>JAEEGL010557039.1_pt1 | contig 13096 bp, 8 predicted proteins | sample 9134231 | NCBI WGS metagenome assembly JAEEGL01 (sample SAMN16246548, study PRJNA631951) | gut metagenome | biome: gut microbiome; feature: rumen; material: fiber-attached | host: Bos | place: Iran: Karaj | collected 2018-10 | reverse complement strand
TCAGCCATTTTGTGGATGGCGTTGTCGCCGCGTTCGGGGGCGGAACCGTGGCAGCTCACGCCGCGGGCTTCGACGCGGATTTCCATACGGCCGCGGTGACCGCGATAGATGCGCAGGCTGGTCGGTTCGGTGCTGACGACGAATTCGGGTTTGAGTTTGTCTTCATTAATAATGTACTGCCAGCAGAGGCCGTCGCAGTCTTCTTCCTGAACGGTGCCGGTGACGATGAGCGTGTAATCGCCTTCGAGGCCGAGGTCTTTGATGATTTTGCCAGCATAAACCATAGCGGCCATGCCGCCTTCCTGATCGGAGCCGCCGCGGCCCCAAATCGTGTTGTCATCCTCTTTGCCCTTGTAGGGATCGCATTCGGTCCACAGGCGGATGTCGCCGATGCCGACGGTGTCGATGTGGGCGTCCATCGCGATGATATGCTTGCCGTGGCCAATGTAGCCAAGGATGTTGCCCATCGGGTCGATTTCGACCTTGTCAAATCCGACTTTTTCCATTTCCTGCTTGATGCGCAGCACGACTTCTTTTTCGTGGCACGATTCGCTCGGAATCGCGATCATATCGCGCAAAAACTTGGTCATGTCGGCTCTGTAAGACTCGGCTTTCTTGAGGATTTCTTTAAATTCCATCACAAACTCCTAATAAAAAACCCGGAATTTCGGGTGATAACTGTGCCTGTCACTCGACAGACAAATGGCATTGAGGCGTCATACCCTTATTTTGTGTGTTTATCAATCTAATTAAACGCGAAAAACACCGGCAAACACTTGCCTACATCGAATCATCTACAACTACATTTAGGTGTTTTGGGTGGCACTGCTATTTCAAGGCAGAAACGTTCTGCAGAACGTCTCTGCCTTGAAATACGCATCGCTGTTTCGGGCTTGCTCGCTGAGAGACGTGTCACGACACGTCCCTGCTCGCTACGCCCTTTTGCGCCCGGCTATGCACGCATACGCCGGGCGACGCTACGCTTTTTTGACGCAAATCATCCATCGCAACAATTCAGCGGTAAAGAGCCCACTAAAGCCATCTTTAAATGCTGTAACCTTCACGTTACATTTTATCGCTTGACATTATTATCGCATTCGATCTAAGTTTAAAAAATCCACGATAATTTGGTCGCGCTGAAGTGCGTGAAATGGTTTTGCGTAAAAAGCGTGAACATGTGGAGGAAAAGATTGATGAGTAAGCGTCTGGTTACTTTACTGGGAGCGATCGGCCTTTGTGTGTGTGCATGCAACGAGCGTCATGAGTACGCTTATGAAATTTCCTGTACACCGGAAACATTTTCACCAACCTGCCCAACATCCAACACCTATACAATGTGCATTGATAATAAGGTTGCTGTTCTGCATTGCGACGAGCATCAATCTTGTCTGAAGGGCGTTTGTCAGGATGATATCGCAAGCGAATGCTCACCGGAATCATTTGTTTCGACCTGTGCGGATGACAGCCATAAATATATATGCAATTCGCAGAATAAAATAACACAGGAATTGTGTCCTTCGGGTACAAAATGTCAAGGCAATGACTGCATTGCAGATGATTCATGTATTGTAGAAGAATTCAAATCGGAATGCACGGATGATACACATTATACGGTGTGTCGCAATGGTGTGAAAGATACAGAAGCCTGCGAAGGCGAAGCCATTTGCATCAAGGGGGAATGCTCCACAGAAACCGGGTGCGACAAAGCGACATTTGTTTCGGAATGCCAGGGAATGAATCAATACACAATCTGCACCGACGAAGGAAAAATCTCGAGTGCGGATTGCCCAGCCAATACAGAGTGTAAACAAGGGGAATGCCGCGAAATCCTATCGAATGCGTGCGATCCCAAAACATACGCCAATACATGTGACGGCAGTAAACGGATCGCATGTGATGGCGGCGAGATTTCTGAATATGATTGTGCGAATGACGGACTGGTCTGCCATCGTGGTGAATGCCGTGCCGCAGCTATCGTTGAATGTGACAGAAATCACTTTGTCGACAAATGTATTGGCGATACCCTGGTTTATTGCAGCGGTGATCATCTTGGAGTGGTGATTACGGATAACTGTAAGAAGTTATACAATCATTCAGGGATTTGTACGGCTGTCGATGGCGTGATCGGCTGCTATCGGACATGTAGTGAAAAAGATGTTCAGAAACATGCCACCAGCATTTGTGAACCTGGAAGACCAAATTATCAGGTCGTTGGCGGAGAATGTGTTCAAACTGCAGATAATCAATATGTATTTGTCGTTCCTCCAAACACAAAGACAATTGAATGTGATACAGATTGGACGGTTATTTGCAAAGACGGTGGATGCGTCAAGGATGACAAACTGGGAACAGCTTGCGATCCCAAAACAGATGCGAATCTCTGCGACGGCGATCGATTGTATTATTGCGATGATAATGGTCGGTATTACGTGAGAACCTGCCCTGGAAAATGTTTTGCCATAAACGATGTGACGGATTGTTATGAACCATGCATGAAGGAAGGTGATTATTATTACGAAGAAGATGACGATACAGATAATGATAAGGCCATTAAATTCGAATGTACTCAAACGGACTCGGGACTGTATTATGTTCCGGGAGAAGTTGAATGCTTCAAAATAATGAATAGTACTGAACTCATGAACGGTTCGAAGGGATTTGCATATACCGGTGACATTTGTGTCAGCCAAAAGACCGATTCCCAGGTAAGTTCGTGCGATGGCAATATTGCAAAGAACGTTGTTAATATTGATGTAAAAGATTCCAATAATGAGCAGATACCCACGCCGTTCGAGATTTCGACGGACTGTGGTTCACAAACATGCGTAGTTCATGATGGAGCGGCTTTCTGCGCAGATTCGTGTACTGCGGCGGATGTACAGAATGAACAGAAAAAATATCAGTGTGACTTCTATGAATATGGGCAAGATGAACTTGAATATGTGTCGCAGAGTTACAGCTGTGTTCAGCTGGGGGATTCCTATTATTGGAGGCCAATGGGTTCAGAATCGTGTGCTCACGGATGCGCGGCCGATCAATCCTGTCATTGGATTCATGAATTCGAAGGAACGTCGGCTTGTTACTCATATATGGACGAGATCGACTATCAATGCGATGATAACATCTTTTTAAGCTGCGCTTACTCAAGTATTGCTTCCGCATACGACTGTGGCGACAGAGTATGTTCCGACAGGGGACGACTTGGGTGTTTTGAGGCATGTGATGAAGCGGATGCAGACAAAATGACGCATACCTGCAGGGATGATAATCATTCCACGCATCTGGTATGTACGCGATCCTATGACAAATATGCTATGATCGATTATACAGAAGAATGCGAAAATGGCTGCAATGCTGAGACGGGGCTGTGTGTATTGGAACCGGGTGCGCCGGATACTGAAGTCTTTTGCTTTTTGGATGATTGGGATGACTATTTTTGCAGACCAAAATGTACAATCGAAGAATATGATTCGTTTATAGGTGTGTGTAATGACGGAGCCCGAACAGGGTGGCTTTGCAATGGTTATTTCTGGGATTATATCTCTTCGTCGGTGTGTGAGTACGGTTGCAATACGGCGACAAACGAATGTAACAAACTCCACGCAGACGAAGGCAAATCATGCTCAAATACAGAAGGTGATGATAATTATTATGCCGCCGTGTGCGATGGGAAAACCCATTTATCCTGCAAATCAGAAAAAGTTGTTGCCGAAGACTGCGGCAGCAGCCTCTGCCATCCCGGTTTTGGGTGCTATAGGCCGTGCGAAACGGTTGATGAGGTCTACTATAGTTGCAGTGAGGATACGGACGGTGAAGTCACTTATGGGTATGATTTGGTGAGTTTCACCTGCGTTGCAGATCCGATATATCATATGAATTATTGGGAATGGGATTATGTTGAGTATTGTGACGGAGCCACTTCCTGCACTGAAGGAAAAGATTCGTGTCATTAATCATTGCAGGTTAATTCATTGATAAGCTAAAGATTGTCTGCAGCAGGAGACAGCGACGTCTTGTCGCTGCCGCCTGTTTTGTATTTGTTGTGCGTTTGGCTGGCCCTCGTTGGCCTTGCACTGCGATCGCACACAACCAAATCATCTGTCGAGTATGATAATGCGCATAGAAACCCCACAGACCCGATATCATGAACTCAGCGAAATGCTGAGTGGCGTTAAATTGTATGAGCGCCGCCCACAGAATTGCATCGGTGATTTCTATGATTTCACTCGTGATGAACGATTTTGTGGCCGATGGACACCGGACGAACTCTCGCAACTGCTTGCCGATACAGGGTGTATTGCGCACTGGGATTCGCTTGGATTCAGCGACCTGCGCATCGAAATCGGGCATGATTTCAATAACCAATATGAACTCTCGGTGTGGACGCGGTTTGATGACTGTGACGAACGTCTGCTGTATCTCATCGTCTGGCTGGAATATATCGAAATTGAGCGGTTGTCGGCGAGTTATCCGACGTTTTGCGTCGAACATCTGAGACTGCAGCTTCCGGGAAAAGCGTTTGATCAAACGCCTATGCCCGGTCAGGATTATGCCTCAAGCGGATTGCTGCGGCGAGTCTTTGGGATGATTAAACTCTGGGCAACACAAACCGGTGCTGCGCTGATTACCGAGATCCCTCAATATTTCCATACGGCCTATCTGTTTTCGGCGTTTTTTGAATACATCGATCCCGAGATGGCTGCGTTGTTCAACGCCATGAAACAGGATTTGTTACCTGCCCAACCGACAAAAGAAGACATCACGCGGCTATCTTTTGATTTCGAAAATGAAAAAATTTACCGGAATGGTGAATTGTATCTATGGCCGACCGAAATGCAGGGATTTGCGCTGTCACATGAGGTGGCAGCGCAAATCAGAATGCCGGATAACCGCCGGGATGACGGCGTTTTTTTGAGAAAAGATTAGAAGCCAACGCGCAGATGCAATCCCGGGTTGACCAGGTGCATCAACTGAGTGAACTCGCCACCGCCTTCATAATCTTGCTTATTGATACCAAGGCTATAGTCGAGCTGCAGGCCAACACCGATATTTGAAGTCACATAATAGGTAAAGCTTGCACCAAACTTCATGGCAAATGCAACCGTGGGATCGCCATCCTTGTTGATCATCATAGCTTGTTTTTTCTTACCTAATTTGTCGCCATCGGTGTACATCATACCGACACCAACTTTAATATCAACTTCGGCGTTTTTGTTGAGCACACCAAACAATCCCCGCACGGCGAGATAGGTACCGCCGATGAACCAGCCACGATCTTCAATATCAGCGGTATCACCAGTCCACCAGACGCCGCCAAGATCCTGTTCGAGATAAAGGCCTGTATAGGCATTAAAGCGATAACCAAAAGCCAGCGTGCCATTGATACCAGCCATGACATCTTTTGGGCTGACCATTACACTACCTGCATTGCCTGAAGCCTTAAACTCCTGATCAAGGACTGGTGCTGAAAGCTGGAAAATGCCTTCGAATCCCGTATGTCCAGCATCTGCGAATGCATCTGTTGCGAACAAAGAACCAGCCAGAGCCACACCACATGCTAACTTGGATAATTTCATACTCACCTCTTAGAGAGAAACGTGGCGTACGGATACACCACATATCGTTAAAAGCCAAGATGGCTTCGGACGATCACCGAATGCCAATCGCTGTATTTTAGGGGATTTCATGCTGAAGATCCCTAAAAAACGAGCGATAGTTCATGCAAAAAATAGACCAGATTTTGCAGAACGATTGTCCAAACCTGGATTGCCGCACAGAGCAGTCGAGTTCTAAAATTGCGCCATGAAAGGGCGACAGAAAAGACATTCCCAAACAGAACACGACTGCCCCGGCCCAGGGCCGTCGCATTCCAGGGCTATGATTCTTCATCAGAAGGCACGTTATCGAGATTGACGCAATTTTCAATACTGGAAGCCACATTCTCGAGTTCTACAGCATGTGAACGCGCACTTTCTGCAGCCAGACGCGCGACATGAGCATCATTTTCGGCCTGACGCGCCTTTTCGTGCAAGCTCTGATGCGCATCAGGATCGTTAGCAATTTCGCGTGCCTTTTGTGCATGCTGTTCTGCAGCCTGCGCATCGATTTCTGCGCGGATTGCAGCTTGCGCGGCTTCTGCAGCAGCTTGCTGTGCTTCGCGTTTTTGCACATTTTTAATGAACTTGAGATCGACTTCTTCGCGTCGTCTGAATCCTTCGCCCAGCACCTCATTGACGCTGCTTTGAATTATAAATGCGCTGGGATCAATCTTCTTGATGAATGGCGTGAGTTCTCTGGCGTCATTTTTGCCGACAACTGTCAGCAAAACTTCCTTATCTTCGTTTGTATACATGCCACGGGCATAAAATGCAGTGACGCCGCGATCGAGCTTTTTGATGATGTAATCCGATATTTCCTGATTCTTTTTGCTAAAGATGATGTATTTGTGGGCATAATCGAAGCCATAGACGACTTTGTCGAGCAAAATGCTGGAGATATAAAGCGAAAGGAACGCATAGAAAGCCAAAACGATCGCCGGCGTTTTTGTACCGCCATCAAAATAGAAGACAGCAGTAGCTGCCGAAATGACGAAGAAATCGATAGCCATCATAGAGATGCCGGGCGAAATGCTGAGACGTTTTTTCAAAATGGCGCACAGAATTTCTGTTCCTGCGGTTGTTCCCTTGAACTTAAAAACAAGTCCCAGCCCTATGCCCGTAAAAAGGCTGCCAATCAAGATAAAGAAAAAGAAATCGTGCTGCAGCAAATAGGTGATAGGTTCTGTATCTTGCAACTTAAGCCAGGAAAATCCAGGGATATCACCGCGCAGAAAATCGATAAAAAATGCATTGGACGAGAATCCATAAAACGTTCTGGCACCAAAAGAGTTGCCAAGTTCGGCAATACCCCAGATAAACAGCGGAACGTTGAGTATCCAGATGAGCGCACCAACAGTGATCTTGGGAAAGATGAAGTTGATGACCATCGAGATACCCGTTACGCCACCGGGAATGACCTGTGCTTCGACGAGAAATACTCCCAATCCAATGGCTGCGACAAAGCTGCCAACCGTTATCATCAGATAATCAAATATGACATGCAATTTCTGCGATAAAAGCACTTTCAGACTCCGTAATAATCAGCCGTCCCATCGTTTTTCCTGCATAAACGGGTTATTCATGCAAGCGTTTAGCGAAATGAGGATGGGACTCAGTTTCGCCTTTTGCAAGCTTTATCATCTGGTCAAGTGGGAGGCATGTAAAGGATATTGCGGATTCCAAAGGGACCCAACGTGAACACCGTTCAGAGAACGATGCAGACTTTGGAAATGCCTTTGGCAAGAGCCGGTGCGTAGCCTCGGTTAAATCGTAACCAGACGCCTTCGATCATGTGCGCAATTTCGCACATGCGCTTGTCTGTCCCCTTTTTAGTCGGTCTGATTAAAGCATTCGAGAAAAAAATGCATGCAATTGGGTTCATTTTGGTATAAGGCCGCAAAACATGGCACATGGATGCTGTCATTTTTTGTGGTCATTTTTTTTCCGAGTATGGCTCTGAATTTTCATAATGAGACGACAAGGCCCAGAGGCCTGATGAAATAGCAAGGAGGTGCGCTATGAAACCGAACATAAGCTTTTATAAATATCTGGTTAGCATATTTGCTGTTGGACTCACCTGTCTGTGTTTTTCTTCTGCCATGGCACAGGATGATAAAGCCCAGGCAAACCCCGAATCTTCTGCGCAACCGCAACCAAATGTTGGTAAAAAATACAATTCATTTGCCGCATTGCTCAAGGATTCGATGACAGCTGAGCAAAAAGCCAAAGTTGATCAAAAATCCGAACCATCGAAAGGAACCGTTGCCGAAGATGCCCGTGTCTATGTCGATGCCGTTCAGGCTTATTATGACAATGCAAAGTCGTATTCTGCATCATTTGATCAGGATTATGAATCAGTCGATGGCGTAAAGAAACAATCGAAAGGCACGGTCTGGTTCAAGAAACCCGGTATGATGCGCTGGGATTATGAAACGCCTGAATCGCGATTTCTCATCAGCGACGGCAAGAATTTCTGGAGCTGGGAACCCGTATATCGTCAGTATTGCCGACGTGATCTCAAATCGTCGCAATTGCCAACAGCGTTGACATTTCTTGCGGGAACCGGCCGCATTGAAGACGATTTTTCGGTGAGCGTTCACAAGGTTTCAGGCAATCAGGTGACGTTAAATCTCAAGCCTGTGGTTTCATCTGTGGCGTATGAACGGATACAGTTTGAGATCCTGATGCCATCAGCAAAAGTGTACCGCGCAACCATTTATGATGCGATGGGCAATGTGAACAAGATTACGTTCAAATCGCCGGAAATCAATGCAGCACTGGATGATAAATCGTTCAAATTTGAACCACCCAAAGACGCACAACACATTTGTGAATAGCGCAAAAAACATCCCGGTCATGGAACATGGCCGGGAAATTTGCTATTCACCAGAAATGGTCAGCGAATAATTGAATGTGAGATGTTCGTCGGAGGCATCGACAAACAGACCATAATCCCCTGGTTGCAGTGATACCGAGAGTTGAAGTTCACCATCAGAGGCTGATGCATCGCTGCATTTTTGCGTTCTGGACGGATCAGTCTGATCATTGGCTTTGCAGCTATTGATGTAGATTGCGACATGTCCGGAAGCGGTATCGCTTGTTTCTGAAAATTCGAGTCTGGCATTTACAGTGGTTTTTTGGTCGAGGTGGAAGAGATAAGCGCGTTCTTTGCCACCGCTGCCTTGCGTGTGGCAGCCTTTATCACCATAATCATAGGCAGATGCCCACCTGACCAGGCTTTCCCCTTGTCCAGAATCATTACTGCCTTCAAATCGCTGTTCGCCAGACCGGATTTCGATAAATTGTGCAGCCGTCTGATAATCAGCGCAAATCCAGGCATCACTTTTTTGCATCTTGGCCGAATAGTCAACATTTTGGCCACTTGTGGCCAATGGGCCAATGAACATAAAGCGTGAACCCGGATTGAGCAGTGCGGTTTCGACGGCAGACGTTCGGAACTCTTGAATGACGCATGAGTTTTGGAACTGCAAAGCTGTATCACACGCGGGCGCACTGAAAAATCCCCATCCAGTATCCTGCGCGGCTTCGATTGAGATATCGTAAAGCCCGACTTCGGTGGCTTTGAGCTCCAGTATCGACAGACATTCAGATACGGCGCTTTGCCCACTGCCACAGCTGTTCTTGTAAATATCGCAATGTGAAGTCGAGTCCTGGATGGATTCATTCAGAGCAAGTGTTTTGTGGTTGTTGCACGTACTGCTACTGTCATGATCCGGAATCACAACAGCCGTAGGCTCTTCGTAACTGCCTGGGGAATCTGGTTCATCGTAGCTGTTATCATAGCCGACATCGACAGGTGTTGCTTCGGCACAACCGAAAATCGCCCCAAATGACAGCATGCTGAAACACATCAAATATTGGCTGCACAGTCTTTTCATCACGTAATTCCATTCACTCGCCATCACTCGCGCATGATTACGCCATGAATCATTTTAATACGAAAGCCTACAAATGCAAGAGCGGGTGTTTTTTGGCGCTCATGGCGTCGAGCAGCGTTTTTCCGTGCGCAACAGCCGTAAGCTGAGATGCGATGGAAATGGCGATTTCGGCTGCAGTGGTGCCGCCGTTATCGACGCCGATGGGCGCATGCACTTTTTCGAGTGATTCGCGAGGGATACCAGCTTCGATCATCAGTTCGAAGATGTGTTTGAGTTTGACGGCCGAACCGATGCAACCGACGTATCTGGGCGTGAGTTCGGGGCGCCGCAGAATGGCTTCGAGGCATTCGCGATCGCCGGTATGCTGATGGGTGACAACGACGAAAAAGGCATTCTGAGGCAGCGCAATATCGGCGAGTTCGGCGTATGTCGCGCAAATGGCATCCGTGGCTCCGGGATGGCCTTCGAGTGTGGCAAAATCGGGCCGATCGTCGATGATCGTCACATTAAACCCGATATCATTGGCATATCTGGTTAAGGCCGTTCCGATATGGCCGCCGCCAAAGATGACGAGCTGATGGCGCGGGATCACGGTTTCGATGAGGATATCTGCTTTTCCGCCACATCCGTTGCCATCCTTGTCGTTAAAATCTTCATTCAGGATGCGCAAAACTTCGCCGTTTCGAATCATGTCGCGAGCAATTTTCTGAGCCTTGTATTCGACACCGCCGCCGCCAATGCTGCCAAACGAATCATCCTGGGTCACGCACATCTTAAATGCGGTCCGACCAGGCGAATTGATACTGGCGTTCAAAATGGTAACAATGGCAAACGCTTTATTTTCGGCTTCCAGCTGGGCAACGCGGGCATAAAAATTCATCGCAAAACTCCATAAATGCTAAAGATTTGAGGGGGTCGCGGCGTATTGGCGCGGTGCTATTTCGGTAAGAGACGTGTTGTGACACGTCTCTACCTCAATACGCACTCGCCGGCGCGGCTATTTCGCTTACGCTCAATACACCGCGCCAATAGACGCGCAGGGGGAGACTTCCCCCTCATAAAAGAAAATACACAGTAAAAAAGCAAACGGCGTGCTTGTGCGCATGCGCACCGTTATCCTTTGGTATAACAGCAATTCAGAAACAGCGTTTATTTTTTGGCGATATTTTCGATTTTTTGAAGTCTGCCCAGAAAATCTGCTTCGGAGATGCCGATTTGTGCGAGGATTTGCTGAATGAGATCGTCGATTTGGACGAGGTCGCTGATATCAATCGTGTAGCAATCATCGTCTTTTTCGATGAGGTAAGCATTGCCCTGCGTGCCAGGCAGCCAGATTTCGACGATTTGACTGCCGACGACGAGAATCACGGGCATGCGGAACGTGGTGGCACTTGAAGCAAGGACGGGGCGCATGACTTCGAGCATTTCGAACTCGAGATCGCTCCAGTAGTTGACGATGATGGGGATGGAGTCGCGTGTGGCGCGGTTGTAAACCTCGATAATGCGGTGGGATATGAGTTCGGAAACGAAGATTTGCTCGCCGCAAACGGGAAGCAGTGCGATGTTGATTTCGCCGATACGGATGCGTTCGAAAACGCGAGTGTTGCTGAGTTCGCTGGACTGCTGGTTCGTGGTGACGAGCAGATTGATGCCGCGGCTGGCGAGTTCGATATCGGCGTTGGCGCTGAGTTCGCCGAAGGTGAGGGCTTTGTCGCAGAGCAGGAGCGTGCGAGGGGCGGATGGCGTCCAGCCAGGTGTTTCGGGCAAGCGATAACTGGCATTGAGGCGAATATCCGAGCCGGGGGCGAGTATTTTTCTGTGTGCCTCTGCATCGACGACTGCGGCTGCATGGTGCTGCAAATCGATAACCCAAGCGGCAGCCATGCATCCGAATGCTTCGGCAAACGGGACATTATCCTTGCCACCGATTCGAATGAGAACATGTGCACCGCGATGTGCGGCGAGCCGTGCCATATTGAGATCACATGAGCCCGTATGTGAAAATGCGGCAATTGACCAGCCTCTGGCGGTTTCCCAAAGCATGGCGCGGGAAGGATCGTTGGAAGTCAGATCGATGTGAGGCGCACCATTTGAATCGATGCGGATATACAGCATGGATGGCACACCGCGGAAAAGGATCGCCGCATAAAACAATCTTGGCGTGAGGCTGTCGGGAACTGCGGATTCGAAATCGGCATCATCATTGAACTCGAGATGCGTGACAGGACAAATGTTGATGGCATTTTCGAGCGAATCGGATATTGCGGAAGCCAGGATTTCCTGTGCATTTCCGGAAGCGGCGCATGAACAGACATGACACAGGATATCGCCGCGTGCCGGCAATCTCGATAAATGCCACAATGCATCGGGAACGGAAAGCGTGTGCTGAATCTGGATAATATTGGTATCCAGAGGAATAACCGTCGCCTGGCGGACATCATTTTTTCGAACCAGAGTGGCGACGTGGTGTTTGAATTCGTCGCGGCTGAGGGCAAGGAGTTCAGCGGTATAAGCCAGATAGACGGATTCCTGGGGCAATGTCTGGAGCCATTCGAGAATGGCAAGACGTCTGATTTCTCGCGCCATATCGAAGTGGCAAACGAGTTCGTTCCCAATGACAACGGCAGGCACATCGAAGACGCCATCGGACAGTGCTTCCTGCAGGCATGCATCCTGATACTGAAAACCGTCGCGTTCAGAAATGGTGCGAAACATTTCATCCGCATCAATATTCAGCGTTTCGAGAATCGAACGCACGCATGATGCGTCAATGGTTTTACCGGTTCCCCACAGCATTTCGAGCACTTTCTGCGAATAGCGGACGAATTCCTGAGGCGCATTCTGCATGAGCCAGACACCGACACGAAGCGCAGTACCACTGTGAATGCGCTCATTCTGCCAGACAAAATCGAGGCCTTCGCGCTGGCAATATCTCACGGCTTCGCGCTTGAGAAACTCGGTTTCGTTTGGGGCATTATCGTGAAATTCACTGCCACTGAGTGCACGCAGGGAATAGGCATCCACGACGATCCATTGGACAGTAAGCGGCAGATCGTTGATGGATGCCAGCGCATGCATCATTAAATAAGACTTGTAATCTGAGTAATCGAAATAAAACCTGATCTTCATCGGATACCTCGCAGATGGCGAGTAACTTTCTAGCGGTATTAGTAACAGTTCAGGCCTCTATAGACTTTTCTAGCATAACATGCACGGCATGTAGGTTTTTAGTGGAATGGGGGAGGGGCCCCATTTCGTCTTTTGTAAGCAGTGGTAGAATGTAAACTTAGGAGGCCTTTACAACGTAATGGATTCCAAAGGGCATTGCCCTTTGGCGGGGTTCGGGGCAGAGCCCCGGCTGAATAATTACCGGCATTATACCATTTTTGCAAAAAAAACTTGCGCATCCCATGTGGATTGATTATAAGGCGCGGCCGTTGGCAATAAGTGTTGCTGACACGACTTATGGGGCTATAGCTCAGCTGGGAGAGCGCATGACTGGCAGTCATGAGGTCATCGGTTCGATCCCGTTTAGCTCCATACGCCAGGGGCTATAGCTCAGCTGGGAGAGCGCATGACTGGCAGTCATGAGGTCATCGG
>JAEEGL010342119.1_pt1 | contig 13096 bp, 10 predicted proteins | sample 9134231 | NCBI WGS metagenome assembly JAEEGL01 (sample SAMN16246548, study PRJNA631951) | gut metagenome | biome: gut microbiome; feature: rumen; material: fiber-attached | host: Bos | place: Iran: Karaj | collected 2018-10 | reverse complement strand
TATTGCTGCTCAGACACTCCTCGGTAGAATCATCACTGTAGTGCTTGGCATATATGGCGTGGTTGTCGTGGCCTTGATTACTTCTATCATCGTTAATTTCTATAACGAAACAGTCGGTAAAAAAGACAGCAAAGAAATGAGCGAAATCAGCCAAGAAGAAAATAAAAAGAAATGATTTTTGCTTAAAAACCTTTTAAAAATCCCCTTATTTTTAGTTATCAAAAAATATGGAGTGACAAATTGTTTTATTGATTTATATTAATATAGCATGAGAAGTAAGAGATTTTGGTATCTATTCATAGCCCTATTCATTTATGTAGTAATCATCAGTTTCCCTACATATCTTTTCACTACTGATATAGTGATTAAATATAGTGTGGAAGTGGGTCTTCGTAGTGCCTATCTCATCTTTATCATCATCTTTTCTATCCTTACTAAAATTGCCAAGACTTATAGTGGTAAAACCAGATTTGCTAATCTGTTCCTATTACTACCATTATTCTTTGTGGCATTTTTCTATTTGTTTTATTGGGGCGTGGTGACGCAATCCATTATTCCAAATCCGATGGAGAGTATTTTCCATCCTAATGGTGATAACACAAAAGAGATTTTAGAATTCATCGCTATCTTGTTGATGGTGGCGGAAGAAGAATTGCTATTTAGATTTATTCTTCAAAGAAATCTATTAACTGGTCATAAGATTGCCAGAATTGCTATTACATCTGCGATTTATATGGTCTGTCACTTCTTCTTCATGCTCTACCATTCCAGTGGCATCATCAATCCAATTGAATTATTAGAATTAATCTTCATCTATGGCATTGGTATCATCCTTGGATTCCTATATGAATACACCAACAATATTGGTGTACCAATTGCTTTTAGTTTAATATTCACCATTTGTAAGAGATTAATTAACGAAGTTAACTTTGCTTCTGCAAGTTGGAAATTCTATTTAACTCTTTCATTATTTGCAGTTTACGCGGCTGGATATTTATTAATCTTCTATTTCTTAATGCTCAAAAAAGAGAATCGATAATTTAAGGAGCCACATTTATGAAAAAGCATACTTTACCTAAATTATTAATCGCTAGTGCTTTAGCGGTTACCATCGGTACAACTTTTGCTTTAAGTCGTTTTCAACAAAAGGTTGAACCCGCCACTCAGACATTAGCAGGTGAAGGCAATTATTATAGCGGTATCAGCGATTCTTTAACTGGCACCGATTTATTAAATGCTCTTCATACTTTAAATAGCACTAAGAGAAAAAAGTTGGTTGGTTATCAAACTTTTAGATTTTTTGCGGCTAAATGTGATATTGATCCTGATGGCTCCGGAAAAATAATTGGCTTTTATGACAATAAAAAAGTCGGTCCAAGTTGGGATAGTGGTAGCACCTGGAACAGAGAACATGTTTGGCCTAATGTCAGAGATGGAGACAAGGTTGAAGATGACGCCCATATGGTAAGACCTGCCGCCACAAGTACAAATAGCAATAGAGGTAGCCATGGATTCGGCACAGATTCATATGATCCGGGTCAATTTGTTAACTATTATCGTGGTGCGGCAGCTCGAATTATTTTCTATGCTGCGATAGCCGATACTTCTTTGCAAGTCGTAGACTGTTCATTTAACTATGATGGTGTTGGAAACGGCAATAGTGGTTATCCAGTGGGTTCAATGGGTTCGTTAAGCGATATGCTTCAATGGAATCTACAATATCAACCACAAGATACATCTTTTACCGGCGCTAACGATTTAGCGAGAAGAACCGAACTCAATCGTAACGAAGTTATTCAAAACGATAGTAGTGGCCAAGGAAATAGAAATCCATTCATCGATCACCCAGAATATGCTTGTAAGATTTGGGGCAATACTAACGCAAAAACCCGTCAAATCTGCGGTATGAATACCGATAAACCGACTTCTATTACTTTAAACTCAACATCCAAAACTTTATCAGTGGGTTCAACATATCAATTAAGTGTTTCTTCTGTAACACCAAGCACTGCGAGTAATTCGGTAACATGGTCATCTAGTGATGATACAACTGTCAGCGTTTCTTCTTCTGGTTTAATCCGTGGTATTAAAGAAGGACAAGCCACAATTACCGCAACATCAACATTAGATACTAATGTATCTGCTAGTTGTTTGGTAACAGTCGGCGCGAACCCTAACTCTCCGACTTCCATCGAGTTAAGTGAATCAGAGATGGAATTACCAGTGGATTGGGATGATGTCTTAACAGTTTCAAGAGTGGTTCCAGAAACCGCTAGTAAAGAAGTCACTTGGTCAAGTAGTGATGATAGTGTGGTGACAGTTACAGCTGCCGGATATATTAAAACATTAAAGGTTGGAGAGGCAGTCATAACTGCAACATCAACATTTAATCCCAGTGTATCAGCAACATGTCAAATTATCGTTGTTGACTATAGTGGAGGCGGTAATTCCTCATCAGAGGTTCCACCCACAAGTGATAGTGAAACACCTAAACCTGACGATAATAAAAAGAAGGGATGCTTCGGCAGCATCAGTGTAGCCACCATAATCATCCCCGTTGTTCTTGGAGTTTCTCTAATCACCTTAGTGTGTTTGAGAAAGAAAGAAGATAAATAATATAATTATTTCTTCTCATTATCTTGAATGAGATTGAGATTGATATGGCAATAGCCGTTCTCATTCTTCTTCAAATAATCTTGATGATAATCTTCAGCTGGATAGAAATTGTCCAGCTTTTTTATTTCAATTAAATATCCTTTATTAAGTTTTGAATCTAAATACTTTTTGATGATATTTTTGTCATTCTCATCTATATAGTAAACACCAGTGCGATATTGAACACCTTTATCTTCACCTTGTTGATTTAAAGAATAAGGATCTACAAACCTGAGGTAGTGGGACAAAAGCGTTTCTAAAGATATTAATGAGTCATCATAAATAATCTTTACTGTTTCAGCATGATTATAGATTTGAGATTTTACTTCTTGGTAAGAGGGATTTTCTTTCTTCCCATTTGCGTAGCCAGAAGTCGTACTTAAAACACCTCTTAAACGAGAATAGTATTCTTGCACTCCCCAAAAGCAACCACCAGCGATGTAAATTGTTTTATTCAAGTTCAAATGCTCCTGTATAAAGTTGATAGTAGACACCTTTTTGCGCAATTAAGTCTTGGTGGCTACCTCTTTCGATAATGCGACCATGGTCCAAGACCATAATAGCGTCACTATTCTGGACGGTAGATAATCTATGAGCGATGACAAAGACGGTTCTGCCTTCCATCAATTTATCCATACCTTCTTGGACTAATTTCTCCGTTCTGGTATCGATAGAAGAAGTCGCTTCATCTAAGATGGCTACTGGCGCATCAGCAACCGCTGCTCTAGCGATAGATAATAATTGTCTTTGACCTTGAGAGAGATTAGCGCCGTCACCGCTTAACATAGTGTTAAAGCCCTCAGGTAATCTAGTGATAAAGTCATAAGCGTTAGCAATCTTTGCCGCTTCATAGACTTCTTCATCAGTGGCATCGAGTCTTCCATAGCGGATATTTTCCATGACGGTACCAGTGAATAAGTTTGTATCCTGCAAAACAATGGCTAATGAGCGGCGTAAGTCATCTTTTTTGATCTTATTAATATTTATGCCATCATAACGGATTTTGCCGTCAGCGATGTCATAAAAACGATTTAATAAGTTGGTAATTGTGGTCTTACCCGCACCGGTAGCGCCGACAAAGGCAATCTTTTGACCCGGTTTAGCGTATAAGCTGATATTGTGAAGAATCATCTTATCAGGATTATAAGCAAAGTCCATCTTATCGATGACGATATCACCTTTGACTTCAGTATATGTCACTGTGCCATCAGCTTTATGAGGATGCTTCCAGGCGAAATCTCTGGTCTTTTCTTCGGTTTCTTCAAAGGTTCCGTCTTCATGTTTTTTGATGCGCACTAAAGTGACGTATCCTTCATCCCTCTCTTTTTGTTCATCGATTAAATCGAAGCAGCGAGAAGCACCCGCCATACCCATGACCATAAAGGTCACTTGTTGTGAGAAGTTGTTGATATTGTTAGAGAACATACGAGATAGCATCAAGAAGCTGACAATAACTCCATAGAATGTCTCTTTTTGGATATTGCCATAATATGTGAGGGTTAGGTTCTTGAATCCTGGGATAACAAGGATGAGAACACCCATAATCGCCGTTAAAACATACATAAAGTTACCGATATTGCCATTGATTGGCATCATCGTATTTCCAGCGATATTCGCGGTTGTAGCGTGTTTTCTTAATAGTTCATTTTGTTTATTGAAGTCCTCTAATGATTTTTCTTCATGAGTAAAGACTTTGACAACTTTGAGACCTTGAATAGTCTCTTCGATATTACCTTCTACGACAGCGACTTGTCGTTGTTGCTTAATAAAGTATTTACTAGCTGTACCACCGACAATCATGGTGTTGAGTAGCATTAGTAAGGCACAGCCGATAACAACGAGTGTCATCCACACACTGTTGAGTAACATAGCGGTTAAGGAGAAAATGATGGCTAAACCCGCACTTAAGGCAGTTGGTAAAGCTTGAGAGATAAATTGTCTAATGGTATCAATGTCGTTTGTATATAAAGACATGATGGCACCATGAGCGTGTGTATCAAAATATTTAATCGGCAAATCTTGCATATGATTGAACATCGCTTTACGGAATTCATTCATGAATTTTTGAGTGACGATAGCCATTGTTCTATTCCAGAACCATGAGGCAAAGATACCGATAGTGTAGATAATGGTTAACATGATGAGCAATAAAGTAACATTGCTCTTTAAAGTAATCCCCATCGCCATCGCTTCATATCTCGCAGTGATATCCATCGGATTATTACCAGTCTTAATAGCGCTGATAAGAATAGTGGTCACAAAGTTCATAAATAGAGATGAACATAGGTTTGTGAAAATATTGAAAATAATGCAGATGGCACTGATGGTGAGTTGGACAGGGAATCTCTTAAATAATTCCTTAATTAATCTCTTGAGAGTACCTTTTTTGGCATGAGATCTTTCTCTCATTCTAACTGGAGGCATTATTTATCACCTCCTACTCTATTTTGGGTGTAGTAGATTTCTTGATAAATATGATTGTTCTTTAAGAGGTCTTCATGTTTACCGATGGCGTTGACATGACCATCTTCCATGATGATGATTTGGTCAGCATCTTCAATAGAAGATATACGTTGAGCGATGACGATTTTTGTCGTCTCAGGTAAATCATTCTTTAGACCTGTTCTAATCAATCTATCAGTCTTGGTATCCACTGCAGAAGTGGAGTCATCAAGAATTAATATCTTGGGTTTCTTTAATAATGCTCTGGCGATACAAAGTCTCTGCTTTTGACCACCAGAAACGTTAGAACCACCCTGTTCAATGCGGGTGTCATATTTATTAGGTAATGTCTCAATGAATTCTTCTGCTTGAGCGATTCTACAAGCTTCTTTTAATTCTTCATCAGTGGCGTTTAAATCACCCCATCTGAGGTTTTCAGCAATCGTGCCACTGAATAAGAAGTTCTTTTGAAGGACGACGGCAACATTATTTCTCAAGGTTTCTAAATCGTATTTTTTGACATCGATACCACCGACGGTAAGAGAACCATCACTGATGTCATATAGACGAGAAATAAGGTTGACCAATGAGGTTTTACCACTACCAGTAGAACCCAAAATCCCCACAAATTGGCCGGATTTTATTTCAATATTGATGTTTTCTAAGGTATTTTTCTCAGCGTGCTTAGAATATTTGAAATCGACATCACGGAAGATGACGCTGCCATCTGGGACTTGGTAGATTGGATCTTTTGAATTCTTGATAGTGGGTGTTTCTTCTAAGGCTTCACCAATTCTTCTAATCGCCTCTAATGATAAGACGAGCATGACCATAATCATGGAGATCATCATTAATGACATGAGTATTTGAATGCCATAAGTTAATAGAGATGACATTTGTCCGATGGTTAAACGACCGCCCCAGTGGATGACTTCTTGACCATCAACAATTTCATAATATGTCTTGTTCGCTGTGGCATCCGCGGAGATGATAGATGCACCGATACCGATAATTAAGATATTGGATAGATGGATCGCGGTGTTCATCACAGGGTTATTTAAGGCCACAATCTTTTCACCATGGACGAATTCATTGGCCAAGGAATTGGATGCTTTGCCGAATTTTTTCTTTTCAAAATCTTCTCTAACATAAGATTTAACAACGCGCATGCCAGTGACATTCTCTTGTACTGAAGCATTGAGGGCATCGTACTTTTTAAATATTCTTCTAAAAATTCCCATCGCAAATCTAATGATGAGGAATAAGAAGAAACCGACAAGTGGAATGAGGGCGATGAAAATCCACGCCATTTGACCGCCGGCGATGAAAGCCATAACCGCAGAGAATATCATCATTAAAGGCGCACGTATAACAATACGTATGCACATCATAAAGGCCATTTGCACATTATTGATATCAGTAGTCATTCTTGTCACTAAACTTGATGAGGAGAATTTATCAATATTAGCAAAGGAGAATGATTCGATTTTCTTATATAAATCACTTCTTAAATTAGCGGCTAAACCCACACTGGCTTTACTACCAAAGACACCTCCTAAGATACCACAGGCAATGGATACTAGAGCCATACCAAGGAGTGTCATAATAAGGCCGAATAAGGAGACGTTTATGGAGAATCCGAAGTTTGTGTTCTCGTAGAGAAAAGGAGTCATAAAGTCATCGAGAGTGGTGACTTTTTCAATAGTGTCTACGAACATTGACATGACAAATGGAAGGGCGCATTCTAATGCCGCTTCGACAATCATGAAAAGTGGTGTGATTATTGCTGGTCTTTTATATTGTCTAAGACTCTTTAAAATTAATTTAATTTTTTTCCACATCTCATTGTCCTCCTTCCATGTTATTGATCATTCTATTTAATAATTTAATGACTTGTTCTTTTTCTTCTTCACTTAAATCCTTAGATAATTCCGCGATAGCTTCATCCCTATGAGTCCTTAAGTGACAGATGATGTTTTTACCATCATCTTCAATCTTGATGTTCGCATATGGGTGTTTCTTTTCAATAGAAATCACACCTTTCTTTTCCATTCTCTTCACTAGACCGCTGACTGTGGATTTGGAGAGATGAAATTCTCTTTCGATATCAAATTGATGAACATCTCTATTTAAACAATTAGTTTCTTTATTTATGTAAAACAAAATTCTTCCCTGTTGACCAGTTAAACCGTATTCCGCGAGGCGGTTATCGAGGTCAGTATCGAGAATTTTAGATAGATACTTTATTAAGTATAATATGTCATCCGCTCTTTTTTGATTAATCATAAATGTATATTTGATATAGTATAGTTCGCATACGAACTTGTCAATTCTTATTTTAAAAATAAAAACTAAAAATTTGATATTTTCGAACATTTTTCTCTTAAGAGAGTATTTTTATTTACAAATAAAAGCAAAAACTATAAAGTATAATATCCCATGGGGAGGGAATTATTATGAAGAAACAACTATTTGCACTAATTATATCTGCCGCATTACTAATCACAGGATGTGATGTTTTTCGTGAACCACAAAATACATCTTTTATATCTAGCAATAGTGAATCTTCTGAAGAAATTATCTCTTCCTCATCATCTGAAGAAAATAATGAACCAAGATTAGTAATCTCTGGTCCCAATGAAGTTTTCATTGGAGAAAAGATTTCTTTAACTATGGAAGCTAAACCTGAAGGGTTAAAAATAAAGAGCAAAAAATGGAAGAGCAGCAATACCGCGATTGCGACAGTTTATGCCTCAAGCGGTAGTGGCCGTGTTACTGGCAAAAAAGGTGGCACAGTGACTATCACCGCTACAGCAACTGTGGATGACGGTAGTAACTTAGTTATCACCGGTCAATATGAAGTGAGAGTTATCGCTCCCGATCCAAAATCTATTACTTTTAGTAGCAATACCGCTAAAGTAAGAGCCAATCGCACTAAAAAATTACGCCCTGTTATTCTCCCTGAAACAGCCGATAGCACTGTGGCATGGACTAGTAGCAAATTAAATATTGCCACCATTGATAGCGATGGATTAATTACCCCTACTGGAAATCTAGGCACAACTACAATTACCGCAACCACAATTAATGGTTTATCCGCCAGTTGTGAACTCAATGTTGTGGAACCATTATCTACTGATGCTTATACTATTATGGTATATATTTGTGGTTCTAATCTAGAAAGTGAAGATGGCTTAGCGAGTGCAGACATTGAAGAAATGCGCTCAACACTCAACCAACCTGAGGAAGTTAACATCATCATTGAAACTGGTGGTGCTTCTAGTTGGAAGAGCAATATTATCAAAGGCAATGGCACCAATAAAGTCACACCTTCTGAATTAGGCCGTTATCACATTAGAGATAACAATTTCATCAAAGATGCTGGTTTGACATATAAGAGCATGGGTGAATCTAGTACGCTTGAAAACTTCTTAAAGTGGGGATTTGAAGAATATCCCGCTGAAAAATATGGTTTGATTCTTTGGAATCATGGTGGCGCGATGAATGGCTGCTGCTATGACGAAAAAGCAAATGACGATAATTTAACCGCTGATGAAGTGGAAGAAGCAGTGACTAATGCTAGAGAAGCCGCAAACATCACTGAAAAACTTGAATTTATCACCTATGATGCATGTTTGATGGCGGTTCAAGATATTGCTGAAATCAATAGCCATAACTTTAATTACATGCTTTCTTCTCAAGAGAGTGAAGGCGGCTATGGATATGACTATGATGCTTGGTTACCAACTCTTTACAACGATCCTGATGTGAATACCATCGAATTATTAAGTGTCATTGGAGATACTTTCTTAGAAGAAGAAAAGAAATATTATAACGACCAAACTCAATCCGCTTTTGACTTATCAAAAATGTCGGCCTATAAAACTACTTTTGAAGCTTTTGCCGCTAAGGCGAGAACTGTTGTTACTTCTTCTTCTGAATGGTCAACTTTCAAGAGTGCTATCTATAGTGCGAAAAAATACGGCGCCGATGAACGTGTCTATCCATTTGACATCTTTGATGTTAAAAGTGCAATGAACAAAGTAAAAGCTGCATATTCTGATTTGGAAGATGAAGCTGATGCTGTTATTGCCGCTGTCGATGAAGTAGTGGCTTATGAAAACCATCATACCGGGACATCTGGATGTGGTATCAATTTGTTCTGCCCCATCTATGGTGGAACTTATAAATCTGAATATCAAAAGCAAACTAACTTTACCAATTGGTCCGCTCTTGTTTCACAATTCGGAACTTGGTACGGTGGAGGCTGGTATTAATATAACAAGGCTCTTTTATTGAGCCTTTTTATTATGTTTGATATAATTTCAAAGATATGAAAAAACTAAGAAGAATTGGTTTATTAACATTACTAAGTGCTTCCTTATCATTAACAGGATGTTTCTTTGATTTTGGATATTTAAAACCAGAAGACATAGAAAAGAGTCAAGTTACGCTTACCTATAAGGATTATGTAGAAAACAATATCTATGATATTGATTCAACACCATGTGAAGGTAATCCCAAAATCTTAGTGGTTCCTATCTGGTTTACCGATTCTAATCTCTATATTAAAGCTAACGAAAAAGAGCAAGTTCGTAGCGATATCGAAGCTGCTTATTTTGGAAGCAATACCGATACTGGTTGGAGAAGTGTGAAAACTTATTATGAAGAATTATCGAATAATAAAATTCATCTCACTGGTGTGGTGACTGATTGGTATTCATGTGGTGAATCTTCTCGTCAGTATTACAACATTAAAACCGGACAAGCCAAGACTAATCAACTAGTGACCACAGTGGTCGATTGGTATAGAGAACAGAGTGGTGACACCACAATGACATCATTCGATAGCGATCATAATGGTTATTTAGATGGTGTGATGCTCATCTATGGTTCTCCTGATTATGGCGCATTATATAACGATAATGCCTCTAATATGTGGGCTTATTGCTTCTGGTTACAAACTGGTTTAAGAAATAAAAATAAACCTAATCCAAATGCTTTCTTCTGGGCTAGTTATGATTTTATGTACGGCAAAGAATCTACGATTGGCTCTTATCATTCTGGTGATACGAGATTTGCAAAGATTGATACTCATACATTCATTCATGAAATGGGTCATATGTTCGGTTTAGAAGATTATTACGATTATAGTGGTAAATACGTCCCCGCGGGTGGTTTTTCGATGCAGGATTATAATGTCGGATGTCACGATCCTTATTCTGCGACCGCGTTAGGATGGACTAATGTCCTCGCTCCTACTGATAGTTGTGTTTTGGAACTAAAGAGTTTCCAAAGCAGTAGAGAAGTTATTCTATTAAATAATAGATTTACTGGCACACCATTTGATGAATATCTATTATTAGAACTCTATTCTCCTGATGGATTAAACGAATTCGATAGTCATCATATGTATAAATCTTCTTATCCGATGGGCGCTAGCGATGTGGGTATTAGACTATGGCATGTCGATGCCCGTTTATTAGCGTGTTTAGAAGAAGATGATGATATGGTTATCAAATACATCACTAATGAGATGACCAATCAATATCGTTACACTCATGCGATGAGCAACACTTATTATTTGAAAGACGCTGATTCTAATGCTTATGTCACACCTTTAGGTGAGGAATATGCCAATTACAATATCTTACAATTAATTAAAAATAGTACTTATGAAACCTATAAATCTTCTTCCTTGATGGCCAATTATTTCTTATTTAGGGCTGGAGATAAATTCAATATTAAGAATTATTCCAAACAATTCGTGGGTGGAACTAAATTCAATAATGGTGAAGGAATTAAGTGGTCATTTGAAGTGAAGAGTATCAAAAGTGATACCGCCACCATTAAATTAGAGAAAAGCATTATCTAATAAAAAAAGAAACAGGCGATTAAGCCTGTTTTTCTTCTTCTTTTTCTTCGACTTGTTGTTCTTGTCTATTTTTTCTTTCTAGTCTTACTAACATATATGAACCAAAGGCACATAGAATCATGACTACAATTCCGATTGGTAATTCCATATATATTGGAAGAACAGGATTGATATTAGGGAAGGATTGGCCCGCCCAATTGAGATAATAATTAAAGATATCGTAATTGAAGAACAAAACTAGTATTGATCCAGAGATGAAACCAATAATAGTGAAGAAAGTGGAATCTCTGAACTTATTTAACAAGATATTCATTACTTTGCTGACGAGAACTACACCGATAAGACAACCTAATCCAAAACATCCGATAACTCCAAGTAGTGGACCAATCATCGACCAATCACCGTGCAAGCAGTTACCCGCCCAGGTTTTCACAGAATCCACTAAAGGACGATAGAAACCGATAACTAATAGAATTAGAGATCCAGATAATCCTGGAACTGTTAATGCTACCGCGGCTAATACACCAACGGGGATTAATACGAGGTATAACCACCAATTCTGGTTGATGTTGACAAATAATCCACCGATATTCATTTTGTCGCCAAAAACGACGGAAAGAACGCCTAAAGTGATGACGAATAATGCACCAGTAATGATTAACATTATTTGAATGATATTTGGTTTAATTCCCTTAACTTTTTCAGTGATACTTGGTAAAGAACCGATTAAGAACCCGGCGAAGATAGATATTAAGACGAACATTAAATGTTCAAAGGCTAAAGAGAATAACCAAATACAAGGTATGACTGCACAGACAATACCTAAAAGTATGGGAATTAAGACTTTGATAGAATATCCAAATTGTTTGCGGAAATTATTGACCGCTTGAATGATATCTTCGTAAACCTTAAAGATGACCGCGATGGCGGCTCCAGAAACACCTGGAATAGCGGCACCTGTGCCAATTCCCATACCGGCTAAAAATCTTTTTAGGAACTTCATATTGACAATAATATACTATCTCTAAACAAAAATGTTTAAAAAAGTGTATAATACAATAGCGTTATGAAGTTATTTGTTGGCTTAGGAAATCCTGGAAAGAAATATGAACATACCCGTCATAATATGGGTTTTGATGTCATAGATTTATTCTCTGACTTATCACAAATCGATGTTGATAAGGAAGTTTTTCATGGCTTATTAGGTCGTGGAACCGCTTTAGGACAAGATGTGATGTTATTTAAACCAACCACATATATGAACTTATCTGGTACAGCAGTGAGAGAGGTTGTTAGTTACTTTAAGATTCCTCTAGAAGATGTCATTATCATCTTTGATGATATGGCGTTAGAACCAGGTAAGATTAGACTTCGTAACGAAGGTTCTTCTGGTGGTCATAAAGGAATGCAGAACATTATCGACTTAATGGGCACACAAGATATTAAGCGTATCCGTATTGGTATTGGTGAACCTGGCGAGAACGATAATATCGACTATGTATTATCTAAACCCATCAAGGAAGAAAGAGAAATCATCGACGTCGCAATTAAAAATGCAGTCGAGGCATTAAAGGAGACATTGAAGTCCAATTTCGACAGGGCGATGACAAGATTCAACTAAGGAGGTCATTTATTGAACCTATTTGAAAAGTTGAAGAAAAGTAATATTACCCCCTCCCTCTTAGACAAAAAGGGAGTTTTTGTCGTTGATGATTCCATAGGAATCGCTTTATTAACCGCGATAAATTATAAAGAGAATGGTGGTCGTTATTTATTAATAACTTCCAATTTATATAAAGCTCAACATCTATATTCATTAATTAGTTCCTTTGTGGGAATGGATAGCGTTTTATTATTCCCTAATGATGAGCTTATTAGAGCGGAGACTCTCGCTCAAACTAAAGAGATGGTGGCCCATCGTCTCTATGTTTTAAATGAGTTAATTAATCAAAGAGGGAAGATTGTCATCGCTAATCTAGCGAGTGCGACTAGATATTTGCCTTCACCAGAGACATTTAAAGAACAAACCATTGAATTAAAAGTCGGTGGTCATTATGACATCCATCAAATTAAGAAGACCTTAACTCAAGCGGGATATTCTTTAGTTAGTAAAATTGACCAATC
>JAEEGL015662332.1_pt1 | contig 13097 bp, 12 predicted proteins | sample 9134231 | NCBI WGS metagenome assembly JAEEGL01 (sample SAMN16246548, study PRJNA631951) | gut metagenome | biome: gut microbiome; feature: rumen; material: fiber-attached | host: Bos | place: Iran: Karaj | collected 2018-10 | reverse complement strand
TGTGGTCCGGCTCAGATCCTCTCAGATATCAGCGGAACAATGACAGCTTACCGCATTGAGATCTCAAGAATCTACCCTGAAAACGATGGAGGTCGAGATCTGCTGATTACGGTCACCGATCCCTCACTGCTTGAATTGACAGGCGGTATTGTTCAGGGAATGAGCGGAAGTCCGATCCTGCAAAATGATCGCATCGCCGGTGCGGTTACCCATGTGCTTGTAAATGATCCGACCAGGGGTTATGGGATCGGGATAGAGCGAATGCTTGAAGCGGCTCATTAGTGGGGCGGCAGGGAAGACCTGCCGCCCCTTATTTGTGTTTGCTGATTTTGTTTTTTTCATATCAGAAAAGTCTTTATTGTTTCGGTTTTTTTTGATACAATATATTTGCATGTGTGTGCAACGATTCAGGCCGGTGAGCCTGAGATCAAGATTATATGAAAGCGAGGGTACACCGCATGATTCCTAAGTTTGACCCTAAGGAACTGGAGCTCGTTGAACAACCCGGCGCATTTGGCCGCATGGCCAAATCTTTCAGCTATCCGCTGAACAAACACGACCATGGCGTAGCCATGTTCTCCCGTAAACCCTGGTGGCAGGGAATGCAGGCCATGGATGCCACGATCTTCACCCCCCGTGTGATTCCTGATAATGTCGCCCGCGGATTCGTATTTGAAGGTGCTCGGTTTGACGCCAATACAGAAGGCGGCGGCCCGGATATGTTCGGAGTTGAATGGGAGTACATCAAAACCGTCGGCGGTTCAATGGTGCGCCCCGGCAAGCCCTTCCTGGAGGACATCTCCGAGTGGCGGGAAAAAATCGTATGGCCGGATATCGAAAAGTGGGATTGGGAGGGCTCCGCTAAACTGAACAACGGCACGTATCTGCGGCCCGAAAACTTCAATCAGATGTGGTTCCAGACCGGTTTCTATGAGAGGCTTATTGCTTTCATGGAATTTGAAGGTGCAATCATGGCTCTGTTCGACGAGGATTCCCAGGAAGACGTCATGGCTTTCTTCGACAAACTCACCGATTTCTATATCACCATCTTCGCCAAGGCCATTGACACCTTCCCCTATATCGACGCTTTCTTTATTCACGATGACTGGGGTTCTCAGAAGGAAACATTCTTCTCTCCCGATCTGGCGGAAAAGATGATCGTACCCTATATGAAGCGCCTGACCGATTACCTTCATTCCCGCGGCAAGTTCTGCGAGCTTCATTCCTGCGGCAACAATTACAAGCAGGTTGAAAACTACATCAAAGCCGGATGGGATGCCTGGGCTCCCCAGCTGATGAACGACAGCTATAAGATTTATGACGACTTTGGTGATAAGATCCTGATCGCAACGTTCCCCCAGAATATTCCCGAAGAGATCATGGCTCTGCCCACCGATCAGGAGCGCGGAGCAGCCTTTGCCAAGCTTCCTGAGGAAGAACAGCGGCGTATCGCCCGGGAATATGTTGATCGCTGCTGCCGTCCAGATAAGTCCAGCTTCTACAATTTCTACGCGGCCCACTGGCTCACTCCCGCTTTCCGTGAGGAAATGTACAAGCAGTCCCGTATCAATTACAGCAAGTAAGAGTAGCAAATTGGGGTCCCGCGAAAAACGCGGGACCCCAATTTACGTTGGGTTTTATTTTTCGATTTCAACCATGTAATACTCCAGGAGGATCGAATCCGGGAAACGGGTCGCATTGACCACAAAGAGCTTGTCCTTCAGGTCGCTCAGGCTGTCGTCATAGATCTCAAATTCCGGTTTGGTAACACAATAGTAAACCTCAGCTGGTGCGATCCCGCCGGAAAGGACAGTCTCAATATGCTCCGGCGGAACGGTTCGGATACCGTCGTTCTGAATATAAAAGCTGCGACCATCGTTGAGCCTCACGCCGTATCTTGCCGAAAGCTCTGCACGCCCGTTGGGCCTGACCACCTGACTATCCACCCCATCTGGAAGGACAGTTCCGTTATAGGGAAGGGCAAACCCAATAATCTCACCGCCGGTGATCGCAATGAGCTGCCTTCTTCCTGCCTTACCGTCCTGCCCGATAAATGTCGGCTTTCCAACAGTAGCTCTGATCTCAAAGGCTTTAACCAGTTTTGGCTGCATTTTTCGCACTTCCTTTGCAGAATAGTCTCCCTTCTGTCGGGAGTATGTTTGTGTTTATTGTACGCGCTATCCTTCATTCCGTCAAGTAACACAGGCATCGATTCACAGCTCATCACCTTCGCTTGCAAAACGCCAATAATTACCAATTTCCTCTTGCAATTGCTGTCTTCCTGTGGTAAATTAAGGGTACACAAACGGTCTTACCGCAGACGGCGGATTTTAGCCCCGCCCACAGATATACAGGTTCTGCCGAGGTGTGAAAACATCGAATACGGAGGAATGGTCATGGAGAAACAAGTAAGCCTCGTCATTGCCGATGCGAATGATGACTTCAGACATGTATGTGCGCAGGCTATGCAGACCGGGGAGGGGATAGCTCTTCTGGCAGAAGTGAGCGACGGAGAGTCCCTTATGCAAGCGATCAGCAATTATCAGCCGGACGTTGTCCTGATGGATCTCATTCTGCCCAGGTTTGATGGTTTTGCAGTTTTGAAAGCCCTGCAGAATCAGGAGCGGGAACGTCCTGCGGTCATCGTGCTGACCGCCTTTTCAAACCCTGGTGTGATATCTGATGCTGCGGCTCTTGGCGCGTATTATTTCTTTACTAAGCCCTGTGATTTTTCTGAATTGCTGGATCGGATCCGTGCTGTTGGGAAAACAGGCGGAAAAACAAGCGGCATGCCTCTCCCCGCAGCCCAACAGTTGAATAAACCGGAACAACGTCTGGAAACGATGGTAACTGAAATCATTCATGAGATTGGGATTCCTGCTCATATCAAAGGTTATCAATATATCCGTGAAGCGATTATCCTCACCGTACGGGATATGGATCTGATCAATGCTGTAACCAAAGCCTTGTATCCCATGGTTGCAAAACGGTATAACACCACACCTTCCCGTGTAGAGCGCGCGATTCGGCATGCCATTGAAGTGGCGTGGGACAGGGGAGACATTGAAGTCCTTCAGAAATACTTTGGTTACACCGTTTCAAATATCAAAGGCAAACCCACAAATTCGGAGTTTATTGCGCTGATTGCAGATCGTTTGCAGCTTCGGCAGAAAGAGCAGGAAAGTCACAAAAATTGAAATCGGATTTCTCATGGATGTATAGCGGGCAGGTCGCTGACCTGCCCGCTATTTGACTTTTAAAGCAGCTTTACCTTCATCATACATTCTTTGAGGCAATTGCAATTCTGTTCTGACATGGACACCAGCGGCCGCCGCACCTCAGATGAACACAGGCCCATCATGCTCAACGCTTTTTTGACCGGAATTGGATTCACTTCTGAGAAAAGCAGCTCCATCAACTCCAAATACCGATAATGCATTTCTGCCGCCTGTGAAAACTGCCCATTCAGAGCAAATTCGCAGAGTTGACCGAACTCTTTTGGAAGAAGGTTTGAAGCGACAGAGATCAGCCCTTTCGCCCCCAAGGCAAATAACGGTACAGCCAGGGAATCGTTCCCGCTGTAAAAGGCGAAGTCCTGCTCACATTTACCGATAGCAGCGGAAATCCGATCGAGGTCAACGCCTGCTTCTTTGATTCCCCAAATGCGTTGATGGTGAGATAAAATCGCTAACGTATCCGGCATGATCGTTACGCCGGTACGGGATGGCACCTCATAGAGCAGAATCGGAAGTTCCGTACGGTCCGCCAGATAAGAAAAATGATCGATAAGACCCGATTGCGTTGTTTTGTTGTAGTAAGGGGTAACCAAAAGCAGTCCGTCTGCACCGGCCTCTTCCGCTATTCGTATCAACTGCAGAGCTTTCTGCGTATCATTGCTGCCCGCTCCGGCAATGACCGGTATTCCCGGCTGAGTTGCCTTAACGGCTAAGCGCAGCAGCTGAGAACGTTCTGCATCAGTCAGTGTTGCGCTTTCTCCCGTTGTCCCGCAGATTACCAACGCCTTGCATCCGCCTTCCAATTGGCGTTCCAACAAATGGAGAAAAGCCGCTTCATCAATATGCCCATCCCGGAAGGGAGTGACTAGCGCCGGTGCACAGCCGGCAAATAATACAGATCGATGGTCCATGATCCTTCCTTTTCCAATAGAAAAAGGGCGGCTTTGCAGCCGCCCCGAAGTCAAATCGAGGAGTATCTTTCTGTGTACTCAGATATACTTTTCTGCGCACAGCAGCTCCGCCAGCAGAACAGCGCCTCCCGCGGCGCCTCTGAGAGTATTGTGGCTGAGGCAGACAAACTTATAATCATACTGCGTATCCTCACGCAGTCTTCCGATGGAAATAGCCATACCGCCTTCCAGTTCTCTCTGCAATCTGGTCTGCGGAAGATTATCTTCGGTGAAATAATTCAGGAACTGCTTGGGTGCAGAGGGGAGTTTCAATTCCTGCGCCCTGCCCTGGAAAGACGCCCATCTGGACAGGATCTCTTCCTTGGAAGGCTTGCGGTCAAAGGAGCAGAAGACGGCTGCCATGTGACCGTTGCTCACCGGCACTCGCAGGCATTGCGCAGTGATATCCGGCTTCTCCGCGTTCACGATCACACCGTTTTCCACATGTCCCCAGAGCTTCATCGGCTCTTGTTCCGATTTTTCCTCTTCGCCGCCGATATACGGGATCACGTTATCCACCATCTCCGGCCAAGTATCAAACGTCTTTCCGGCGCCGGAGATTGCCTGATAGGTGCAGACAAGGATACGGGAAAGGCCATAATCCCGCAGGGGATGCAGCGCGGGCACATAGCTCTGAATTGAGCAATTGGACTTCACCGCGATAAAACCGCGCTTTGTTCCCAGCCGCTTTTTCTGACTCTCTATCACCAGGATATGCTCCGGATTCAGTTCAGGTACCACCATAGGAACATCCGGCGTCCAGCGATGAGCGCTGTTGTTGGAGATGACCGGGCACTCCAGACGAGCATATCGCTCTTCCAGCGCTTTGATCTCATCCTTCTTCATATCCACGGCGGAAAAAACAAAATCGACTTTCTTTGCAATCGCTTCCGCATCGGCAGAGGCATCCATCACCACCAGATCGCGGGCACATTCAGGCAGAGGATTATCCAGGAGCCAACGATCCTTCATCAACTCTCCATAGACTTTTCCTGCACTTCTCGGGCTGGCTGCGACCACAGCCAGGTTGAACCAGGGGTGATTCTGCATCAAAGAGACAAAGCGCTGACCGACCATTCCAGTCGCGCCGATGACGCCAACATTATACTGCTTCATCATTGTCCTTCCTTTCCCACATTTCCATACGGTTTCCAACTGGATGAAGTTTTTTCCTCATGGAGTTCACTGAAAAAGTCTTGTCCGATCTCCTTGAATTAGGTATAATATCAGTTAATATAAGGAGCGGACACAATCCTTTCAGATGCAATATCATAGCATTTCAATCCATGAAAAGTCAATGTATATTGTGAATAATAATTGGAGCGTATATGAAAACAAAACATCAGAAAACGACGATCCTTTTCGTTGTTCTTATCATGCTGTGTATGACGTTTCTTTGCGCCGAACCTACCAAGGGGACTGAAGATCCGGTCAACATGGTGCGAGTCGGCTTATATTGGGGAAGCAATTCCCTCGAAGCGGCCAATCTGCAAAACGCTGTGGGGAGCGGCTTCCAGTTCGGTTATTTTGACGACCGTCGCGAATTCGTTGCCGTTGGTCATACTGCGGAAACTGCCATCACCATGTTGAAGGACTGGAATATGTATCTGAGCGGGGGATATTACCAAAGCGAATCTTCCTCAGGCGCTCAGGTGGTGGGGTGTTATCATATTCGGCTTTCGGAGCCGTATTCTGACTATTCCTCTGCAAAGACCGCTTCAGACGCCTATTCAGACGGTTTTCCGGTTTACCACAATGACCAATGGTTTGTCTGCGTTGGCAGTTATACCGGGCAGTCCGGCGCTGCATCCGATATGCAGTCCAGAGGGCTGAGCGGGACCGCAATGACCTGCTCCAACCGATGCGTTACCGTGGTGAAAACCGGAACGACGCATATCCTATTTCAGTTCGACTGCGGAGAAAAGCGTTCTCTCGCTGTGATGCCCATTGCAGCAGAAGGGGAGAAGGCCACCACCTGGTTCAAGGGTTACCGTTATTACGGCGGTTTTCAGTACCAGCGGATCGACGGGGAAAATATGAACGTCGTCAATTTTGTGACGATGGATGATTACATCAAAGGCGTCATACCTTATGAGATGAACGCAGAATGGCCTCTGGAGGCGCTGAAAGCACAGGCAGTCGCTGCAAGAACTTACACGGCTGCCCACCTGAATCACCACAGCAATAACGGGTTTGACCTTTGCTGTGAAGTGGACTGTCAAACCTATAGAGGGGTAAATGCTTCCGATATCAACAGTGACCGGGCGGTGGATGAAACCTCCGGGATTTATATGACCTATGAGGGACAATATGTAAATGCTTTTTATTTTTCCAGCGATGGCGGTGCGACCGAGGATTGCGAAAATGTATTCAATGATCCTCTTCCATATCTTCGCGGAAAACCGGATCCTTATGAAGCCAATATCGATACCGGCCACGACAGCTGGAGTTTTGTGTACACCGCTGACGAGATCACGGCGATCCTGCGCTTGAAAAAATACAACTGCGGCCAGATCGTCAGCGTTACCCCGACCTATACCAGCATGGGCAACATATATTCTCTCAAATTTACCGATGTAAACGGAGTAAATTGGGTCTTTTCCAAGGATCGAGCCGGAAGCATACTGTACACTCAAACCTATCGCAAGTATACATATAGTCAACGCTTCACAGTGACTGACGCGGATGCTCCGGCGGAAGACGGACGCTACTATGTCTCAGGCGGAGAAGGAGTATCTCTCATTCCCGAAAACATGTTTATCGTATCAGGGGACGGAACTGTCAGTTCCGTCAGTGGGGCAGGCAACACCGTGCTTCTGACTGCAGACGGAACGGAATCTGTGTCGCTCCACGGTTACTCAGGCGGTACCATCACTGCCTCAAGATACCTGATAAGCGGCTCCGGTTGGGGGCATAACGTCGGTATGAGTCAGTATGGCGCCAGAGCCATGGCGGAGTTGGGGTACAATTATACAGACATCCTCAGCTTTTACTATGATGGAGTGGAAATCGGTTGAAAACAAAAGACTTTTGGTATGACCTTCCGGAAGAGCTAATTGCTCAGACTCCATTGGAGCGGAGAGATTCATCCCGGCTGATGCTTCTGAATAAGCATACCGGGGATATCGATCACCGCATATTTTCGCAGCTTCCCGAACTGCTGAGGGCAGGGGATTGCCTGGTCATGAACGATTCCCGCGTTATTCCTGCCCGTCTGTTCGGTAAACGGGATACCGGCGGTGCCGTGGAAGTGCTTCTGTTAAACGACAGGGGAAACGGTGTATGGGAGTGCCTGACCCGTCCCGGAAGGAAGACTCCGATCGGTACTCATTTACATTTTGGGGAAGATGAACTGACAGCTACGGTCGTGGGCCTGGAATCCGATGGGAACAAGCTGGTGCAGTTCCATACGGATGAAATCTTCCTGGAAGTCCTGGAACGGCTTGGGCATGTTCCGCTTCCACCATATATCAAAGAAGAACTGAAGGACGCAGAACGATATCAGACTGTCTATGCGAACGAACCTGGTTCCGCAGCGGCGCCAACGGCAGGTCTGCATTTTACCAAGGAGCTTCTGGAGCAGTTGGCTTCTGCCGGGATTGAGCTGAATCGGATCACGCTACACGTTGGACTCGGCACTTTCCGTCCCGTCAAAGAGGAAGACCTGACAAAACATGAAATGCATGCGGAGTACTGTTCCATCAGCGCCCCGGTTGCAGATCGGATCAACGCAGCGAAGAGGGAAGGACGCAGAGTGATTGCCGTCGGCACCACTTCATGCAGAACCCTGGAAGCAGTTTCTGACGAAAAAGGATATGTTCGTCCATTTCATGGGCAGGTAAATATCTTTATCTATCCAGGTTATCGGTTCAAGTGCATCGATGGCCTGATTACCAATTTCCATCTTCCGGAGAGCACCTTGATCATGCTGGTGAGTGCATTGGCCGGAAGGGAAGCGGTCCTTCGCGCATATGAAACAGCCGTTCGGGAACGATATCGATTCTTTTCTTTTGGCGACGCCATGCTCATTACCTGAGAATTTGGACAGATTGCCGATTTTCTTGACAGACAACGCAATCAGTTGTAAGATATATACACAAAATCCAAAAGCAGATTAAGGAGGAACAACATGGAGAATCTAAAGGGTAAAACCGCTTTTATCACCGGCGGCGCCAGCGGCATGGGGCTGGGCATTGCCCGGGCCTGCGCCAGAGAAGGCATGAATGTCGTCATCGCTGATTTCCGTCAGAGCGCGATCGATGAAGTTATGCCCATGTTTAAGGCCCACGGCTGGCCCTGCCACGGCATTTGTTTGAATGTTGCTGACCGCGAAGCTTATGTCAAAGCCGCTGATGAGGCTGAATCTGTTTTCGGCAAGATCCATGTCCTGGTGAACAATGCCGGCATCGCAAATCTCGAGCCCAAGCTCGTTGAAGGTGAATACGACTGGAAGACGATCGATATGGTCATCGACGTGAACTTCAAAGGTATTCTGAACGGCATTGCGTTCATCCTGCCCCGCATTATGAAGCACGGTGAAGGTGGTTATATCGTTTCCACCTGCTCCATGTCCGGCATTTTCCCCGTCAAGCGTTTCCCCATGTACGACTCCATCAAGATGGGCGTCATCACCCTGATGGAAGAACTGGCCATGGAACTGGAAGGTACCAACGTAGGTTCCGCCGCATTCTGCCCCGGCCCCTATACCACGAATCTGGGCGTGTCCTCGAATACGTTCATCAAGGAGAAACTCGGCATCGATCCGACTCCCATGCGTCGTGAGATCCCCAAGGACAAGGACGGCAATCCCATCAAGTTTGAGCCCCCGAAGGATGAAAACGGCAACCCCATCGACTTCAGCAAGATGTCCCGGGATCCCGATGATGCTGGTGAGCGTGTTGTCCGCGGCATCAAGCGCGGTGATCTCTTCATCCTGACCCACAGCGACTTCAAACCCGCTTGGGAGCTGAGAATGAACGCTATTCTTCGCGCATTCCCGGATGAACCCACGATCCCCGGCTTTGCCACCATGTTCCGCGGCAACCTTTACAATCCCATTTACGAGAAGCAGACCCAGGTGCCTGCTTTCCACTTTGTGAAGAAAGACTGATTCTTTCATGAACAGGAGAGCAGCCGCTGATTCAGCGGCTGCTCTTTTTATTTTTGCTGATGGTGTTGGATATTCGTATGAAATCCTGTTGGTTCAGCGTTTCGCCTCTGACCATTGCTGATAATCCACAGGATTGAATGATCTCCTGGATTTGTTCCTTGGACATGCCGGGGGAGAGAAGGGGAGACAGGGCATTAACCAGCGTTTTCCTGCGTTGTGCAAAGGCAGCTTTGATCAGGGAAAAAAAGAGTTTCTCATCCTGCAGTTCTTCGGGCGGTTCTTTTCTGTCTAAACGGATCACAGTAGACGTAACTTTTGGACGCGGCTGAAAACAATCCGGCGGAACATCAAAGCAGCTTACTGCATCCGCATAGTATTGGACAAACAGAGAAAAGGCGCCATATTCAGGAGATCCGGCATTTGCGCAAATACGCTGGGCAACTTCTTTCTGGATCATTACCGTGATTCTATGAAAAAGGCCGCACTCCAGAAGTCGGGTCAGAACAGGCGTTGTGATCTGATACGGAAGATTGGCACAGATAACGGGCTTAAGTCCCGAGAATTCATTATTCACCAGCAAATCCAAGTCGGTTTTCATGATATCTTCATTTAAGACATGAACATTTGGACAGTCCGCCAGTGTCTCTGCCAGAACAGGAAGAAGCCTGCGATCCAATTCTACAGCCGCTACTTTGGTTGCACTCTGACTGAGACAGCGGGTCAATACGCCGATTCCCGGGCCGATTTCCAAAACGCCGGAATCGCTTTCGATTCCTGCCACGCTCATGATTCGCTCAGGGACCCAGGATCGGATCAGAAAATTCTGTCCAAGACTCTTGGCAAAATGGAAATCGTATCGTGAAAGCAATGCCCGCAGCGTGTTAATATTCGTTAAATCCATCTTAACCTCCAGGGAGGATCACGGAAGGGGACCATAACTAAAAGCTTTCTCCGTTCGGATATCTTTGAACAAAATAAAAATTTTGTTCAAAGAATGGTGCTGTTTACCGTAATTTAATGAATCAAGATTACCAGATCTATCGTTCAGCGGATATTTCCCGCTTTCAGCCTCACTTGGTCCCGGTAGCGCCAAAGCCGCCGCGATCTATATCATCCAGTGTTTCCGCTTCGCAGAATTCAAGCTCCGGCATCTGTTTCATAATCCGGAACTGACAGATTCGATCATTCTCTTTTATCTCCGCATCCCGCGTCGCGTAAACCGGCAGCATCCATAAATCATTTGTACCTGAGTAGCTGTTGTCTACGATCCCGACGCCGTTGGTCTGCAGAAATCCCCATTTCTTGAAACTGGAGCTGCGCGGTGCAATATGCGCTTCATAACCCTCCGGGAGCTTCACGGATATACCCAGAGAGATCAGACGAAATTCGCCTTGATGAAGCTGTACGTCCTCTGCTGCCCGTAGATCGATCCAATCACCGATACCCAGCTTATCCAGCTTAATCAATCTTGGATTGTGATATTTCACATAAATCTTCATTTGATGATTCCCCTATTGTTCATGTACCTGAATTTATGTTCTCTTCTTCATTTCTCCTCCTGGCACCAATTGCAGCTGACAGCGCTTCAGAAACATTCTTTACCTGGATCAACTGCAAACCGTCCGGAAACTTCAGTTTCTTTTCCCTGAGCCGCGGTACAATGCAAGTATCAAACCCAAGTCGTCGGACTTCCGCCAGACGTTGTTCTATGGCACTGACAGATCGAATCTCACCGGTAAGGCCCACTTCCCCAATCGCCGCCATCTGATCCGGAATCGGTCTGTCCGTATAGCTGGATGCAATTGCCAACACTGCTGCGAGATCCGCCGCAGGCTCATCCAGCTGCAGTCCTCCGATCACGTTGAGATAAGCGTCACATGCGGAAATGCGCAGACCGCCCCGTTTTTCCAAGACAGCCAGCAAGAGCATCGCCCTGTTATAATCTATACCATTAAAGCTTCTTCTCGGAATATTTGTACCTGATTTTGTAACTAATGCCTGTAATTCCGCCAAGACCGGTCTGGATCCTTCCATAGCACAGGCAACGCACGTTCCGGCTGCTCCAACCGGTCTGCCGGAAAGCAAACTCTCAGATGGGTTTGGGACTTCCTGCAAGCCTTCTTCCCGCATTTCAAATACGCCGATCTCATTTGTAGATCCGAAGCGATTTTTCACAACGCGAAGTATCCGATACCCCATACTGCTGTCCCCTTCGAAATACAGGACGCAATCGACCATATGCTCCAGAACTTTCGGTCCGGCAATGGCCCCTTCCTTGTTCACATGACTGACGATGAATACGGTAACGCCTTTCTCTTTTGCAAGTCTCATCAACGCCATAGTGCAGTCTTTAACTTGCGGTACACTGCCCGGAGAGGATTCGAGAGCCGCGTGGTACATCGTTTGAACAGAATCTACAATCAGCACATCCGGCTTAAGACGATCAACTGCGGCACAGACTTCATCCAGATCTGTTTCGATCAGCACGAACAGGTTCTCATTCTGGCACCCCAGTCTTCCTGCACGCATCTTCAGCTGTCGTCCGGATTCCTCACCGCTTACATACAGAATCTTTTGCTCAGAGGAAAGACGGCTGCATAACTGAAGCAAAAGTGTGGATTTGCCGATCCCCGGAGCACCGCCGACAAGCACCAGTGAACCCAGAACCGCACCGCCTCCAAGTACCCGGTCAAGTTCTCCGATGCCCGTGGAAAAGCGTGTATCCTCCCCTTCCTCCAGTTCACTCAGTCCTACAGGCTGATTCCGAAGTCCAGAGTGCCCGCCGGATGCGGAGCTGCCAGCTGACTCTTTGTGCTCAACGATGGTATTCCAAGCCCCGCAGGCCGGACAACGCCCCTGCCATTTGATGGTCTCATTACCGCATTCTGTACAATAGAAGACCGTTTTAGCTTTCGCTGCCTTGGCCATAAGCATTCTCCCATTCTCTTGCGTATTCTGCGCAGGCGCAGGCCATACAGAGGGCCAGCCTGGTTTGGTATGCTTCACTGCGAAGCAGCTTAGATTCTTCAGGATTGGATAAAAAACCGCATTCAACAAGGATCGCAGGACAGCCAACCTTTCGCATCAGATAAATGCTGTCAGGAATCGGAACAGAGGGCCGCACATTATTGCTTTTCAATGCTTCTTTTAACCGTCCCTGAACAAAACCCGCAAAGCAGATGCTTTCCGCATCATCGCGATATAAAACCTGAGCGCCACGTGGACCTCCGTCAGGGTATTTATTCTGATGAATACTGATCAATATCGGGGTGGATAGATTATTCACCAACTGCACTCTGCGCTCCAGATCGGCTTGTTTACGTTTTTTGACGGTAACCGCTTCGGGAGGATATTCTATGCTTTCCTCCATCCGGGTCAATACACAGGGCCATCCGAATAATCCCAATAGGGAATCCATTCTCAGGCTGACTGCAAGATTGATCGTGCTTTCCCGTACTCCGTCCGTACCAACGGCTCCCCCATCCTCCCCGCCGTGACCGGGATCAATCACAATCGATGGTTTTCCGCAATGCGAATCCATAGCGGGAACCATCGCGGCTTTTCTGCTGAAATATACCGCGAAAAACAGCAGGCAAATCAAGATCAGCAAAATATACAGCCGTACTCTCATACACAGCAGCCCTCCCGCTGCCATGTGTATGGTACATTGGATATTGTTTATTCTCTTTTCCCCTCATTCGTTTGCTTCTGTTCATCCGCTGCGCGATAGACCAGTTTGTCGGCCAGGAAGGTTCCTCTGCTCCCCAACCCATAGGCAAGCGAAGCAACGATTGGAGCAAT
>JAEEGL014448852.1_pt1 | contig 13097 bp, 10 predicted proteins | sample 9134231 | NCBI WGS metagenome assembly JAEEGL01 (sample SAMN16246548, study PRJNA631951) | gut metagenome | biome: gut microbiome; feature: rumen; material: fiber-attached | host: Bos | place: Iran: Karaj | collected 2018-10 | reverse complement strand
CAATTATTTTATGAAAAAATACCTGAAAGTAATTTTATTTTGAAAAATAACGAAATAAAAGATGATTTAAGTAAATCTAATGAAATAAATGATAATAATAGTCTTTTCAATACTAATCCATTACAATTCCAAAATAATTCTTAAGTATAAATAATCAAAGTTTGTTTCAAAATTTTAATTTCTAAATAATGTAGAAATATTCTTTTAGATATGGCAAATATAATTAAAAAAAATATGAATGATGAAATAATTTCTTATGATAATGAAAAATTTTATATTAAAGAAAATATAAAAAAAAAAAGATTTACCAAAAATTGCAATTGATAGAGCAATTAATAAAATTCCAGATATTTACTTTTTAATATAAGAGGAAAACTATAATTAAATTTTTTTTTAATTATAAAAAAATAAAAAATATAAATTAAAAAATAAAATAAAAGAATGATTTATTAGAATAATGATATTATTAAAAACAATAAAGACATTATGTTTAAATTCAAATAATGAAAAAGAAAAAAATAATAATATTGAAATTCAAAATCAATCTTTAACAGGATAATCTACTCATCAAACAAAAAATAACGGTAAGCATTTATTTAATATTAATTATTCTTTTTTTAATAAAGAAAGTGAAATTAGTAAATTTTTTATTTCATGAAAGAAATTAAAATAGTTGATAAACACTTTATTATTATATATCTTTTAAATTTGTTTTATTTATATTTTTTTTAATTGAGTATATTTTTTTATATTGAATTAATTTTTAAATTTAAATATTTAAATTAATAAAAATACCTTTATCATATTTAAATAATAATAAAATGTTTGACAATAATTTTCAAAATGAACTTCAAAAAATTTTTTTTAGAGACTTTAATATTACTTTTAAAGAAATGATTATTATTGCTTTTTCATTTGAAGGTTTTTTATTTAATTTTTTAAATTATTTTAGTTTAATTATTCAAATTTATTTTTTTTCAGATTTTGAAAAATTTTCTTTGTATTTATATATTTTTATTCTTTGTCTTATTATCTTTAAATTTTTATCTTTAATTACTATTTATTTTAAAAAACAAATAAATTACAAAGTTAATATTTTATTTACTAATAAAAAAATTTATGAAATGGGAGATTTTTTTAAAATAGGAATTTTAATTTTAGAACTAATTAATATATTATATTTTCTTTTGAAAATTATATTTTTTCCTTTAATTTCAAATTTTTTAATTTCAAAAATTTTAAAAGAAGAATTTATTGAAATTTCACATCAAAAAATAGAAAGTTTTATTAATTTGAATTTTATAACTTTAATATTGAAAACAATTAATGAAATGTTTTTAGATATATTAATTTTATTTAGAGGAAATTTAATAATAAATTCAAATAATATCTGTAAAAATTTATTTAAAATTTTATTTTGCAAAATTTATATTTCAAAATATAAAGAATGGTATTTTATAAAAGGAATATGTTATAGTAATATTTATTCAGAAGTTTTTTCTTTGATCTTTTTATTAATTTTTCAACGTTTTAAAAAAATTTATCCCCAAACTTGGAGTAAATTTTCTTTAAAATTATTTATAAATGTTCATTATATTTATTCAATATTTAAAGAATTGATTGACATAAAAGAATTTATCATAATAATAATAATTAACTATTATGATTATTTTTTTGTAATTTTATTCATTTTATCTTATATAAAAGATAATAATTATAATAAATTATTTTTTTTCTTTTCAATGATATTATTTAAAAAGTTATTTTTTGGAATGAAAGGAAAAGAAAAAATAGAATTAATGAAAATTTATAAAAATTTAAAAATTGGAGATCAAGATGATGATGAATATGAATTTAGTAATTATGATTATGATACAAAAATTCGAGTAAATAAAAATTATGAATATTTACAATTTGTTAAATCAAAATTAATAGGAAATATAATTTTACAAATTATATTTTTTATTTGTTTTCTTCTTTTTTATTTATTTAATGGATTTAATATTATTAATATTCAACAATCTAATTTTATTATTATAATTATTTTTGGTATTCATTCAATCATTGAATTTACTTCTAAAATTATAATTAATTTATATTCTATTTGTTTTACTAATCAAAAAATTTTCTTTTTTACTTCAATTGGTTTTATTTTTAGTATAATACTTTTTTACTTGAATTATTTTTTATTTAAAAATTTTTTATTAATGATATTATTCATTTATTCAACTTATTATATAATATTAATAAAATTTTATCGAGAAATCCAAATAATAGATTTAGATTACATAACAATAAATGATTTATCAAATGATGATAAAATCGAAATATTAGATTATAATTAAATATATAAATTAAATAAATAAATTTATAAATATATAATTTAATCAATTGTCCTTTTAAAACTAAAACAAAAAATAAATTTAAACTAAATAAAATAAAAATAATTTAATAAATGGAAAATTTAAATAAAGAAATTGGAAAAAATACAAAAAAAGAAATAATAAATGAATTAAAATGTAAAATATGTGAAGGAATAATAAGAGAATGTAATGGAATATCAGAATGTTTTCATTTATTTTGTGAAAATTGTATAGAAGAATATTTAAATAAATATAAAGAAAATAAAATTATAAGATGTCCTTTTTGTAAAAAAGAATGGGGAAATTATAAAGAATGTAATTCAATGAAAATAAGAATAAATGAAATAAATGAAATAATAAATATTATATTTCCAAGTTTAAAAGAAGAAAATGAAAAATCAAAAAAAGAATTTTTTTTAAATATAAAAAGAGAAAGAGAAAAAATTGAAAATTTAAATGAAAATAAAATTCAAATTCAATTACATCCTTTATCAGTTGAAAATCCAAAAGAAAAATTACCTCAAATTTCAAAATATATTATTGAAGTTAAAATGAATACTCCTTTTTCAGAAATAAAAAAAAATATTTGTAAAAAATTAGGGATTTCTGATTTAAATTATGATGAAATTGTTTTAAATAAACAAGGTTTACCAATTGATCAAAGTTTCACTGATATTCAATCTTATTGTGAATTTGATAGAAATTTTGTAGAAAATAATGAAAGAATATTATTTTATTCTAGGAAAGTTTATGATTAATTTTATATTTTTTTATATATATTTTTATTAACAAAATTAAAATACTTTATTACAATTATATAAATGTTAATTTTTTAAACATTATCTTCTATTACTTCGAAATCATTTCTGTCATTTTAATCTTTAATTTAATTATTAGCATCTTCAAAAATTTCATTATTATTATTTTTTACTTGAAAATTATTATTCTCATTATTTTTATCTTTTTCATTAATACTAAAACTACTTTTTTTAATTTGTTTATTATTTTTTTTATTATCACCATCAATATTAAAACCAATTTAATTTCAATTGTATTATAAACAAAATATTGTAAAATTACATCTAATTCAACTAAACTTTCTTTTCTTATTCTTCTTCTCCTTTATTAAATTATCTTTTTCTTGAATTAAATCTTCAACAAAGTGATAATTTAAATGTAGAAAAGACGAATTTTCAGGAATATTAATTTCATTATATAAATTAAATATTCATTTAAATTATCATCAATCATTATATTTAAATCCTCACAAATTATTTTATAATCAAAAAAAAAAAATAATATATAATTTTTATTAATATCAGCTTCTTTTAATTGATTTATTTTTGAAAAAATTTTATTTATATCATAGAAATTATCAGTATCATTATTATATTTAATTTCATAAATTATCATCAAAAAAGTATTAATTAAAAAAATATAATTTTATTGTTATATCATACTTTTAATTAATAATTGTGTGATAGGATTAATGAATACTTCTCTTATAATTTCTTCTGAAAATTAGAAGCTTAATCTTCTTTTGTTTTTTTTACTTTCATAACATTTTATTATCATATCAGGAATTGATAATTCTATTTCATTATTATATTGTATTATGTCTTTAATTATCATTATTACCATTATTATTATTATCATTTTCTTCTTCTTTTTTTATGTTTGTTTTATAGATTCTCTTTAATTTTTTTTTGTTGGACTGGAATTTTAGAATTAGAAAAAAAATGTGAAGAAGAAGAATTACTTATCATTAAACATTTATTTTAATAATTGTCTCTTAAAATTTAATCAAATTAGAATTATATTATTATTAATAGATTTTCATATATTTTAACTTGAATTACATCTTCATAATAGTTTTTTAATTAATTCTTTTTTATTTCATTATTACTTAAAAGTCTTTTTTATTATCAATAATATTATTTGTATTAATTATTTTTAAGTAAATTTTATAAAATATGTTGTTCAAGAAATTATTCTTTAATTCTTTTTCAAAAGAGAATTTCTTGATTCATTTTAACTTTTTTATTGAGAAAAAAAGAATAAATTTTTAAAAATTTTCCATTTCATATTCTAATTTAAATTTTCTAAATCTTTAATTTTAGTAATTTAATATGTGCTTTTTAATATCATTTTTTTTTTTTAAAAGTTTATTAAATTCATAATATTGATATTTATATAATTTAATAAAAGTACTTTCTTTTCCTTTTTCTAATTGTTATTTATGAACAGAATCAATATCATTATCTCATAAATAATTTTCAATAATTTATAAATTATACTTTTTTGTTCGTCTAATTTTTTCTTAATTTTTGATTGATATTTTTATATGAACTGTATCTGAATAAAAATGTTCTTTTTCTATTTATTTTATTGAGAAAATTTTTTTAATATTTTGATTTGAGTTTTTTCATTGTCATTTAATGTTTTTTTTTTTTTATTTTTTTTTGCTCTTCTAATTGTGGATATCTTGTTGAAGAATTATAGGAAGAGAATTTTCCATTGTTATACTTAAATTGTTTTAGATTTTTTATTTGCATTTTTTATCATTTCTGAAGTTATTTTTTTTTTGGTTTAAAATTTTTATTTTCATTTAATATTTAAATTTCCTGGTTATTGAATAATTACTATTTAAAATACTATGAAAAATTAAATAAAATATATATATGGGAAAATGTTTTAGTATAAAAGAAAAAACAAAAACAGGAAATTCAAAAACAAAAGAAAATGAAAAAAACACATCAGAAAACAATATAATAATAACAAATACAGAAACTCCAATAAAAATAACTAAAAAACAAGAATTAAGAAATGGCAAAGTTAGAATAGAAGAGAAAGAAATAATAAAATCAAATTTAATTATATCTAATAAAATAAATGATAGAATTCTTAAATCAATTGGTCAAATAAGTGGAAATGAAATTAAATTATCAAATAATAAAAATTGTACAATTATTATTATGGATAATTCTTCTTCTGTTATTATTGAAAAATGTATTAATTGTTTTATTTTTATAGGTCCTTGTTCTTCTTTAATTTCTTTAAATGATTGTGAAAAAATTAATTTATTAAGTATTTCTCATGATTTAAATATTATTAATGTTAATGAAGGTAATTTTTTTATTTTTTCTATAACAAATCCTAAAATTGATAATTCAAAAAATATTAGCTTTGGAATGTTTTGTATTCATTTTGTTGAATTAATCGATATATTAAATAAAAGTAAAATTAATATTTGGGAAAATCATTGGAGTCAATTAAATTATTTAAGTACTAATCATGAAAATATTTTTTTTGCTGATGAAGAAATAAAAAACAATTTTATAGAAAATTTCCAAAAAGAATTAGAAGATTGTTATGTTAATTTTGAAGAATATCAATATTATCCTTTTACCTATGGTAAAAATATAAATTTGAATGATATAAATAATATATTAATGATATTTAAAAGTGAAGATTTAAGTGAAAATGAAATTTTAAACTTTTTATCTCCTGAAGAATTATCCGAATATGAAACAAAATGTATTTGTACCAAAATAATAGAAAATTATTCAAATAAATTTAATGATTTACATTCTTTATTTCAAAATGCAAATAATATTGAATTATCAGATTATATTACAAAAAGAAATATTGATCAAAAACTTAATACTAATAATGTTTTTGATTTTGCTGCTACAAATAATAATTTATTAAATGAATTAGATATTATTAAAAATGATACTGATTCTAATAAAAATTATAATTTAAAAAATGGAGAATTACTTTTAATTTGGTTAGGAAGTTATAATAATGATATTTCTTCGTTAAATGATTATATTTCTGAGACTTTTGATGATGGACATTTTGCTTTGGTTATTAGTGAATATATTAAATTAGATCAAGGAGAATTTTGCTATAAATTAAAAAAATTGTTTGAATTTGAGTAATTTAATTTTGGGATAATAAATATAAATAATTGCTATATATTTATATACATTATATAAAAAAAATTTAACATATTTTTTTTTTATTTTTTTAAATATGAAAAAAGGAATTTTTTGTAATCAATGTAATCAAATCCCAATGATTCATATTTGTTTAAATGAAAATTTTATTGAAGAACCAATAATTTTATATAAATGTAATTGTGAAGAAAAGAGAAAGAACTTAAATTTATTTCTACAAGAAAATATAATAAATTATGATAATAAAAGAATAAAATGTGAAATTCATAATAAAAAATATAATGGTTATTGTTTATCTTGTAAAAGAAATGTATGTGATGAATGTAAAATACATTATCATAATAATTTCATTGAACATAAAATTCAAATTTTTAAAAATATATTTGAAGAAAATTTATTTCTTGAAATAAATAATAATTTTAAAAATGCGAAAAATAAATTAGTTTCAAATTATTTTTTATTAAAATGTAAATCAGAAGAATGTGTTAATTCAGAAAAATATTTAAATGAAATAAATAATTTATATGAAAAAAATTTGGAAATAAATAAAAAAATTTTAGAATTATTAAGTTTAATTTATAAAATGTTTGATATAGAAAATAATTGTTATGAAATAATAACAAATATTTATAATAATTCATTTTTTAATTTAAATATAATAGATTCAAAAAATATAATTGATTATATTAATTATTTCAAAAGTGAATATATTATTTATCCAATTAAAGAAAATGATATTTTTCTTTTATCAAAACCAATTTTTTTTGAAAAAATTGACTCTGTTGAAAATATAATAATTTTATCAAATGAAAAAATTGGAATTTCTTCAAATAAAAAAATAATAATTTATAATCAAAATTCATTTTTAAAAGAACAAGAAATTGAAGCTCATGAAGAAAAAATAAATTATTTATTTGAAAGTTCTGATAAAAAATTATTTTCTTGTTCTTCAGATTTTTCAATAAATATATATAAATATGATATAAATAATAATCAATATATTTTAGATAAAACTTTAGTTGAACATAAAAATGAAGTTTTAAAAATATTAGAAATTAATAATAATTTTTTTATATCATGTTCAAAAGATAATTATTTATTTTTTAGAGAAGGAAAAAATTTAGATTTTATATTTAAAAAAATTTATATAGACAATTTCCGTTTTAATTCAATAGATAATTTTAATGATAATATTTATATAACATCAAGAATTGGATTAAAAATATTATCTTTAAAAACATATGAAATAAAAGATATGATAATTCAAAAAAATGATATTAATATATTTTCTCCTATTTATTATTTAACTTTTTTCGGGAAAAAACCTTTAGAAAAAATAAATAATGATTTAATATTATATAAAACTCAATATGAATTATTTATTATTAATAATAAAAATATTCAAATTCAAAGTATAATAAGTATTGGAAATGAAATGTATCTTCAACATGCTTTTTTTTTAAAAATTTTTAATGGAAATATTTATCTTTGTAGAGTCGATGGTTATTTACAAATTTATGGAAAGAATGATTATAAACAAAAATTTGGTTTAAAAGGTGTTTTCACTTATTTTAAAAAAGGAATTTCTTTAATAGAAAAAAGTAATAATGATTTTTTAATTTCTTATGATTTAATAAAAAAACAATTAATTTTCTGGAAATAAGGAAATATTATATTTATTAAAATTGAAATACTATTTTTTTTTATTTAGAAAAAATCAAAATTTATGTTATTTCCATCTACTTTTTTTGCTGGTTTTTCATTGGTTTGATTTTGAGAATTCAAATTTATTTGATTAAAATTAGTATTTTGATTATTTTGAGGATTATTATTTGATTGGTTATTATTTGAATTTTGGAACATCAAATTTAAATCTAACATATTATTATTTGAATTATTATTATTTTGGGGTTGACTCATTAAATTAAAATCCATTAAATTATTATTTTGATTATTATTATTATTATTTTCTGAATTTGAATTTGTGACATTTCCACTTGAGAAAATATCAAATAAATTATTACTATTATTATTTTGTTGATTATTATTAACATCACTTTTATTGTTATTATTATTATTACTTCCAGAACCTCCAAAAACATCAAATAGATCATTTCCCATGTTATTATTATTGTTGTTGTTATTATTGTTACTATTATTATTAATATTATTATTATTATTATTATTATTGTTATTATTATTATTATTTCCAAATCCTAACAAATCATTATTCCCACTTTGAATATTTAAATTATTATTATTCCCATCAATTTTAGCTCCAAAATGAAATTTATTTAAATGATTATCCCCAGTATTTTCCTTATTTTTAATAGAAAAATTAAATAAAGCAGGTTTATTATCTTTTTTATTATTTTTATTATAAATTTGATTTTCAAATTTAAAATTGGTTTGATCAGTGTTTTGAAAATTTCCTTTACTAGTATAAACATTAGAAGTGGGTCCAGAATTACTAGTAAAAAAATTTTTATTTCTTTCTAAATTTAATAAATGACCAAAACTTTGATTTTCAAATCTCAATTCATATTTTTCTCCATATTGTATTACACTACAATTATGTCCATTTATATCAAAAGTTCTAAAAAATGAATTAGGTTCTATTACTTCACATTCTATTCTTCCATTTCTTATTATTTTTTTTTTCCCACTCCAACGAGAATCATATAATTCTATTCTTTGACTTGAGCCTTCTAATTCAAATTCCCATATGAAAAGTCTTTTCGAACTTTTTATTTTTGCACCTATTTCTCTCTCTTCGTAATTTAAGTTCTTTATCGATATTGACATTGATTTTTATAAATAATATTTTTTCAATTTTTTTTATTTTTAATTATCATTAAGTTTTATTATTTTAGTGAAAGAAAAACAATATAATATTTAAATAAAAAAAAAATCAAAATTCTGCATCTTTCAAAAACTAATAAATTAAACATTAAAAATCCTTAATATAAATTCTATTTTTTTAATCCAAAAAGAGAAGATAAAGGGTCATTAGTTTTTTTATTAGGACTACTGGGATTATTTTTATTAGTTTGTTCAACAGCATTATAAAGTTTTTGACCCATATTTAAAGCACCTTTCCCAATTTTCATCATAGTTTCTTTATCAGGTAAATAAGGATTAACAGCATCATAAGCTTTTTTAACATCACTTAATCCTATTTTTCCATCTCCTAATCTAACATCAGTAACTTGTCCAGTTTTAAAATCATATTTAACATTAACATCAATTCCTTCTTTATTACTATTATTAGTAGTTTGATTTCCAAATAAATTTGATGATTTATTTTGAGTTTGATTTTGCTTGTTTTGATTTCCACTTGTATTATTTGAAGGTTTATTTTGAGTTTGTGTTGGATTGCCAAATATATTATTTGATGGTTTATTTTGAGTTGTTGTTGGATTTCCAAATATATTATTTGATGGTTTATTTTGAGTTTGAGTTGGATTTCCAAATATATTATTTGATGGTTTATTTTGAGTTGTTGTTGGATTTCCAAATAAATTTGATACTTTTGATTGAGTTTGAGTTTGAGAGACATTTCCGGATATATTTTGATTTTTTGTATTTTGGGTTTGTTGTGGTTTATTTGGAATAGGATTTCCAAATATATTTTGACTTTTTTTATTTTGAGTTTGATTTAGAAGTTTATTTTGATTGTCAAATAAATTTGTTGTTGGATTTGATTGAATTGGTGTTTTATTATTTATATTATTTTGAGGGTTCGGATTGTTTGCTTTGTCTAAATTTTCAGTTGATTTATTTCTTGTTATTCCTTGAGATTCTAATATATTATTTATATTTTTCATGTTATCACCTTTTATTATTTTTGTCAATTGATCATCATAACTTATATTTTTAGAAATTTTTCTTAATTTTTTTAAAGATTCAGAGTAATATTCTCTTTTATTTGCCATATCTTGGTCTTCTTCTAGATTTTCAGAAAATTCTTGATTTTTAGAGATATATTGTAATAAATAAAATCTCATATTTGATTTTAAACTTTTTACAAAAAAATATCCTGTTGCTTTTGGAATATATTCTCTTAAATTTCTTATTATTTGAAAGTATATATAATCATCAAGGGATTTTACATATTCAGCTAAACTTTTATAATAGGAATTTTGATCTTTAGCACTTTTAAAAAAGGAAATTTCACTTGTTTTATTAAATGGCATTTCATTTTTTTGGTTATTATTATTATTATTATTGGGATTATTATTTTGTTCTTTTAATAAATTATATTGAATTAAATTTTGATAATCATTACTCAATTCATCAATATAAAAATAAGTAAAATTCATTTCAGAAATATCATTTTGTAATTTCCTAGTTTTATTAAATTCATCTTCAACAAATTTTAAAACTAAATCTTCCATATGAGTTAAAGCTTTAGGAAATCTTTTAAATAATCTGTGAATGATACTTTTAATCATTTTTTGAATGATAGAAAAGATATTATCATAATAAGCTTTAATTTCTTCTCTTAAAGTATCAATTTCAGGTGATAATAAAGTATAAATAACATCTCCAGTAGGAAAACCATTTAATCCAGTTCCTTCACTTCTTTGAATATGTGTAATTATTTCTTCTGTTTTATAATGTTTACTTGGTCTTAAATTAATGTATTTATCTAAAAAATCTACATATACTTTTTTTAAGTCAGTATTTGCTAAATTATCTGCTTCAAATTCTGCTTTTCCTGAAAATGTTTTTTCTATTGTTTCACAAAATAAATTTACTAATGATTGAAGATATAAATCTTTTGATTGGGATGAAAAATCTAAATAATCTGCTCCGAAATTTTGAAGCTCTTTTTCAAAATATACTAATTGTTCTTTCATTTGATTATACATATATTTCATATCTTTTTTAAATTGATATGAATCATAGAAAAATTTCGATATTTTTTCTCCTAAAGTTTCAAAAGTGAAATTATCATTAATAGATAAAAATTGAAATGTTTTATGATTACAAAAATATTCTCTTTCTAATCTAGTAATATCACTTGCAGAATAATGAGAAGGGAAATTACCTTTGACACAAATAAACCCATATTTTAAATTTAAAAATTCATTATTTTCTTTTAAGAGAGATTTAATAATATTATAATTAAAATTTTTAGGTAATTCATCAGTTTTAGTAATAACACCAATAGTTCTTTCTAAATTTCTATCATAATTTCTAATTAAATTAAACCATTTATCTCTAATAGAAATATTTTCTTCCATAAAAATTTTAGCACTTAAAACCAATAAAATTAAATTAGAAGAATCACTTAAATATCTTTTTTTACTTTCTAAAGTACTATTATTATTATTATCTTCAAATTGGCAATCAATAATTAACATATCTTCACTTGAATTAGTAGTTAAAGTTAATCTAATAGGTTCAAAAATATTACTTTCATTGGTATCATTTAATAAATTTGCAATATATTTTTTAGCTTCATCCATATTTGTAAAATTTTTACTTTCTCCTTCAATTTTAATACTAGGAGAAACATTATCTGCAGTATGTTGAAATCTTATTTCTAAAGTTCTTAAAGTTCTTGTTCCAAAAGGAAGAAAATTATATCCTGTTAAATAATTTATTACTGATGTTTTCCCTGAATTATTCTCTCCTGTTACTACTATTCCGTGAACTGGAGTGGAAAATGATGATTCGAAACATCCACATGAACGAAGATCATCAACCATTGTTGTTATTTTACCATATTTTGTATATATTTTATCACAAGAATATTGGTAGTCTTGCTGCTTTTTTCCAAATAACATTTTTTTTACAAAGATTTTTTTTTTTATTTTTTATTTTAATTTATTGTTTTTTTTAAGCATTTATTTTTTTTTAGTTATTATGAGTGAAGATGTAAATTATATTAAGGAGCAATTGAGGATATGCCAAAATAATTATAAGGAATTAAAGGAAATATATGATACAGATATTGAAAGTAAGGAAATTATAGAGAAAATTTTAAGGAAAAATTATGAAGAAAGTAAAAATTCTTATGAAAATCAAATTTTGAAATTGAAGAAAAATATAGAAATGAAAGAAAATGAAATTAATGAATTAAAAGAACATTATAATAATGTAGAAGTATCAATGTTGAATAAAATAAAAGAAGATAATAAAAAAAACATAGAAAAAATAAAAAGTTTATATGAAGCAAAATTATTAGCAAATAATTTAAAAATCAGTAATAAAGAGAATTCATTAAATTACTTAAATTATAACAATGATAATAATAATATCAATAATAATAATAATAATAATAATGAAGAAATAATTGAATTAAAAAATGAGAATTATCAAATGAAAATTGATATAGAAGAATATTCAAAAAAAATTGATGAATTATGTCAAGATAATCAAAAATTAGAAGAAGAAAATGAAAAATTAAAAAGAGATATTTCTGAAAAAACAGAAATTAAATTTAGTGAAAAAAATAGTAAAGAAGATATTAATGAAAATTTAAAAGAGATAAATAGAAATAATGAAGAAGAAATTATTTCTTTAAAATTAAAAAACGAAAATTTAGAAAAACAATTAAAATTAATTAAAGAAAAATATAATAATAATATAAATGATAATAAAGAAATTAATAATGAAAACAATAATAATATAAATGATAATAAAGAAATTAATAATGAAAATATTACTAAAGAAAATTTAAATGAAGAAATTATAAAAATAAAAAATGAAAATTTTTCTCTTAAATCGGAAATAGAAAATTTAAAAAATGAAATTGCGAATT
>JAEEGL012972523.1_pt1 | contig 13097 bp, 10 predicted proteins | sample 9134231 | NCBI WGS metagenome assembly JAEEGL01 (sample SAMN16246548, study PRJNA631951) | gut metagenome | biome: gut microbiome; feature: rumen; material: fiber-attached | host: Bos | place: Iran: Karaj | collected 2018-10 | reverse complement strand
GGCTGGGCGATCGCCAGCGGGAGGAGAGGGAACCCTGTCCCGGAACCGAGATCCAGATGACGGCCTTTCGCGTCGCGCATCCAGAAGAGCGCGGTCAGCCCGTCCTGCAGATGGCGCTCCCTCAACAACGGGAGGTCGTTCGCAGAGACGAGGTTGTGCTTTCGGTTCAGCCGGGAGACCAACTCTTCCAGAGCCGCGAACTTCTCCAGCTGTTCCGCCGTGAAGGGGAACTCCAGCATCTGGGAGAAGTCGCTCCATTCCATGCGCTCAAATATACATCCTCCCCTGTTTCACCGCGCCATTGTTTCACGTGAAACATCCCGCAGATATCCACACCTTTTCCTCCGCTGTGAATTGTTTCACGTGAAACATCGCCTAAATCTTTTCAAGCGGCAAACAATCTATCCACATTTTGCGTGGACATGTGGACATCTTTTTTGGAAAACTTCCGTACACCCGCCAATTTCTCCACTCCGTCTTATATATATTAGACAAAACCCTTTTTGGCAGGATTTCCATGTCCAATCTTCTTTTTCGGTCGATTCTCTGCGCCGGCACGGCGTTCTTCCTCTTCGCCTGCGGCGACAGCGGCACCTCCTCCAACGACGAGCCCGGTTCCTCCGTCGACCAGTCTTCCGAATCGAACGGCGAAGGCGGTTCTTCCGAAACCGAAGGCTCCTCCGACTCCGGCCTTTCGGACGAACCGGGCGTCTCCTCCGAAACGCAGACCACCTCGTCGTCCGCGAGCGCTTGCGCCAACACCGCGCCGCTCGCCCGCATCGTCGGCTATCTCCCCTACTACCGCACCGCTTGGATCGAACGGGGCGACTGGAGCAAGCTGACCCACCTCTGCCTCGCCTTCTTCAATCCCGACCAGAACGGCCGCTTCTCCTCCAAGTTCAACGACGAGAAGCTCGCCGCCGCCATCGACTCCGCCAAGGCGCACGGCATCAAAGTGCTCGCCTCCATCGGCGGCGGCGGGGACGGCGCCCGCGACGTCTGGGCGACGAAGCTGACCGAGGACGGCGGGGTCGCGGCGCTCGCCGACTCCCTGGCAGCCCTGGTCCGCCGGCTCGGCATCGACGGCGTGGACGTCGACCTGGAATACTCCGACAGCAAGCCGGCCTACGCCGCCGCTTTCGACGCCAAGTACGAATCCTTCGTCGTCGCGCTCCGCTCCGCCCTGGGCGACACGGCGCTGGTCACCGCGGCCGTGGCCAACTGGGTCGGCTCGAAGTTCACCGACGGCGCGCTCGACCAGATGGACTTCATCAACGTGATGAGCTACGACCATTCGGGCACCTGGACCGGGAAGGGGGAACACTCCACCTACGCCATGGCCATGCAGGAGACGAACTACTGGGCCCTCAACCGCGGCCGCGGCGCCTCGTTCGTCGTCCTCGGACTCCCCTTCTACGGCTATTACTGGACGACCAACACGGCCGAAGGCGAAAACGGGCGGGGCGAACTCCTCGCGCGGGAGATCGCGGCCTTCTGGCCCGACCACGCCGACGACGACTACTTCACCGTCGATGAGGCCGGGTTCGAAAAGACGGTCTCCTGGAACTCCCTGAAGACCATCGACAAGAAGAGCTGCTTTGCGCGGAACTTCGGCGGCGCCATGATCTGGGAGCTCGGCCAGGACCTGGACGACAACTCCTTCCTGCACACCGTCGCGGCGCACCGCGAATAACGCCGCGGGAGAAGACGGGATGCGCGTGTTCGTCGTCGGCGGGGCCGGGTACATCGGCTCCCACGTCTGCAAGAGGATCCTCGCCGCCGGCCACCAGGCCATGGTCTACGACGATCTGAGCTCCGGCCTGCAGGAGAACCTCCGGCCCGGCGCCGGATTCGTCCGGGGCGACATCCACGACGGGCTCCGGCTCCGCGCCGAGCTCGGCTCCTTCAAGCCCGACGCCGTCATCCACCTCGCCGCGAGCAAGGCGGCCGGGGAGTCGATGACCGATCCGGTCAAGTACTCCTACAACAACCTGATCGGTTCGATCGAGCTGATCGACGCCTGCGTGGAATGCGGGGTGAAGATCTTCCTCCTCTCCTCTTCCGCGGCGGTCTACGGAAACCCCGTCTATCTGCCGATCGACGAGAAGCACCCGACGGAACCCGAGAACTACTACGGCTTCACCAAGCTGGAGATCGAACGCGTCCTCGCCTGGAAGTCGCGGCTCTGCGGACTGCGCTACGGCGCGCTCCGCTATTTCAACGCCGCCGGCTACGACTGCGAAGGCGAGCTGCGCGGCCTGGAGCGCAACCCCGCGAACCTGCTCCCCGTGGTGATGGAGACCGCGGTGGGGATCCGCCCGTCGATGACCGTCTTCGGGAACGACTACCCCACGCCGGACGGAACCTGCATCCGCGACTACATCCACGTGGACGACCTGGCGCGCGCGCACCTTCTGGCGCTGGAATGGATCGAAGCCGAGCGCAAGGACCTCACGGTCAACCTCGGCACCGGACACGGCGTCTCCGTCCTGGAGATGATCTCCGAAGCGGAGAGGATCGTCGGCCATCCGTTCGACTGGTCCTTCGGCCCGCGCCGCGAAGGCGACTCGACCGAACTCTACGCCTCCTCCGCGAAGGCGAAGGAGCTCCTCGGCTGGGAAGCGCAATGCAGCGACGTCAACACGCTGCTCTCCACGACCTACGCCGCCTACAGGGCGAACCTTCCGGACGCGTAGCGGCCTCTCCTGAATTTCATCCATGCAAAAAAGAGAAGGCCGCGCCTTCTCCTTTTCCGCGTCCGGGCGCGAAGCCCGTTTCTACGGGACTTCGCGGGCGCCGCCCTTGTCCGCGCTCAGCACCATGCTGGCGTAGGCGCGCAGCGCGTCGCTCACCTTGCGGTCGCGCTTCTTCGGACGGAAGGCGAGCTTGCCCTGCGCTTCCTCTTCCTTGCGGCGCGCGGCCAGTTCCTCGTCGGTCAGCGCGACCTGGATCGTCCGGTTCGGGATGTCGATCTCGATCATGTCGCCGTCGCGGACCAGGGCGATGTTGCCGCCGTTGGCCGCTTCGGGGCTGATGTGGCCGAGCGACAGGCCGGAGGTGCCGCCGGAGAAGCGACCGTCGGTGATCAGCGCGCACGACTTGCCCAGTCCCATCGTCTTCAGGTAGCTGGTGGGGTAGAGCATCTCCTGCATGCCGGGGCCGCCCTTCGGGCCTTCGTAGCGGATCACCACCACGTCGCCCGCCTTCACTTCGCCGTCCAGGATGCCGTCGTTGGCCTCTTCCTGGGATTCGTAGACGCGGGCCGGGCCGGTGAAGGTCCAGCAGGAGGCGTCGACGCCCGCGCTCTTCACGACGCAGCCGTCCACGGCCAGGTTGCCGTAGAGCACCGCCAGGCCGCCGTCCTTGCTGAACGCGTGGTCGAGGTCGCGGATCGCGCCGTTCGCGCGGTCCAGGTCAAGGTCGGGCCAGCGGGAATCCTGCGAGAAGGGTTCGAGGTTGAACTTGTTCGCGGGAGCGGCCAGGTAGAGCTTCCTGACGTCGTCGGAGGGGTTCCGGGCGACGTCCCACTTGTCGATCTCCTCGCCGATGGTCGGATACATCACCGTGGCGCATTCGCGGTGGATCAGTCCGAGTTTGTCCAGCTGGCCGAGGATCGCCATGATGCCGCCGGCGCGGTGGACGTCCTCGATGTGGACCAGGTTGGTGCTGGGAGCGATCTTGCAGATGTGCGGGGTGTTCAGCGAAAGGCGGTTGATGTCCTTCATCGTGAAGTCCACGCCGGCGGTGTGGGCCACGGCCAGCAGGTGGAGCACGGTGTTGGTGGAGCCGCCCATGGCGATGTCGAGGCGCATGGCGTTTTCGAACGCTTTGAAAGTCGCGATGTTCTTCGGCAGGACGGAGGCGTCCTCCTTTTCGTACCAGGCCTTGGCCATCTCGACGATGCGGTGGGCCGCCTTCACGAAGAGGTTTTTGCGGTCCGCGTGGGTCGCGAGGGTCGTGCCGTTGCCGGGAAGGGCGAAGCCGAGCGCTTCGGTCAGGCTGTTCATCGAGTTGGCGGTGAACATGCCGGAGCAGGAGCCGCAGGTGGGGCAGCTGGAGGCTTCGAACGCGTCGGCGTCCTCTTCGGTGATGTCGGGACGGGCGCTCTGCACCATGGCGTCGATCAGGTCGAGCCGCCACTTCTTCCCTTCGATTTCCGCCTTGCCGGCCTCCATCGGACCGCCGCTCACGAAGATCGTGGGGATGTTGAGACGCATCGTCGCGATCAGCATGCCGGGGGTCACCTTGTCGCAGTTGCTGATGCAGACCAGGGCGTCGGCGCAGTGGGCGTTGCACATGTACTCCACGGAGTCGGCGATCACTTCGCGGCTCGGCAGGCTGTAGAGCATGCCGTCGTGGCCCATCGCGATGCCGTCGTCCACGGCGATGGTGTTGAATTCCTTGGCGATGCCGCCCGCCTTTTCGATTTCCCGGCAGACCAGCTGGCCCACGTCGTGGAGATGCACGTGGCCGGGAACGAACTGGGTGAAGGAGTTCGCGACGGCGATGATCGGCTTGCCGAAGTCCTCTTTCTTCACGCCGGTGGCGCGCCAGAGGGCGCGGGCGCCGGCCATCTTCTTTCCGGTGATCGTCTTCGCGGAACGGTATTCGGGCATGGCAAAACTCCTGGACAGGCCTGTTCTTCGGCTGGGCTTTCAAAAATAGCCACTCGGGCTCGCTTTGAGCTCCGCGGATTTCCGATCGATGCTTTGGCTTTCGCCTTGCGCGAACCCCGCTCTCCTCTTGGAATTTTCATTCTAGGAGAGGGGATATAGGGGTGTTGACAGTGGGGGAAAACGCGACCAAGCTCTCTCCGGGCCGACGGCGGCTGACTTGGGTGGAAAAAACTTTGCGAAGTCAAGTTTTGAAAACCTCAGGATGGTCTTTGAAAAACGATGTGGAGAGACATGGAAAACCCGGAGGGGACCCGTTTTCCAAAACCGAAACCACATTTTTCTAAGCTTTTTCCAAGATGTCTCCACAGCTGAAAATCGCCCAGATTTCGGACATCCACCTCGGCGCCGGCGCGGATTGTGCGCAGCAGGAGTTCTACCTCGCCAATTTCCGCAGGGTCTGGAAGGCGGTTCTCGCCGAAAAGCCGGACGCGGTCGTCTTCTCCGGCGACATGACCGACCACGGGACGGAGAAGGAGCTTGACCTCCTGAAGCGCGAGATCGAGGGCGCGAAGGTTCCGCTTTTCTTCGTCTCGGGCAACCACGACGACTCCGCGCGGTTGATTTCGGCGCTTTCGCTTCCTTCGACGCGGGGCAAGCTGGTCTACCGCTTTTCGCTCGGGGGCGTGGAGCATTTCGTCCTCGACAGCTCGGCGAACCGCGTGGATTCCTGGCAACTGGACTGGCTGGAGAGCGAAGCGGGAAAGGAGAAGGGGCCGTGCGCGCTCTGGATTCACTATCCTCCGACGCTCTGCGGTTCGCTTTTCATGGACACGAAGTGGCCGCTTCTGGACAGGGAGCCCGTGATGGAGCGGATCAAGTCGATTCCGGCGATTCGCCATGTCTTCTGCGGGCATTACCACAGCGGGAAGACCGTGGAGCGGGACGGAATCTTCTTCCATCTCGCGCCGGCGACGCAGTTCCAGATTTCGGACGACGAGCCGGAATTCGCGATCGCGAGTGCCGACCCGGGCTACCAGACGGTCGAATGGAGGGGAGAGGATGTCGAGGTCTCGCTCCGCTTCGTCTAGGCTTAAGCGCCCGTTCGGATCCGCACCGAGCGGTCCGCGCGCCGTCGCCGCTGCCGTTGCGCTGCTCGTCTTTCTCGTCGCAGGGCTGATCCAGGGCGTCGCGTCCGAGAGGAACGGCGAAACGCTCGGGAAAACACCGACCGCGAAGGAGGCGAGGAAGCTCCAGGCGAAGCAGATGAAGGAGCGCGTCGGCGACACGCTGCGCGGCCGGGCCGTCAAGGTGCAGGACGGCGACACGTTCGACTTCCTCTACGGCGACAACGAAAAGCAGCGCGTGCGCGTGGCGCAGATGGACGCGCCGGAGAAGAGCATGACGTTCGGGCAGAAGTCGAAGGAGCGCTTCACCGAGCTCGTCATGGGGAAGGAAATCGCCCTCGTCGTCAACACGGTGGACCGCTACGGCCGCGTGGTCGGATCGGTCGTGATCGACGGCGAGGACCAGTCCGCGCGGATGATCTCCGAGGGAATGGCCTGGTACTACAGGCAGTACGGCTGGACCGACTCGCTCGCGCGGCTCGAGGAGGAGGCGCGGAACGCGAAGCGCGGGCTCTGGGCCGACCCGAATCCGCAGCCGCCGTGGGAATGGCGGAAGGAAAATAGGGGGAAGAAGAAGTAGTCGCCAGTCGCCAGGTGCCAGTCGCCAGTGCGTATGATGGCGCCGGAGGCGCGGGGAGTCACAGCCCTTTGACGCACCAAAGCGGTACGTTCGTCATCCAGTCCTGTTCGCGATAGGCGGACATGGAAAGTCGGATTGCGGAATCCGGCTTGAATTTGTCGCAGAAGAACTTCAAGCTCTTCGCCTTCAGATTCTCCTCAGCCTTGACTTCGACGGGAACGACCTTTCCCTCTTTCTGGATGACGAAATCGACTTCGTATGTGGATTTTTCGCCGGAGTAATAGAATGGAGAGTATTCGGTTTCGGCCAGAAGCTCCTGCAGGACGAATTGTTCCGCGAGCGCCCCCTTGAACTCCGTGAACACCGCGTTTCCGTCGATGATGGAAGACTTGTCGAGCCCGCTCTTCGCCCCGAGCAGGCCCACGTCGAGCATGTAGATCTTGAACGCGCCGAAATCGACGTAGGACTTGAGCGGAACGCCGGGTTTCGCGACCCGGTTCACCTTGTGGACCAGCCCGGCGTCTTCCAGCCACTGCAGCGCGATTTCGAAATCCTTCATGCGCGCGCCGCTTTTGACCTGCCCGAAGAAGAACTTCCTGTTCTCCTTCGCGAGCTGCACGGGTATCGCGTCCCAGGCCATGCGGATGCGCGGCAATTGCCTTGCGTCGACGTGCTTGCCGAAATCGCCCTCGTACTGCCGCAGTATGGATTCCTGCAGTTCGCGGCATTCGTCGAAGTCGCGAGTCTCGCGGAACCGGTCCACGACTTCGGGCATGCCGCCGACGAAGTAGTAGGACCTCAGGAGTCCGCGGTACTTTTCGGCGAAGACGCGGCATTCCGCGGACGCCGGATTCCGGAGGGAGGCGGCGAGCTCCGGTTCGCCCATCGCGACGAGGAATTCGGCGAAGCTCATCGGACGGAGCCGGAGTTCGTCGACCTTGCCGACGGGAAAGGAGACGCCTTCGTGGAGCGCCACTCCCAGAAGCGATCCCGCCGCGACGACCGCGTATTCCGGTGCGTCTTCGCAGAAGTACTTGAGCGATTCCAGGACCTTGGGCGCCGATTGGATTTCGTCGAGGATCAGAAGGGTCTTCTGCGGGACAATCGACGCGTGGAGTTCGATTTCGAGCGAGGCGACGATTCGCCGAACGTCGAAATCCTCCTCGAAGATCCTGGCCACGCGGTGGTTGTTGTAGAAGCTGACGTAGACGACGTTCTCGAAGCAGTCCTTGCCGAACTGCTTCATGGCCCAGGTTTTTCCGGTCTGGCGGGCACCCCAAAGAAGCAACGGCTTCCTCTTGGGGGATGCCTTCCATTGCTTCATTTTTTCGAGAATTTCCCGGTACATACCCAAAATATAGGAAAAAACGTACAGCCAACACACTTTTTCCGACGAAAATATGTGTCAAGAGGAGCATTTTTCCGCGGGAAATGGGCGCTCTAGTCAACGGCAACCATCAGCTAGTGCGGTTTTTAGGTCCTAGTCCCTATTCAGCCCACTTCCCCAGATTCCGCAGCACGAACCGGAGCGTCTTCTCGCGCTCGGCGGCGGTCTTCAGGGCGCACTCCCAGACGATCAGCACGTTCCAGCCCAGCTCGGCCCAGAGCCGCTCGTGCTCCGCGTCGCGCAGGACGTTTCGGCGGAACTTCGCGTTCCAGAAGGCGCGGTTCGACTTCGGGGTCGTGGCGTAGGGGCAAAAGGCGCACTGGACGATCTTGCGGCCGTCCGGCTCCCAGCCGTGGCGGTGCCAGAAGCAGCCGCGGATCTCGATCAGCGCATGGCTTCGGGGAACAACGATGTCCGGATGCCCGGGGACGCGCCAGTCGCAGACGCGGTAGCGCCAGCCGGCCGCCCACAGCGCCCGCCGCACCACCATCTCCGGCGTCGTGTCCCGCGACCGCACCGCCGCCATCATCCGCGAACGCGCTTCGGGGGAAACCGTGTCCATGAGGAGGGCCTACTTGACGGCTTCGCGGATCATCCGCGCAAGCGCCTCCTGCGCGGCTTCGTTCGGAGCGTAATTCCGCATCACGGACTTCATGTCCAGCAAGATACATACGATTTTATGGTAGGGGCGATGCTTTTCCTTGCCGAGGTCCGTTTCCTTCCAGTCGCCGTAGATATGGCCGACTAAACGAGCAGTCAACGGCCCCCAAAACATGTCGTTTCCGGGAAGCCCGTCAGGAGGATTTTTTGAGCAATAGGGGAGGATAAAGGCGTTGTAGATAGACCCTACGCCGAATTTGTCGGGATGTTGTTCCACGTATTCCGCATAGGCCATCTGCTTGGTGACAGAATCGCCCCCGGGAAGATGGGACAGAATGCCCGTCAGTCCGTATCGGTAGTATTTGGAGTCGAGAATGAAGTGCTCGGGCCCAATGCGCATAATCGTGTCCGGGCGCAGGGTCGAGCGGTGTGTCTCTTCGGCGGCTTCGGATTGATCCGCCTTTTTCCTTTCGTCTTCGTCCCCGAACGACTCGCCGTTGTTGTCTTTGGCGCCAGTTGCCACAAACATGAGGTGTGGGTTGTAGTCCGATGCGATCGCCGTTTTGAAAATACTGTCGACCATGTATTCCCAGGCGTAGGCGAAGCTCTTGAGACCGTAGCGAACCTCGTCGGCGGATTCTCCGCCCGTCGCGTTCTTCTTTTCCAGATATTCGACGATCTCCGCCATCGCCTGGAACAGTTCCAGGAAGCGGTCGTTGAAGGTCGTCGAAATCTTCTCGTTCAGCGTTTCGGAAAAGGCCGCATAGTCGAAGTCCAGTTCCGGCGGGTCGAGTTCGGATTCCGAGACGCCGAGCAGCGGGCCGACGGTCTTCGCCGCGTAGTGGACGCAGAACTTGTGGATCAGCGTGATCAGGTTGTCTTCGCTGTGGCGCGTCAGGCGCGAAATCAGGTCGAGATAGACGACGCTGTGCCGTCCGTCACTGCCCTTGACGACCTGCGGCTTGACACGCTTGATCGTCCTCGTCCAGCTGATCTTCCCGAACAGCCCTTTCCTGTAGACCGTCTCCGTCTCCATGAAGAAGCCGAAGTCCAGCCAATACTGCAGAACCGCGAGGCACGCGCGAATCGGGAAATCGCAGGATTCCCGATCCTCCTCAGGCAACTTGTCGCCGTAGTTCGCCTTGACTTCGTAGATGATGCGCAGCAAGCGGAAAAAATCGGCTTTCAGCTCTGCTTCCGTTGCCGCGTCCTTCTGCGAAGGTTTCTGGTAGCCGCGAGGGAAACAAAAGCGCGGCACTCCACGTTCGCCGTCCTTGCCATTGTCAATCCGCACGCCGGCGAAAAGAGAATCGTCGTAGGCCCGGCAAAAATCCCAGAAGGACTTCTGCGATCGTTTCTTCTTGTCTTCGTCCTGGTTGGCCATGGCGAGGACCCAGAAGGGTTAGGTGTTTGTGTCTTCCTTGAATTTGTCCAGCGCTGTTTTGGCATCAGGAGTCAAAATCGCACTGAATGGTTCTTCTTTCGTTTCGAAGGCAGTTATCAAGCCGGCAAGTGACTTAAGCGAATCGCGATTGAACACCGACGATCCAGTGTTTCGGTTGAAGACATCGCTCCACAGATACTTGAGCACCTTCTCGGCGAATCGTTTCCTGGAAATGCCGTCCGAATCCGAATCTTTCGTGATGAACCAAGCGCCGAGTTGCTTGTCCTCCGCCTTGGAAAGACCCGGAACAGCGAGGATTTCCTTGTTAATCCAATCGCGGAATTGGCCCCACTTGAAGACGGTTCCTTCGATTTTGAGGCCACACTGGATGTCATATTGATCCGCGTTCTCATCGGTTTTTCCGTTCGGAATCATCTCAGACTCGAACCGGCGTTGGAAGGCGTTGTCCATCGCGAAAACATTCTGGTCGCTCGTGTTCATCGTTGCGTAGATCGACAGATTCGGGGGCAGACGAATTGCCGTGTTCGCGTCGATGTGCAAAGAACCGATATCCACGAATGCATGGCACGAGGAGTTTGTACTGGTCGAGCCTTGGGCGCCTAAGGAATGCTTTGGCTGTTTGTCGTTATTCGGTTCTTTCTCGTTTTTTAGCGCTTCAATGTTTCTAATGTAGGCATTGACATCAAGGTTATCGACACCGTAGGCACTCCAGCCTTTGCCGTAGCTGTTTCTCGTCGAGTCGTCATGCTTGTTGTCCTTGAAACGGTCCAACAACTGGAATGCTTCGCCGAAAATCGCCGCAGCGTTCCCGCGGTTGATCTCCTCGATGATCAGGAAGAACGGTTCGTTGGGATTCAGATAGGCGCGACGAACGATCTTTGCGAAAGGCCCTGGCCGGAAGCGGTATTCCACGTGTTCTTCTGGCTCTCCGTCTTTTCCAGTGCCCTCCACGATACAAGGGAAGACCTGCCCGACGAAATCCGCGTTGCTGTATTCTGGATGGAAAACGCAGCGAATTTTGTGATATTCCGGATCTGGAACGCCATTAAGTTTTTTGTTGATTTCGTTGTTGACCGTGAAACTCTTGCCGCTCCCCGGTACGCCGTAGTAGGCGATTTGGTCGTGGTTTGGGTAGTATCCTTGGATGACGCCTTTCCAAGGCGGCGTTTCGTTATGAGCCAGTTTCAGCAGGTTGGGGAAATACTCCCTAAAAAACACGGGCGGCAAAATTTCAACCAGACCGGTTGTTCTGCTCCCCATATATGCATAGAAATCGTTCTTCAAGTCCCCTTTTTTGACAGGCGTTTGAGAGATGCCTTCTCCATATCTTGCAATGTATGAGACCAACAAATGGCTTTTAGCATCGTCCTTTTTTACTCGCAGCCCATAACGGGTTTGTTCGAAAACTCCACATTGGCAAAAGGCGTTGAACCATATGTCGATATAATCTGCTGGGAGTTTCTTTTTTTCTTTGTTCTCATGTTTATGAGCGTTGGATATCTGCGCAATAAGCATATCGTCAACTTCAGCATACGAAGTGACGGCATACAAAAAATCTTGGCAATCGCGGCACCACAACTCGTCGATATTGAAAGCTTCCAGTGCCGAAAGAACCTTACATATCAAAACAAGTGGCTTTATGCCAGCCTGCGATTCTTCTTTGGACGCAGGACGCTTCGACATTTGGAGCAATGCGCATTCTTCCCATGTAATTTCGCCGGCACACAATGCGCGAGCAACTGGGGTGGGCGCCCAGTTTTCCATATCCCAGAAGCCGAAATCCTGCATTGTGCTTGGCGTTGCAGCTCCATTCTTCCCCTCACGAACTGGATTTTCCAAGAACGGCATGACATTATCTTTCGTCATGTTCTTGTCTCGAGAGAAAACCCATGGAATAGCTGCGGATGTCATGTCCTCTCCTGTTTTTGGCGTTCTTTGCGCTTACTTCGGGCTAATTACCTGAGCTGTGAATTTCACTTGTTGCAACAAGGACTTGAGAATCGCTTTCAGCACAGGCACTGCAATGGAGTTGCCAGACTGCCGGTACGCCACCTGATCCTCGACCACGATTTTAAAGTCGTCAAAGCCCATCAACCGGAGACACTCTTCCGGCATAAGCTTGCGTACTACAACGTCCTTATCTTTGAACTCTTTCTTCAGTCTTTCGACCGGCCCTGTGTACTTTGAGACAAATACTCCTGGCGCATTTTTGTGCCGTTGACGTGCCAATTCCATTCTGAAGTCGCCAGACCAGTTGAACTGTTGCACAGCGGTTTGGCAACCAATCACGTCGCGGTTGATTCGCGCCTTGTTTTGGCTGCGTTCTATGTCAGTGGTCCATTTGTAGCCTTTTTCGGGGAGATAATATCCTATGGGAACCTCTTTGGATGGATTCAAATAGTCGGTTGCTTTGTGCTCTAGCGGGATCTTTTCCGGATATTTGAACGGACCAATTCCTAGCGAGCGTTTGATGCCCACCACAAAGAGGCGCTTGCGCATTTGCGGAAGGCCGTAATCTTGTGCGTTCAGAATCTGCGGCTCGCCGATCTCGTAATCGAGCGAATCAAAAACTTCTTTAATGACTCGCCACGTATTTCCCTTGTCATGCATTATCAAGCCGCGGACGTTCTCGAAAATGAAGACTTTGGGCTGGATTTCTTTGATCAGCCGGGCATAGTCGTAGAACAGCGTTCCTCGAGCGTCTTCTAAACCCCGCTTCTTCCCGTATGTAGAGAAGCTTTGGCAAGGGCTTCCGCCTACCAAGATGTCGATTTTTCCGCGATAGACCGTTCCATCCATGAAACGCACATCGTTATGCCACCTGTCTTCGGAAATGTCGTAGTTGGCGAAGTACGACTTCTTCACGTTGTTCGGCTTCCCGGTTGCCTCGTACAGTTTATCGACAAGCGCTTCTATTTCCGTTGCCGTGACACATCCAACGCTTTGCGCGGATTCGAGAATTTCTTCCTTCGTCTGTTTGAGATAGCGCTCGCCATTGTCGCAGGCGAACATTATTTCATGGGGTATTTTCATTTGCTTCAGCGCTTGTTCAAAAGCACCGATGCCGCTGAACAGCGTTCCAATGCGCAGAGGCCGTCGCGTCTTCTTTGTGGTGGTGTCTGTATGTCCAATAGCTCGGGACTGTCCCATCTAAACGTTCGTTTAGACGGAACAGATTTCGGCCTCCCGGGCGCGGGGCAAAACCGCGAATTCACGCTATTTTGCCCGTTGTCATGGCAACTTTTATAGATTGAGAGTGTTCAAAGAAAAGGAACGTTTTCCCTGAACGCCTTTTGCCGCCGGCGAGGCGCGATTCCATGACGGTTTTGCGGGGGCTTTCTGGCGCATATTTTGGATACGATGGAATACCGCGTCAAATACAGCG
>JAEEGL012043947.1_pt1 | contig 13097 bp, 14 predicted proteins | sample 9134231 | NCBI WGS metagenome assembly JAEEGL01 (sample SAMN16246548, study PRJNA631951) | gut metagenome | biome: gut microbiome; feature: rumen; material: fiber-attached | host: Bos | place: Iran: Karaj | collected 2018-10 | reverse complement strand
GTCTGTGCAAAGACAGAATCAATGCAGGCCTTGGTGAGTTCCTTGGTGTTGTAATTGACAATGATGACCGATACGTCCATTCAACAGAAAAAAATTACTAGCTATTGTTTCCCGCTTCAGCTAAAGCTTCTTTTGTTTTCTCAAGATATTCTCTTCCCCACTTAATATCTGGCTCCAGATGATTTCCTTCAGCCCATTCATTCCATGCATTTATAAACACAAAGTTTTCCTCCTTTGAATATGGTTCAAATCTTCTCAAAACTTCTAATAGCCATAATTTATACTTCTGTGGAGTACTGTTTTTTAAAGCTGAGAAAGAATTACCTTTTCTTCTAGAAGCGTTATCCCACATAGGAGTTACACACGGAAACCTCTTATAATCAACAAGGGTTCTTATTTCATTTTTATAATACTCTTCATAATCTCTTAAAGTTGGGAATAATGGTTGTCTAAAAAATTTAATCCACAAAGCATTCAGTAAAAGTTTGGGACTCAAATAAATTTCTTTTTTTGAGTATTCTATCCATGGTTGAAATTCAACAGCAGCATCGAATCCTGATTTTAAATATTCTTTACCTATGGAATGAAAACTTTCAAAACGACATATATACAATTCTTCGCCACATTTTTTTGCTTCATCACGCATTACTTTAATAGATTTCTCTAAATCAGGGAAAAGTTGGGAACGATAAATACAAAAAACAGGTTTATTGTTGATTCGAATATATCTTTTATCTTTAAAATAGTGATTACATAAAAAATTAATGTGTGCACGATCATCTTGTTCCGAATAATCTTGTTTTATCAATATCTGTTTCTCTGATCCATCCCATGCTCTTGTCCAATTTTCATTAGCCCAGCATATCATAAAAGGGAAATCAGGTTTCCCACTTGACAATATTTCCTCAAGTGGACGTTCCATCAACTGATGCCCATTAAACCAATAGTGATAATAGCAAAAACCATATATACCATACTCTTTAGCAAGATTAGCCTGAGCAATTCTGCTCTCCTCCAACCTCAAATCATAAAAGCCTAAATCTGCAGGGATATGGGGTTGATAGTGTCCTCTAAACCTCGGTCTTGCTTTTGCCACATTTGTCCACTCAGTAAAGCCTTTTCCCCACCACTCGTCATTTTCCTTAAAGGGATGGAATTGAGGGAGATGTATTGCTATTATTCTTTTTTGTTCCATAAACTTATATCTTCTTTATTATTTTCGCAGGTACACCTGCAACAATTGTATTATTTAATATATCTCTTGTCACAACAGCATTGGCCGCAATAACGACATTATCTCCAATATGAACACCAGCAAGGATTGTAACTTTATCACCTATCCAAACATTGTCACCAATTACAACCTCGCCTTTAGATTGCAATTTACGATCAACAGGAGGTATTTTTAATTCTTCATCACAAAAACTGCCATGACTATTATCCCCGATATATACATATCGACCTGTCAAGAGGCCATCGCCTATTATAATCTTATTACAAGCAGTAATATGACAATAATCACCAATATGGCAATGATTACCAATAACAATAGACGGAGTAAATTTCTGATTGCCATATTTCTCCCAACAACCTAGAATACAATGACTTTGTATTGTTGTATCATTGCCAATAGAGATTTGTCTTTGCCCTTCACCCTGAAGACTACAGGGGTAAGCTATCCTAGAACGATCTCCAAGGTTCCCAATAAAATTCCGAATCCACAATGTATAAAGCAAGTCTCGAATCACATGGATACGCAAACTCAAACTATATGGATATATTTCACTGAAAATCCACATTACAAAAGAAATAAAGCTCTTCACATATGATCTCATGGGGTTTCAGTATTATTAATTATCGAATAATAACATTCTATAAGTTGCGTTCTAATATTCTCATCATGATGCCTTGTCAAAGCCCTCTTTCTTGAGTTTTGAGAATAACGTTGCATCCTTTCTGGATCCTCTGATAATCTCAAAATAGCATATGCCATTTGCCATGGATCATTTGCCGGCACAAGAAGCCCCTCTTCATCATGGCATACCAACGAGGAAATACCTCCGACATTTGCAGCAACAATAGGAACACCTAAACATTGGGCTTCACATATCGAGTTCGGACTATTTTCTATGTATGCCGTATGTACATATATCGTAGAAGAACATAATAACATGGAAAGGCTATCAGATGACATAAAACCTAAAAAATTCACGTTACAATCACTAAACTTTATATGAATTTTCTTTTCTACTAACAATTTCAAATCATAAGGCATATCTCCAACAACATTCCACTCAAAATTGATATCCATCTTTTTTAGAATGGAAGCAACCTTCAGGAGCATATCTGGCCCTTTCCAAAAAGTACTACAACCCGTAGACACTAATCTTAGTTTTGTACTATCTGAACTCAACCATTTCTTTTTAGTATCAAAAAAATCTGTTCTTAAAGCCTCCTCAACATGAAAATATTTACAATTTGTATGCATAATTGCAGAAAGAGCCTCATCCCAACTGGTGCGCCCCATGTAATTCTGAACTAGTTTCCATGTTTTCCTTTCCCAATCTTCTCTATTACGACAATCTCTTTTATTCCTCCATATTGCGAACAGTTTCTTAGGAGCGAACATCTGTATAAACACCTCATCATATATAGAAAATCCAGGAGGATAGGATGCATTATTATATGGCACAATGGCCCCCTGGAGATGTATAACAACAGGAATATTCGTAATTGAAGCTATCTGGCCAAATGGCCATTCTGTACCAAACACATGAATAAGATCTGGTTTACAATCATCAATTATTCGTTTGGCACTTGGCAACATTTTATTCAAATAAACATCCCAATACTTTTTAAAATAACGTTCATAAAACGACCATTTTGTATATATAGGCACATATTTTACTCCATCACAAATTTTGACCTCCGAATATTTCTCTGAAACAAAAGCTATCACTAACTCTATTTCTGGAATTGTCCTAACAATCCTTTCTAAAGAGTCCTGCCATCCGCCAATAGGTGGACCTCCACTAACATATGAAGATGGTGTTGTCACTTCAAACCAAAGTATACGCATTCGATTCATGGGCGTTACACTTATTTAAATTGAGCATCCAACTTATTAGAAGCCAGACTCTTTTTTCTTTCTAAATACCTGTAATAATAATAATAGAAATTTGTTTTTAGCAAAATAGAATACCATCTAGATTTTTTTTCACGTTGCCTTTTTGTTAGGAAGGCATACATTTTATAAATTAGGTTTTCTTGCATCTGGCATTCATAAGCATATGCTAACACCAAGGCATAACTTTCCTTAAATTTATTACCTCCGCCATTTCCTAAAGACAAAGAGCTTCCCATCCGATATTTTACCGTTTCTTTGTTTATAAAAACAATATTCGCATCTTCTTTAAACATCCTAATCCAAAAAGGCCAATCCTCTATAAATGGGATAGACTCATCATACCCACCTACTAGATCAAAATATTGACGTCTAATAAAAGACGCTGGCGCAATGATTGTATTGTAAGATAATATAATCAAGTATCTTTCTCTGCTATTCAATCCAAACAAACCATACCCAAAGTTCTCATACTGCTTACAAGTAACGGGATCTCCAAAGAACTTTGCACGAGAAAATACGGCCTGTATCTCTGCATCTGTTTTTGTAAACAACACATTCGTTGATATGCAATCTGGAAGCAGCAAATCATCACCTGCTATTGGCTTTATCCATGTGCCATGAGATTTAGCTATCCCACGATTTAAATTTGCAGAAACGCCCGTATTTATTGAGGTAGTAACAAGTCTTGACGAAACAAAACACGAACCATTCTCGTCGAGCCAATTTTCTACAATACCAGTCGTATCATCTTTAGAACAATCATCCGAAATAATCAACTCGATATTCTGATAGTCCTGATTTTTAATACTATCTAATGTTTCTGTGACAGTTGCAGCAGAATTATAGGTGATAACAATGACAGATACCAATGGGGGGTTATCCATATTATGCAAATGTATTAATTAACGCCACCACTTGCTTTATCTCTTCCATCGTGATAGCAGGTCCTATCGGCAGACTCAGTTCTTCATCAGCCAACCGCTCTGTAATTGGCAAACTTAATTGAGGTCTATTCCATTCTGCCTGCGCATAACACTCCTGCCGATGCGGGGCTATCGGATAATGACATACCGTTCCAACACCATTCTGCTCCAGATAGTCATGTAGTGCATCTCGTTTGCCCTCTCCTACCAGGATCGGGAACAAGTGATAGGCATTCTGCTCATCAGGTAATAGATCAGGGAGGGTAATCAAAGGATTGTTGATATGCTCATAATAATAATGAGCAACCTCCTTACGATGCTGGTTATCTTCTACCAGATACTTCAGTTTCACGTCAAGCACTGCAGCCTGGATTTCATCCAAACGACTGTTACGGCCTGTGTATTTGAATACATATTTTTTCTGGGAGCCATAGTTGGCTAAGGCACGTACAGCTGCTGCTAATTCCGGATCATCCGTTGTGACCGCTCCACCATCACCCAAGGCTCCGAGATTCTTACCTGGATAAAAACTATGACCAGCCGCATCCCCGATACTTCCTGTAACACGACCATCCGTATGTTTACAACCATGTGCCTGTGCATTGTCTTCGACAAGTTTCAGATGATATTTTTCGCAGAGCGCACCGATCTTCTCCGTGTAAGCATTACGACCATAGAGATGCACAATAGCAATAGCCTTGGTCTTAGATGTAATCAACCCTTCTATCAGATCGTCATCAATCTCCAAGGTATTGGGTTTTGGTTCACAGAGCACAGGTTTTAGCCCATTCTCCGTGATAGCCAAGATGGTTGCAATATAGGTATTGGCGGGTACAATCACCTCATCGCCAGGCTGCATCACGCCCATTTCAATATAGGCTCGGAAGATCCAGATGAGGGCATCCAAGCCATTGGCACAACCAATGGTATATTTAGAACCAATAAACTCTGAGTAATGTTTCTCGAACTGTTCGTTTTCCTTGCCTTGGAGGTACCAGCCTCCATTCACGACACGGCAGACAGCCTCATTGATCTCTGCACCATGCAGGGCTGTCACATCTTTTAACGATAAAAATGGAATTTTCATATCAAAAATCTATTTTTCTAATAAATCTGGCAGGATTGCCAAACCACAATTCGCCTGCAGGTACATCTTTCGTTACTACAGAGCCAGCACCTATCATGGCACCTTCTCCAATGGTAATTCCAGGTAATATGACAGATCCTGCACCTATAGAAGCGCCCTTGCACACCTTTGTTCTTAACAGTTTCCAGTCTGTATTATGTGATCGAGGAAACATATCATTCGTGAATGACACATTTGCGCCAACCATAACATAATCATCCAATTCAATACCGTCCCAAACCTGAACGCCACATTTAATCGTCACATAGTTACCAATTACCACATCATTTTCTACTAACACATTGGCACAAATATTACAATGTTCTCCAATCTTACATTTGGGCATGACAACACAAAATTGCCAAATATTAGTAGAATCAGGAATGGAGGTGTTCATACAATCCGCTAAACGATGTATCATCTTTTTTCTTTATATTTTAAAAAATCTTCATAATCACGAATATAATCATCTTTATTATATCCGTGAGAAGCCAAAACCATACAAACACTACCTGAAGAAAAATCGTCAAGTGTACGCCATATACCAGGAACAACCAACAGTCCTTGATAAGGACGATTCAAAATGAACGAACGTTTTACTTCGCCATCATCAAGAGTCACAGTAAAACTACCACTTGCAGCAATTATTAATTGAAACAACTCCTTATGTGCATGGGCTCCTCGGCTTTCACCTCCAGGAACATCATAAAGATAATATACACGTTTCACGTCAAAAGGGACATCTTTAGCATTTTCAACAACAGATATATTCCCTTGAGGAGCATGATGTTTACTTAATTCAATAATCGTGCAATCAAATACCTTGCTCTTTCTCATTCTTTTAGGTGTTTAAATTCATTATAATCACGAATATAATCATTCTCCTCATATTTGGTTGATGAAAGTACAAGAGCCAAGGAATTTGTAGAAAAATTATTCATTTCGCGCCAGAGACCTTTTGGAACATAAAGCCCATAATATGATCTATTTAAGTGATAAATCTGCTTGCTTGCGCCATCATCCAATATGACATCAAAACTACCAGACATAGCTACAATAAACTCTTGATTCTCTTTATAAGCATGTCCTCCTCTAGCTTCGCCACCAGGTACATCATATATCCAATATGTACGTTGAATCTTAAACGGAATATCTTTAAACTCCTCAATTACTGAAAGATTTCCCCTAGCATCTAAATACTTAGGAAGTTTTATTATTTTGGGTTCAATCATCATACTCTCTTTTTAATTTTTATCATCATAAGCATATCATCATTAATTACATTAAAGAAACGACAGACAGCAATGTAAACCAAGACACCAACCAAACCTCCAACAAACAATTGTAACCAAACATCTTCTATAAGATAAAGAACAAAAATAACGACAACTGTCATTATGAGCAACGATAGAATGATATATTTCCAATCTTTGATTTGTTGCCAGGCTCCGTATCCAAACATACGGCCTGGTAAATATGCATTAATGAAAAAACAAATAAAAGTAGATATAAAATCACCAATTGTAATTGCTTCGACACTTATAGGTATTGTAATTGCAAATGTTAACAAAATGAGAGGTAACTTTGAGAAATCCAGTTTCATAAATAAATCGGAACGTCCAACAGCATTTAATATATTCATATTAATTGCCGAAAGTGGCGTAAACATTCTAGCCAGACACAGCCACTGTACTAAAACCACACAAGGAAGCCATTTTTCTGTCAACAACAAAATAATCAACGGCTTTGCAAGCAATGCAGTTAAAACCATAACAGGAAAAACAATCATGGCTGTAAAAAACAACGATTTACGATAGACTTCTACTAATCTACTATTATCTTCTTGCAGTTCACTTAATACAGGAAATGACACATTACTTATCACCTCGTAAGAAGTAGTAGAGATCAACTCTGAGAACTGAGAAGCTCTGGTGAAGAATCCCAATTGTTGGCTGCGATAATATTTGCCTATACAAATCGTACTGATATTATTGAGAATAACAGAATATACACCAGTTATCATTAGATTAGAACCAAACCCAAACAAATGACGAAAAGAGTCCATTGAGAACATGAAGGAAGGTTTCCACTTTGAATAAACAGGGAATAATATAATCAGTATAAACGTAGAACATAAATTCAGTCCAACCAGCGCCCACACGCCAAATCCATAATATGCCATCATTATTCCAACAAATCCACTTACTACCGTTGAAATAACATTTATCTGAGCCAAGGACTTAAAATCAACTTTCGCCATCATCTTGGCCCGCTGTACTATATTAAAAGAGCCCAAAATAAAATTCAGAGAAAGAACACGTGTGAGTGGAACTAATATCGGCTCATTATAAAAGTCGGCAATCCATGGTGCAGCGACAAACATAATGAGGTAAATGAAAACTGACATTCCCACGTTTGTCACAAAAGCTGTTGAATAGTCTATTTCCCTACAATCCTGTCGCTGAATTAGAGCCTTTGCTAAGCCTCCTTCTATAAAAACACCGGAAATGGAAATAAAGACGGCAAGCATTCCTATCAATCCATAATCTGTTGGGGACAACAGACGAGCAAGAATTATACCAATCAAAAAAGAGGCCCCACGTATTAGAACTTTTTCAATAAAGTTCCAAACTACACCATGCAGAAATTGAGAACGAACAGAAGCTGCCATTAATTACGATATAAAATCTGATTATCTATACTATCCAATATATCATTAATAATATTCTGAGAAGGAGAGCCTTTTGGCATCAATACTTCATTAACAAATTTCGTACGCTGCTCCTTCATTGGATCAAATGAATGAATTACATTCAGAATAAAAGACTCTATGTCATCACTATTATGAGCCATATAATGATTATGAAGACAACGCTGTCCAAATTCATTATGTAATGTCTTTAAATCAATTCCATTTAAAGTTCTCATAACTGGTTTATTTAGGTAAAGATATTCTGCAATAAAAGACCCACTATCATGTATCATTGCATCACTCGACAAAAAGAGATCAACATAATCACCTTCAACAACAGTTGTATTAGGCATCTGAGCCCATTGATCATAATATTTATCAGTCTTATCTTTTCCCCAAACTCTTTCCAACTTATTACGTAATAAAGGATGGGGTTTAAAAGCAAACTGAACACTTTCCTGATATTTTTTTGCCAACTCTAACATTGTATCATAATACAACATAAAAGAAGCATACTTATATTGATCAGTTTCATATATCGAATGATGAGGTGCCCATATAACACGCTTCAACCCATCATCCTTTACTTTCCAATCAGATGCACAATATGATGTCGTTTTATTCAAAAAGGATTCAATGCCAGGATATCCAGAAACAACAGCATTTATTCCATGATTATGCGAAAAATCAATTGCCATTTTCAAATGTACATCAGTTTCCAAATACCTTCTCCATACCACATTATGGAGAAATTCATCATATGCTAATTCGTAATCTGCTGTGTCATTAAAGAAATAGGGGACATAAATCGTCAATATATCTATGAAATGTGTAATAAAATAACGATTATCAATTAGCCCTTCATATGGATTCGTATAAAAAATAAGATCAGGTTTCAAGTCTTTACGTACATCTATATATGCATCCCTATTAATATCGTATGCTTGACGGACATTATAACCTTTAGCTTTAAAGAACGAATAACATTTGGTCATTCTTTGAATCATATTATCATATCCATAATTAATAATAGGGCAAACCAAAATCAACGGATCAAATCTCTTATGTTTATCCATTAATTGATATATTTTATCATATTTCCAAGTCTCTTCAAAAGTCGCGAAAAACACACAACGATATATACTTTTACTTTTGAGAGTTTTCATCGCTTTTTTATGATACCATTTGCCACATTTAAGCTGTATATCTTTTTTTATTTTGGCAAATAATGCATATACTTTTCCTAACATCTACAACTAAAATTATTAAATAGAGTTTTTAATTGAGCTTCAATTTCAGCCATATCCGTACCACTTTTCTTTGCCCATGTATGTAAATTACCCGCTCCAAAATTATGAATTAGCACTCCACTCTTTGGAAAAGACATAAAGTCACCAAAAATCAATTCTAAATACTTATTGTACTTAGAAGGAGCAGGGAATACGTTACCTTCAAATTCAACATCGACTAAAGGGAATATATCTTCTTCTTCATATATTAAAAATTCCTCTGAGGAATATTCCAAACAATGATACATTATTTTCTCCTGACCCTCTTCTGAAAGCAAAGAGCTGCGAAGATCATCAAAAAAAGAAGGATCTATACCTGTATTCTTCTTCGAGAAATAGTATTGGTGATATTTTTTTATTTTCTCTTTAAAAAAATCTCGGGATTCTGAAATCTTTTTTGACGAAGTATATGTATCAACGGGAAAAACATCAAGCCAAATACCTGTATCAAAATGCCGAAATCCGATGCCAAGAGTTGGTCCTAATGGTTGTGGGTATATGTCAACACCTAGGGGAACTATTTCTTCTTTAAGAATTTCTTCCAACTTATTATAATCTTCTCTCAACATAGCAACATCCATATCATCATCCCAAGGTATAAATCCTTTATGACGAACTGCGCCTAGCAATGTGCCATAATCAAGCCAATACACCAAATTATGTTTTTTACATAAGCGGTCGAAGAGAGATAATAGTAGAGAATCACATTTCTGCATCATTCGTAAATCGACATTCTTTGTTGGCGGAATTGAAGAGATATCAACAAACTCGTTTAAAAAATAATCTAATGTTTCCAAACGAGAGTTTATCTCTTTTTTTAGTTCAATTATTCCTAATTTTCTTTGAAGAAAATCCTTAATTATTCCTCTCATCCTATTACAAATTTAGAACGATATTTTCTTCTGCATACTTCAGGTCATCCTCATCGTCAATCTCATACCATTTTACATCTGATGAATTATGAACATAGACAGGACTGAGGTGCTGGGACATCCAAAGCAACTGATATTCATAGCCTAGCTTTGGCTTGTCCGTCACAATCTTCTCGTATTCTGCACATAGTTGATGATAGAACGCTGATGACAGTTTGTGAATACCAACCAACTCGCCTTTTGCCTTGATCTCATCTTGATTGGTTGAGCATCTGGTTAATGTTCCATGCTCATCATACTCCACATAGTACTGATCCTGAAACTTGGTAACGGGCGTAATCAACATGATATCAGGATGTTCGTTTTCCTGAAGTTCCGTAATCGCATTCTTACTATAGATGATGTCTGACTCCAATAGGATGAAATCATCATCACCTATCGCCTCACGACAGTTCCACAGCGTGTACATGCTGTTGGTCTCGGCATAACGGGGACTAAACACACATTCGATCTGAGGATATCTAGTTTTCAAGGCTTCATAAGCCTCCTTCTTATAACCAGTACCAATAATGATACGCTTGATACCACAGGCTATTAAGGTTTCAATGGAACGGATGACCATCGACTGACCACCCACTTCTATAAAACCTTTAGGCATCGTCTCGGTCATCTTACCGAAACGACTTCCCAAGCCAGCTGCCATAATAACTGCTGTTGTCACCATACTATTGATATTGCGCAGGGATTTTAATATCGTTAGCCTCCATCGCTTCTTTCAATACCACGAAGAAATCCTTGATATCCTCAGGCGTGATCGTGCCTAATGCACACAAGCGGAAGGTGTTGGTCGTACTGATTTTACCTGGATAGATGGTAAAGCCACGTTCATAACAGTAGTCGTGGATCTTCTCAAACGTGAAGTTGGAATCATCCGGATAAAGCACCGAGACAACGAGTCCCGATTCTATCTTCGGATCGATGACCGTCTTGAAACCAAGTTCCGCTACCCCTTTATGGATCGCTTCATAAACTGCACGATGACGGGCAAACTTAGCCGTCTCACCTTCCTCGAAATATTCCTTCAAAGCCTGAATCGTGGCATAGATTGTCTGAACGGGAGGCGTAAAATGCATCTCACCTGTCTTCTCAAAGTACTCATACTGGAGATAGAGGTTACAATAGTAGGAACGAGTGGGATAATTCTTAGAAGCCTTGATGATATCAGTCTTTCCGATAATAAAACTCAGACCCGACATTGCCATCAGTCCTTTCTGGGCAGATGCCATACAGAAGTCCACGTTATCCTTCACCACATCCAGTGGGATCATACCTAAGGTAGAGGTGGTGTCACTCACAAAGATCGCCCCATATTGATGTGCCAAAGCACCGATCTCACGAATTGGATTCAACACGCCAGTACCGGTCTCGTGATGACAGCAATAGACAACAGCCACATCCGGATTCTCTTTCAACGTTTTCTCTACCTCTGCCAAATTGGGTTGCTCATAGACAGAAGACTTCAAATTAATGTGAGGAATATGGTACATTTCGCATACTTCTACAGCACGCGTGTTGTACGCACCATTGTTTACAACGAGGATTTTCTTTCCCTCTGGAACAAGCGAGTTAATGCAAACATCAATATTGATGGTACCTGAACCGCAGAAGAGCACTGAGGTATATTCTGGCTCTGGGGCATGTACCACCTTACACAAATCACTTCGCAGGCCTTTCATCAGACCAGCGAATTCCTTTTCACGGGGACATATATCAGGTACTACCTGCGCATATTTAACAGTATCTGTGGTAGTTGCCGGACCGGGATTCAGCAAGACGTTTCTTTTTATTGGTTCCATTATTTACTTCTTTAAGAATTCCATTAATGCTTCTTTATTCTGAATAGGCGTGGTGGTGGGACGGCCTAAGTCTTTGCGATTGCCTTTTTTAACCTTAATTTCCAAGAATACAGGACCGTCTCCAAGATTAGATAGTTGCTTTTGTAAGTTCTCCTTGTTATCAACAGAGAAAACCTGACTATAGCCAACGGCCTTTGCTACAGCGGGGAGATCAATCTTCAGACCAACTGTGGGCTGACCGCCTACAGAATCATGGGCACCATTATTGAATACGACATGGATATAGTTTCTCGGAGTCTTATTGGCCACAATAGCCATACTACCCATGTGCATGATACTGGCGCCATCACCATCGAAACACCAAACTTTACGATCCCGCTTGGCCAAAGCGATTCCAAGGGCTATCTGAGAGGCATGTCCCATGGAGCCTACGGTCAGGAAGTCACGCTCATGTCCCTGGTTCATCGCCGTACGATACTCAAAGAGTTCACGGCTAATCATACCTGTCGTAGAGACAATGGCATCCTTCTCACCAAGCGCGGCTGCAACCAGCTGAATAGCCTCTTCACGGCTCATGGTGAGATCCTTCTTCTCCACGTTCTGAAGGGTATAGGTATCGAAAGTATCCTTTTCAATCACCAATGCATAGCATTGTTTGGTGGTTTGCATATAGTCAACAGCCTTCTTGATCTGGGCTTCAGCCTTCTCTTCTTCTTTAGAGAGCACCGTATAATCGATGCCCATCACATTGAGCAAGCCAGTTGTCACCTTACCCTGTTTCACATGCTGGGGCTCATCATGCACGCCTGGTTTACCACGCCAGCCAATCACCAACAGCACTGGGATGTTATAGACATCAGGATCTGTCAGGGATGCCAAAGGGTTAATGATATTACCCTGACCTGAGTTCTGCATATAGACCACCGGTATCTGACCTGTAGCGAGATAATGACCTGCAGCCAATCCCATCGCACCACCCTCATTGGCAGCGATAATGTTATGGGCAGCATCTGCATGATCCGTGATATAAGCACAAAGATTCTTCAACAGAGAATCAGGTACACCAGCATAGAAATCAATGCTATGACTGGCTAATGTATCATAAAAGAATTTTGGAGAAATCATTTTTTACTTTTTTACCTTTTTACTCTTTTACTTTTTTTTCGTTCCAGGGATAAGGTTAAGAATTTGTTTGATAGGCATACAGTATTC
>JAEEGL015435683.1_pt1 | contig 13098 bp, 11 predicted proteins | sample 9134231 | NCBI WGS metagenome assembly JAEEGL01 (sample SAMN16246548, study PRJNA631951) | gut metagenome | biome: gut microbiome; feature: rumen; material: fiber-attached | host: Bos | place: Iran: Karaj | collected 2018-10 | reverse complement strand
TGCCGTTGCGCCCAGCCCGGGTGTTTCCGCGAACTCTTCGTCACCGATCTCGATGGAGCTGATCTTCTTTTCTTCGTCCAGTGTTACCGTTACCTTCACAGGCCCCATAAAGCCCTGCGCTTTGGCGGAATACTCGTTTGGATTCGTTACAGCTTCTGAAGAAGCAGCATCAGATTTTCCTGCTGTTTCGTTCTCCGTGATCGCAGCATCCTCCTGAACCGAGAAGTCCGCCTCCGGAATCACGCTGTCTCCGATGCCTTCATCGATCTGTGCAATAGCATCCATAACCGCCGTACTGGTTATTGTTGCGCCGGTCAGGATATCAACATCCTGAGCATTCAGCGGAAGGGTTTTGCCGATAAACTGCTCCCGGTATTCCGCCTCCAGTGCCCGGGCTCCCAGTCCCGGTGTTTCGGCAAAGCTTTCATCTCCGATGGTGATTGCCGCAATACTGCGGTCGGGCTTCATGCTGACAGTTACCTTCACCGGTCCGCCGAAGCCGGCTGCCGTCGCTGCATAGGTTGCATTCCCGAGATCTTCAAAGGTAGAGGTACTCTCGACCGTGAATCCGGCAACCTCCGCGATCCCCGCCATTGCCTCGTTTACACCCTTGATCACTGCACGGGATGTGATCGTGGCGCCGGTCAGCGCATCTATTTCTCCACCATCCTTCGACAGGCTGACAGGAGCCTTCTTCCCCGCAAACTGCGCCTGAAATTCCGGTTCTTTTGCCCGTGCGCCAAGTCCTGCGGTCTCGGCAAAGTTCGAGCCGCCGACGCTGATGCCGGCTATGGTCCCGTCGGGGCGTGCTGCTGCCGTAACTTCAATCTCACCGCCGAATCCCTGTGTCAAAGCAGCTTTTGTATATCCGACTTCTTTCCCGGAGGAATCCTTGCCGACGGAAATACCGTTCTCCAGATCCTCAAAAGTTTTTGTCTCCGGAAGCAGGGCAAGCTTGGTCGCCATGGCTTCCCGGAGGGCGTTGTCGGATATAACATCCTTTGTCAGCAGATTGGTCACACCCAGCAGCGCGGCTGCTGCGATGCAGATCACGGTCAGAACCAGCCAGGCAGGTATCTTCTTCTTCATTCTGATGCATCCTCACCGTTTTTATTCATTCCGGGTCTCCCGGTTATCAGTCCTGTGCTTCCTCAAATCCGGAGCTGTAAAAGATATTCCCGCTTTGATCGATCCACATGGCACTGGCGCCGTACTTTTGCAGCAGGGCCTCTCCCTGTTCCCTGTCGGACAGAAACAGCGTGGTGGACAACGCGTCCGCGACGCCGGAATCGGGATGCCGGATTGTTACTGATCTCCACAGTTTTCCGGGATAAAGTGTTTCCGGATCAATGATATGATGGTATGCCGTTCCGTCAACCGTATATGTTCTTTGATAATCACCGCTGGTTACGACGGCGCCGGCCCGCAGGGAAACCGTCCGTACATAATCGTTCAGTCCTCCGTTCGGATCCTGTACGCCGACGATCCATTCCTTCCCGTCTCCTTTCGGACCGGTTGCATATACATTTCCGCCAACAGACAGTAAATATCCTGTTGGTATTGTATCACATATTTTCTGAACTGCATAGCCCTTGGCTATAGCGCCCACATCAAGCCTCAGCATCGGATCCTTCAGGTATACGGTCTTCTCTTCGGTATTGATCTCTATATTCTCAAAGCCCGTATGTCCTGCTGCAGCCTTCAGTTCCGATTCATCCGGCAGAAACGCGTTCTCCGGATCGGCGATCCCTGCCTCTCTGGCGTCATGCCAAAGACTCAGAACGCTTCCCAGTGTCACGTCTGTTTTTCCCCCGGAGGCTTCGCTTATTTCCTTTGCAAACAGCAGCAGGTCGATTATTTTCTGATCCACCTTCACCGGTTCGCCGGGATGCAGGTTAATTGTTCGCAGATTGGCTTTCCCATCATATTCATGGTACAGGTCATAAAGCTCGTGGTATTCCTGCATTCCCTCATGGATTTTATTGACCGTCTGATCAAACTTCTCCCGGTTCGGCTCATACCCGATGATCATGGTCGCCGTATCAAACAGGTCCATGAAACCCGCCTGATATCGGTTCAGCTGGTTTTGGCAGCCGCTGAAAGAAAAAAGGATTATCACGCACAGCAGGCAAAGCAGAATTTTCTTCTTCATTCGGTTTCCCTCCCGGCTGAAGCCGTTTTCTGTTCCTGATCTGTTATCCTCAGCGTTCTGAGTACGCCGGACGCCACCGCTGCCGTCAGGCAGCCGCATACGATTCCGATCAGCATCAGATAGGGCAGGTACCCGATAATAGCTCCGGTGTTCATCATAAGCCACGCGACCAGGATTTGGCCTGCGGCATGCGCTTCAGCTCCGAGAACGCTGACACCGTAAACAGACAGCTTTTCGGTTCTCTTCCCGGCCGCCATCGCAAACATGGCAAAAACAGCTCCCGTCACAGAAAACGCGAGTCCTGTAACATTCCCGCCGAGAAGCGTTCCCAGCAGGCAACGGGCAATCAGGATCAGCCAGGCTGCCGGCATATCCAGCCGGTAGAGAGCAAACATCGTCACCGTGTTGGCCAGCCCGAGCTTTACTCCCGGCAGAGGGATCAGCATTTCCAGAGGGATCAGTCTTTCCACCCAGGAAAGGACAGCAGCCAGCGCAGTCAGGATAGCCATGGTTGTCAGTCTTTTGGTTCGCATGCCTTCCTTACCTCACAACAGAATCCACCGGGTTTTCTTCCTGTGTTTCTGTAACAATGATTTCCATCCTGTTGGGCAGGCATACTATGCTCCACCCGCTGCGGTCCAGGCTGCCCATATGCACGCAGTCTTTTCCTGGACAATCGCTTTCGGATACAAAGACTTTCCCGTCCTTTACGGTTATCACGTTCGTAAACAGACCCGTTACCGTCTTTTCCGTATCCTCGTTCAGCGGCAGCTCATACAGCAGCTGTCCGTATTGCCATACCTGCGCTTTAGCTGTTTTTACAGGCTCCTGCTTTTTAGGCAAAACAAAAAAGCCGATCAGAGCCAATGATACACAGACCGCCAGTGCAATAACGACGGCGTCTCCGATTCTGAACCGCCAGATGCTGGCTTTGTCCGTGCCGGACTCCCGGCTTTTCCGATTCTTCGTGTTCTTTCGTTCCTTTCCTGGAAAATCAGATAGCAAAAAATGCCAGTGCGATCAGGATTCCCAGGATCGCTCCGATGACGACCTCCAGAGGAGAATGACCGACACGCTCCTTCATGTCTACGCTGTCATCCTCATCGTCACTGCCGAAAATCAGCTCCTGGATCCTGTTGATCACACTTCCCTGTCTGCCTGTCTCTCTGCGTACTCCCGCGGCATCCGTCATCACCACGAAAGCAAACACACCGCACGCAGAAAAAAGCGGAGAATTGAAGCCCTCTGTCAGTCCGATCGCGGCAGCCAGTGAAACAACGCTCGCAGTGTGGGACGAGGGCATCCCTCCGGAACTGATAAAGTTCCTCAGGGACCAATCCTTTGTCAGAAACGCTTCCACGATAAATTTGATCGTTTCTGCAGCAAAAAAGGCGGTCAGCACACAAAGGGTGATCCGGTTTGTAAAAAAATCCGAAATCATCGCAGAAACCTTCTCATTTAATTCTCTACGCGGATCAGCTGCTCCAGCCTGCAAATCTCTCCGTTGATCCTGTCCACTGCGCGCCGGAGTGCCTGTTCCGGTGCCGGATGAGTGATAAAGATCAGCGATACGCGTCCGTCGGGACGGACGTCTTTCTGCATCATGGTCGCAATGGAAACACCTTCGCGCGCAAAGCAGTCAGCTACATGTGAGAGGACGCCGGGCCTGTCTTCAACAGACAGGCGGATAAAAGCGCTGGTCTTCCAGTTGTCCGTAAAGGTGAAAGACGGGTCGTCCTCCGCCGTATTTTTAAAGGAGGGATAGCGCGGAGTCCCGCTGAGGACCGCCTCGATCAGATCCCCGCAGATGGCGGATGCCGTCGGCATATCCCCGGCCCCGCGCCCCTGCAGCGTAATATCGTTGCAGAATGCTCCGTGAATAAAGATCGCGTTCAGGCTCCCGTCCACCTTGGCCAGCGGGTGATCCTTCGGCAGGAATGTGGGATGCACACGTACTTCGATCTCGTTGCCGTCCTTTTTGGCAATGGCCAGCAGCTTCAGCACATATCCCATCTCTGCGCCGTAGGAAATATCCTCCGGTGTAACCTTCGTAATGCCCTCCCGGTTCACGCGCGGATAGGTAACGCGTCCGTGAAAAGCAAGCGATGCAAGGATGGACAGCTTGTAGGCAGAATCCATTCCTTCCACGTCTGCGGCGGGATCCGGCTCTGCCAGGCCAAGGCGCTGCGCGTCCGCAAGCACGTCGTTGTAATCCTTACCCTCTCTGCTCATCCGGGTCAGGATATAATTAGTAGTGCCGTTAATAATACCCATCACGCGATCGATCCGATCGCTTTCAAGGTTCGTCTGGATAGAGCGGATCACGGGGATCACGCCTCCGACAGCAGCCTCAAACCAGAGCCCGACGCCGTTTTTCTCGGCAGCCGCCTGCAGCTTGTCCCACTGCAGTGCCAGAGCCACCTTGTTGGCGGTTACCACGCTTTTTCCGTTTTCCAGTGCGTTCAGCATAAAATCGGAAGCCGGATGCTCGCCCCCCATGAATTCACATACCAGGCTGATATCGGGATCACCCGTTACGTCTGCCGCATTCTCTGTCAGGATTTCCCGGGGAACCTCCAGACCCTTTCGCCTGTTCAGTTCCACCGCTTCCTCCACATCTTTGACAAGTACCCGTTTCACGCACAGATCGATACCGTCCCGGGTTTTCAGCTCCTCATGCATATTGCTGAGCAGCTTCCAGACACCGCCGCCGATATTTCCGCAGCCAAGAAATCCGATAAATACTTTTTTCATTCCGGAATCACCCTTTCGGAAGAGCGGAAGACATCCCACCCCAATTTACTCAATAGCCTAAATATTATATCGCCTGTATCCAAAAAAGTAAAGCATACAAAAGGCGGGCATGCGCCCGCCTTCCCGATTTTTCTTCTGTGTATTATGCTTTCCAGAGAGAGTGGAGATTGCAGTAAGCGTATACTGCCTGAACCTCATCCCCGTCACAGATGGCGAAGCATGCTTTCGGCGCGTCTCCGGGCTTGAGCGCCTTCCTCTGGTTGCCGAACTTTGTCTGCAGGGATACCCATTCAATGTAGTGGGCTTCTGTCATCGGATGTTCGACTGCTCCCACAGTCACAATGACCTTGCCGTCTTTCACTTCATATACGGGCACGTGCTTCTCCTGGGAAGCGTCGGTCGTTCCGGGAATCATTTCCTCCATAGCTTCGCCGCAGCACATGGTCGGGCAGGGGCTCCCCTTGACCATTGCGATGATTTTTCCGCATTTTTTGCACCGATAGAATTTCATTTCCATATCCTGTTTCCTCCTGTGAAATTGTATTTTTCTGAAGCATCCGTCAGTATTATTTTACAGGATTTATTCCGGTATTTCAACCGAATCCGCCGTATATGTTTCATGATCGGCGAAATAAAAAACGGCCTTGAGGCCGTTATTCGATCCAGGATTCCCACACCTCCGGCTGATAGCCCGAAGTTACTTTATTCCCGTTCCGGACGATCGGTGTCTTCAGCAGCCAGGGATTCTCCCGGATAGCGGGAATAAGCAGGCTTTCACGGTCATAGTAGCAGGCCGGATGTTCCTTTACCTTTTTGTCGTCCCTGTCCAGCAGGTTTTCCATGCCGATCCCGTCCAGCATGATCCGGATCTCTCTTTCCCCGAGCGGATGTTTCTTCAGATCCATAATCTGAACGGAAATACGTCTTTCCTTGAAAAAGCGCTCAGCCTTCTGTACATCAAAGTTCTTCTTTCCGCAGTAGATCTGTATGCTCATGTCTGTTATCCTTTTCTCTTTCTGATGTCCTCACCGTGTAGGCTGAGAAAACAGGAAGAACCGGAATCGATCAGGCGGGAGGCGATTCTCTCGGTATATCTCTCCCGAAGTTCCTTCTTATTCAGGTTTGTGCTGATCAGGGTCGAAAGGCCCCGCCCTCTGCGTACGTTGATGAGGTTGAACAGCTGCTCTATGGTAATATTCTGCATCATGGGCTCGCTGCCCAGATCGTCCAGCATAAGCACGTCCGTTCCGTACAGTTCTTCCATGGGCTCGCTGTCGTTTTCAAAATAGCTTTCCCGGGCAATCTCCAGAAAACGGTATGTGCTTATCAGCAGTACATTAACGTTTTTTTCGATGAGTCTTGCGGCTATCGCATGCAGCAGGAATGTTTTTCCGAGTCCGCTTTTCCCGCTCAGGACCAGATCCTGCTTTTCCTGTTCCGGCCATCTTTCGGCCCACTCCTCACAGATCCTCCGGACCTGCGCCATCTGCTGTCTTTGGGAAAAGGAAGACCCTTCGATTTTCTCATCCGGGAACAGGGCAAGATTGAACTTCTCGAATGTTTCCGATCCGTCGTCCCTGAGTCCGATTTCTTCCCTCAGTTTCTTCTGATATGCCTTCAGCATACAGCTGCACATTTCGCGGATCGGTTCTCCAATGTAGCCGGAATCGTGGCATTTCTCACATTGATAAACCGGAGCCAGATAGTCCTCTGCATATCCGTTGTCCTTCAGTGCTCGGCGGATTTTTGCGGAAACATCCTTCATTCTCTCCGGCAGGTCAGCTGCTGTATTTTTCCCGCTGAGGATCCCGCGCAGCGTTCCGTGGATCAGGTTTTCCCGTTCAGTGATCAGGGCACGGATGGCTGGATATTTCTGTTCGATCTCCTGTTTCCTTGCTGCCTCTGTCCGTTCATTGTCCAGTCTTCGCCGGGCCATTTCCTGTTCTACCAGGTTCAGCAGGTTTTTACGCATCGGATGACTCTCCTTTTAGCAATTGTTGCATGATTTCTTCAAAAGATTCATCTTCCCGGCTGTAATCCCTCTGCTCGTACTGCTGTGCGGAAACCTGCTTTGCGGGTTTGCTCTCCTGTCTGGCTGCCGTCACATGCGTTTCATGTTCCTTCTGCGCCGCTTCTGCTGTCCGGATGCCCTTTTCTGCATAGCCCCGTAAAACCTTGTCCAGATAGGCCATCGGCTTTTCTGTCCCCGCTGCGTAACGGGCGGTAAACAGGATCATTTCGCGGTCGAAGCCGAGTTCCTTTTGCCAGCTCCGGAGAATTGCTCGGTCCGCCTCACCGGCGCGTCCCCCGAGCCCCCAGATTTCTCTCAATTCGCGTAAAAGCTCGCTCTGTTCACGGAATGCCGCAATATAATCCCTGACTTCCTGCTCTGTTTCCAGTCCTTTTTTCTTCCAGGATGTCAGCAGCTTCATCACGTCCTCGGGTTTCCCGTCCCGGGCAGCGCATTCCCTGGCAGCCAGAAGCATGATCTCCCGCGGATAGATGCCAGCCATCCTGTCGTAAAGCTCCAGTGTCTTGTCGCTCAGCGAACCCTTGCCCAGCACGCTCAGCAGCTTTCTGACCTCGTTGTTTTTTTCTCTGGCCTCTGCCACACCGGCTTCATCAATGATTTTGCTTTGTCCGTTCCTGGCATGCAGGTTCCTAAGAATGCCGTCCAGATATCCCATGCTCGGGTCGCCTTTTGCAGTTTCCGCGCATGCTTCTTCGATTGCCTTATGGGTAAAGCCCCATTCGGCAGTCCATTTTTTGTACATGGCAAGCTGATCCTCGGACGGATAGTTTCGTTTGCCCAGGTGCCGCAGTATTTTCCTGGTCCCGTCATACAGGGCCTGATCCCTTGAAAGAAAGGCCTCCGCATCCTCCAGTGTATGGACGTTTTCTTCTGCCATCTTGACGGCAAGCTGCTCCGCAGAGCGGAAGGAGAAGTTTTTCCCTTTTACGGACGCCATGTGCTTCAGCAGCATGATGACCGCTTCAGGACTCAGCTTCAGCTCTTCCACCCATTCATAGCATGTACTGATCTCGGATCCGTGCAGTCTGCGCCCATGATCAAACACGGCATAAAGGCTGTCTGCAAAGGCTTCATATCGGGGGTCCACGTCAACAGCTTCTCCTGTGATGCTTCTCTGCTGGATATTCACGTAGCGATAGGTCGGAGGCTCGTCGCTGATTCTCCTTACCAGGCCGCGTCTTTCCCAGTAGCGGTATGCTGCCAGGATCTCTTCCTCATCCAGATTCAGTTCCCTGCACATCCTGTCAGTGTTCATATCCTCTTCAGGGTGATAGCAGCGCATCAGACCGTATAAGTAAACCTTGACGTAATCTCCCTTGGCGGCAGGCAGATACTCCTGAATAAACTGGTTGTCGACCGGTGTCACGTCGAACATCGCATATCTTTCGTCAAACCCGAACATCATTTTCTCCGCCTCCTTTCTTCATATAGCCCTTTTTCCTTTTTTACAGACTATGTACCTGAATGCTTCAGGGATGGTCCTCCAGTATTGCCGCAGCCGCTTTTTTGCCGGCACCCATGGCCAGGATAACTGTTGCGGCGCCTGTCACGGCATCGCCTCCGGCGTAGACGTTCTTTTTCCCGGTCCTGCCCATCTCATCCGTAATGATTCCACCCCATTTTTGGGTCGGCAGGTCGGGGGTGGTCTTCTTGATCAGGGGATTCGGACTGTTGCCGATCGCGACGATCACCGTTTCCACAGGCAGTTCAAACTCGCTGCCCTGGATCGGCACAGGCCTGCGGCGGCCTTTTTCATCCGGCTCGCCAAGCTCCATCTCGATGCATTTCATTCCCTTGACAAAACCGTTTCCGTCTCCCTCGATGCTCAGAGGGCCGGTCAGCATCCTGAAATGAATGCCTTCCTGCCTGGCGTGGTGGATTTCTTCTTTTCTGGCAGGCATTTCAGCTTCACTCCGACGATACACGATCGTAACGTCCGCGCCGAGTCGTTTTGCGCAGCGGGCGGCATCCATCGCCACGTTGCCGCCTCCGATGACCGCCACACGTTCACCGACTTTGACCGGAGTATCATGCTCCGGGAATGTATAGGCTTTCATCAGATTGATCCGGGTCAGGAACTCGTTTGCCGAGTACACGCCGCAAAGGCTCTCGCCGGGGATCTTCTGGAAATTCGGCAGCCCGGCTCCGCTGGAAATAAAGACGGCATCATTGCCTTCAGCCAGCAGCTCGTCCACCGTCATCGCCTTGCCGACCACAGCATTGGTCACGATCTTTACGCCCATATCCTCCAGCGTGCTGATTTCCCTGGACACCAGAGCCTTGGGCAGACGGAACTCGGGGATCCCGTATTTCAGAACTCCGCCGGCCGTGTGCAGTGCTTCATACACGGTCACTTCCCAGCCGGCTTTTCTCAGCTCACCGGCGCAGGTCAGGCCTGCGGGGCCGCTTCCGATCACCGCCGCTTTTTTCCCCGTGTCCGGCTTGGGAATCACAGGCATTGCTCCCTGCGCCATGGCTGTATCAGCTGCAAACCGCTCCAGCCGTCCGATGGCCACGCTTTCGCCCTTGATGCCGCGCACACACTTGCTTTCGCACTGGCTTTCCTGTGGACACACGCGTCCGCAGATGGCAGGCAGCGCGTTCTGCGTGCGGATAATTTCATAGGCTCCGGCGGCATCCCCTGCTTTAAGCCTGTCGATAAAGTCGGGGATCGGTACATTCACAGGGCAGCCCGTAACACAGGGCGCGTTTTTGCAGTGTAGGCACCGCTGCGCCTCATCCATGGCGATCTCGGGAGTATATCCCAGCGCTACCTCCTTGAAGTTTCCTGCCCTCACAACGGGATCCTGTTCCGGCATCGGGTTTTTTGTCAGACTCATATTCGGCATCTCAGCGCACCTCCCCTGTCAGCCGGCATGCATGCTTCTCCCGGGCTTTTGCTTCTTCCGGGCGGAACATCCGGCTTCTGGCGATCGCTTCGTCAAAGTCCACCAGATGCCCGTCAAAATCAGGCCCGTCCACGCAGGCAAATTTGGTTTCTCCGCCTACTGTCAGCCGACATCCGCCGCACATGCCGGTCCCGTCGATCATGATGGGGTTCATGGATACGATCGTTCTGATCCCGTAGGGCTTTGTCAGTTCACAGACCGCCTTCATCATCGGCAGCGGTCCGATGGCGATCACAGTATCATAGGTGCGTCCCTCATCCAGCTTTTCCTGCAGGGCCTGGGTCACAAAGCCTTTATGACCGTTGCTTCCGTCATCCGTCATCACTGTCAGCTCTGAGCAGGCCGCTGTCAGTTCATCCTTCAGTATGATCAGGCCTTCATTCCGGAACCCGACGATCAGATCCACCTGAGCGCCTGCATCATGCAGCGCTTTGGCCTGCGGATAGGCGATCGCGACGCCGAGTCCGCCGCCGATCACTGCAGCGCGGCTGATTCCCTCCGTATGGGTCGGCTCTCCGAGCGGCCCCACGAAATCCAGCAGGCTCTCCCCTTCGTTCAGGGTCCCCAGCTTTTCGGTCGTATATCCGACCTTCTGGAAAATAATGGTGACTGTACCTTTTTCCCGGTCATAGCCGGCGATCGTCAGCGGTACGCGTTCACCCTCCTCATCAATTCGGAAAATAATAAACTGTCCGGGCAAAGCCTTGCGGGCAACCAGGGGCGCCTGGATTTCCATCAGGGTAACGCCCTCATTCAGATCCCGCTTTTTTACAATGGGATACATGCAGCCGGTCCCTCCTCCATCAGCATCAAATCGCATAATCAATTTATTTTATCCGAATCATATCTCCATTTCAACAACAAATCATGATAAAAACTTATCAAAGACATCTGCCCGGAACAGACAAAACCCGGCAGGCCGTAGGGCCTGCCGGGGCGTCTGTACTGCTATTTTTTACTTGTTGTCTTCAGCGATGGTGTACGCCGCGGTGCGTCCGGAAACGAAGATCTCGACGATCGCGTTGCCGCCCAGACGGTTACCGCCGTGGATGCCGCCGGTTACCTCGCCCGCTGCGTACAGGCCGGGAATGATCTCTCCGTTGGCATTCAGCACATGGCGCTTGATGTCGACCTTCACGCCGCCCATGGTGTGGTGGGTGGAAGGAGCCATCAGACGTACGATCAGATCAGTGTTCTCCAGATCGTAGGTTTCAGGCATGTATTTGCCGTCCTCGCTCTTCTGTACATTGCCGATGGTACGGGAAGCGATGCCCTTGCCGACGTCGGGATACTCACCGTTGCCCATGACCGCCTGGTCATAAGCCTTGATGGTCTCCAGTACGGTGGCGGGATCTGCGGTTACGCAGGCAAATTCCGGATCCGCGAAGAGCTTGGTCAGTTCCTCCACGGTGCCCTTGATGTGATAGTAGCGGCCGGCAAAGTCAGTCGGCTGCAGCTGTGCGGTGGGCGGTCCGGGGATCCTCTGCTCGGCATTGTAGAATTCGACAAAGACGCCGGGGGTATTGTTCTTCACAACGCCGTTGCGGAACTCAGCCAGGGACAGAACGTCACGCTCGGAGCCTTCATCCACAAAGCGCTTTCCGGTGGTGGGATTGATCCAGCAGGCATAGTTTCCGCCGCCGAAGGCCAGGTTTCCGTTATCCACCCAGGAGATGGGCATCAGCTGAGTGAAGCCCAGGCCGGTGGTCTCTGCTCCGGCTTCCTGGGCCAGGGTGATACCGTCGCCCTTCAGAGAGCTGCGGTTCGTGGTCTTGGTCGAGCTGGTCAGGTAAGCGGTATCCCAGTATACGTTGTTTTCAAGCACCATTTCAATGTTGGCTGCGTATCCGCCGGTGGCCAGCACGACGCCCTTCTTTGCATACGCGGTCACTTCGGTCCCGTCATACTTCACGGCCTTTACGCCAACGACCTTTCCGGTCTCATCGATGATCAGGTCGGTGGCGGAGGTGCGCAGCATAATGTTATCCCTGCCGATGGTCGCTACGGGACCGACAAAGTAGGTCCCCCAGTTGCCGTCCTGCGGCAGATATTCATTTTCGCGGTACCACAGCGCGCCGATCAGGGTGGGCTGTGTATCCTCGATAAAGTGAGCGCCCTGTTCTTCCAGCCATTCCTTCAGTCCCTGGCCGTCTTCAATGAACTGCTTGACCAGGTCCAGGTCGCCGTAGATCCACGCGGACTTATCCGCGGTCTGCCGCAGGCCACCGTAATAGGTCTGGAAAATGTGCAGGTTGATGGTGGAGAAAAGCGTCAGCTGGCTCTCGTCTGTACCGGCCTCCAGCTTGGGCTGTGCCCAGTCAAGATAGGCCTGGATCTCCTTCTTCAGTTCCTGCAGCACAGGCAGGTATTCGGCATGCACGCCGTGTTTGCTCAGTTCAACAGCGTCGCCGGCTACAAACTCGTTGGTCTTGTAGTATTCTTCGTCAAAGGGTTCTTCGCTCCAGTTCAGAATGGTTTTGAGCTCATTGATACAGCCCTGTACGGACTTGACCTTGTTGTAGGTCTGTCCGTCACGGCCGTAGGTGCCGGTCTCAGCGTCCGGTTTTTCCGGATCCCAGACCAGGTAGGGCATCACGGACTGGAACTGTCCGCCGGAAACCAGCGTGTTGCCGCCGATCTCAGCGTTCTTTTCGATGACCAGTACGGAATAACCGTTCTGGGTTGCCTGGGCAGCAGCAGCCATACCGGCGCCGCCGGCGCCGACGACGACCACATCATAAGTCTCATCAATTGTTTCCTGCTTGGGATGATCGATCTTGGCAGCCTTGAAAGCAGCCATATCAGAGCATCCGGCTGCCTCGGCGGCTGCATTCACAGCTTCGCGCAGGGCTCTGCCGGAGAAGGTGGCACCGGCAACGCCGTCCACGCCGGTACCGTTGGCTTCGATCATCTCGGGGATCATCGTATCAAAGGCAACTGTGCCCACATGGGCAGTCTCGGCATTGTCTCCGCCGACCATGGCGTTTTTCGTTGTGATGTCCACGATCGCATTCTCGGAGAAGGTTACATGCACGGTTACAGTGCCATTGTAGCCTTCAGCGGTAGCGGTGTAGGTACCGGGAGTGAAGGTGATCGCACCCGCGGGAGCTTCATCTCCGCCGGCCAGAATCTTGTTCACGGCCTCGATGACGGCAGTGCTGGTGAAGGTAGCACCGGACTTGGCGTCGACGCCTTCGGCGCTTCCGTTCGCGACGATCGCGTCGATGACCTTCTGAACGCTTTCATCGCGG
>JAEEGL015047342.1_pt1 | contig 13098 bp, 8 predicted proteins | sample 9134231 | NCBI WGS metagenome assembly JAEEGL01 (sample SAMN16246548, study PRJNA631951) | gut metagenome | biome: gut microbiome; feature: rumen; material: fiber-attached | host: Bos | place: Iran: Karaj | collected 2018-10 | reverse complement strand
TTTAATTTTAATTTTAAAATGATAAATATACTAATACTTTTATCAATAATAATTATTTAAATATTTAATGCATTAAATTTTATATATTTTTTTTTATTAATAATATATAATTAAAATTTTAAATTAAAAATTATTAAAATAAAATTAAATATGAAAAATATCAATAATAATCAAAATAATAACGAAAATCAAATAAACCAAAAATTAAATCAAATAGAAATATATAAAACTATTCCATTTATAACATATTCGAATAATAAATTAATAATAAACGAAGAAGCAAAAAAAATTTTTACTTCAATAAATTATAATAACATAGGAATTATATCAATATTTGGAAAATATCATACAGGAAAATCTTTTTTATTAAATCATTTATTTGATGAAAATAATAATAATCAAATTATATTTAAATCAAATAAATTAAATAATGAACCATATACAAAAGGTATTCAGTTATATACAAAACCAATTATTATTGAAAATAACCATTGTAATGAAAAATTTCCTTGTTTTATAATTGACACAGAAGGTTTAAATTATAATGATAATGAATATGATTGTAAAATATTTTTAATTATCTTATTATTAAGTAGCATTATAATTTATAATGATATTGAATGTATAAATAATGATTCAATAAAAAATTTAGAATTTATTTTAAAATTAAATGAAATAATAAAATTTGAAAATTTAGATGAAATTTATGAAAAAATAAAATTTGAAAATTATAAAAATTTTTTACCTTCTTTATTATGGTTAATAAGAGATAGTAATATTAAATTAGAAGATGAATATGGAAATATAATAACTGAAAAACAATATTTAGAAAATAATTTAATTGAAAAAAAAGGTTTAAGTGATAAAACTTATACAGAAAATTTAATTAAAAATTATATAAAAAATTATTTTATTGAAAGAGATTGTTATTGTATGGAAAATCCTTTTATAGAAAAAAATATAAATTTAAATGAATCAAATGAAAATGGTTTAAATAAAAAAGAAAATAATAAAAAAAAAGAAGAAAAAGAAAACAAAGAAATTAATATTAAATATAATTTAGAAGAAAAAATAAAAAATTATAATTTTGAAAATAAATTAAAAGCTTTGAAATTTAAATTAAGTAAAAAAGTTAAACCAAAATTTTATATGAAAAAAAATTTAAATGGACATTTATTAATTGAATTAATTGAAATAATAATAAATTGTATTAATGAAGAAAAAATTCCTGTGATTGATAATTGTTGGAAAATTGTATTAAAAAATATTATAATAAAAAAATTAAATTTAATGTTAAAAAATTTTGCAGAAAAAATATTAAATTTTAGAAAAGAAAATATTGATGATTTAGATTTAATAAAAAAATTTGATGATTATGGAAATCAATTAATAAAAGAAAGTTTAGAAAATTTTGAAAAAAATTATTTTTTTGATGAAGATTTAAAACAAGATTTTTATATAAAATTTAAAAAGAAAATTTTGGGTGAATTTGAAAAATTAAAAAATGAAAATGAAAAAAATTGTGAAGAAAAATATAAAAAATATTTAAATTTAGAATCAAATTCTTTTTTAAATAATATTAATAATAATATTGAAAAATATGAAAATAATAATTTTTATTTATTTTTTCAAGAAATTGAAGGGTTCAAAAATAAAAATGAAAATTTTCAAAATTTTAATAAAAAAAAAGAAATTTTATTTGAAAAATTAGTTTTTTTGATTAGAAAATTTATTGAAACTCAAAATTTAAAAAATAAAATTTTTTTTGAACAAAAAATAACAAATTTTCAAAATTTAATTAAAAATTATGAAGAAAAAAATAAAAATTTAAATTTAGATTCTCAAAGAACATTTGATAATTATTCAGAACAAATTAAAAATTTAAACATTGAATTAGTTGAATCAAAAAGTTTAAATAAAAATTATGAAGAAAAAATAAAAACATTAAATTTAGAAAAAGAAAATTTAAAAAATGAATATGAAAATATTATTTCAAATTTAAATAATGAAAAAAATGATTTATTAAATCAAAAAAATAACAACAATTCTGATTTAAAAAAAAAAGAAAATGATTTAATTATTTTAAAATTAAACGCTGAAAAAACTATTTTATTAAATGAACAAAAAATAAAATATTTAGAAAATGAAATTAAAAAATTACAAGAATCTTTTGATAATATTAAAAATGAAAAAGAAAAAAATGAAAATGAATTAAATAAAATAATTGATAATTTAAATAAAGAAAATGAAAATTTAAAAATTAAAAATATTGAAATAGAAAAAAAATTAAATTTAGAATTACAAAATGCAATTCAAAATTTTGAAAATAAAATTGAATTACAAGAATTAGAATATAAAAATAATTTACAAAAATTAATAAATTCAAATAAACAATTAGAAAATGAACAAAATAAAATAGCTGAAAATTTAAAAACTTTACAAAATCAAAATTCTCAACTAAAATTAAAAGAAAATTCATATGAATTAAAAAATAAAACTTTAAATGAACAAATAATTAAACTTAATTTATATAAAGATATTATTCATAATTCTATTCAATTTATATGCAAAAATTGTAATAAAAATTTTTCATTTGAAAATTTTAAATTACATTTTAAATCATGCACAATTAATAATAATAATAATTACAATGGAAATAAATTAAATAATAATTTAATTAAAAATAATCAAAATATAAAATCAACTCCAAATTTATTTAATAATAATAATAATAATAATAATTTAAATGATAAATTTAATTTTAAATTTATAAAATCAAATTTTAAAATAGATGAATTTGGTAAACCTTTTTTAGAATATACAATTGAAGTAAATAATATTTTAAAAAAAATTAAATATCAAATTAAAAAAAAATATAATCAATTTATTTCATTTTATAATGAAATTAAAAATTTTTATAAAAAACCTTTGCCAGATTCTAGTCAAATTTTCACAAATATAGCTCAAAAAAAAAATTTAGAAAATAAATCTAGTTTATTAGAAAATTTTTTAAATGATATAAGTAATATTAATGAAATAAATTTAAGTAATATATTTAGAAATTTTATTGAATTTAAAGATAAAATAAATTCATTAAATAATAATAACGATAATAACGAAAATTTTATTCATAGAAAAAATACTTCAAATATAACTAATAAAACTAATTTATTTTTAAATGATGATGTTTTTCCAGATAATTTTATTAAAAATGGAAGTAAAAAAAACATAATTTATAATGAAAATTTAAATATAAATAAAGAAAAAGAAAATATATTTAATAACTTAAGAAGTTCAATAGATAATAGCGACCAACAAAATAATAATAGTGATAAAAAAACAACAGGTCAAACAAGCAATGAATTAAATGTATCAGATGTAAATAATTTAAGTTTTAGTAATGAATTGTTTGTAACAACAGATAATTTAGAAAAAAAATAAATTTAATTTAAATTTTTTTATATAATTTAATTTATTTATATATAATATCATGATTATCATAATATATTATTATATATTAATTATTTATTATTTATTATATATAAAATTAGATTATATTATATTAATATTTAACTAACAAAAAAATAATTTAATCTTCATCAAATAAATGTAATTCTTTTAAATCAGGAAACATATCTTCAATTTTTGAATCACTTTTTGTTCTTAACCATTGTTGTAATGTATATATATTATCCATCCAAAAATCATATAATTCTAATATAACTTTATTATCATTTATTAATTTTTCATATCTTTCAGGATCTTCTTTTTCAAAATTTTTTATTATTTTATCATATTCATTTTTTTTTTCTATTAATTCTTGTAATTCATTTAATTTATTACTTCTTTCATTATCAACTCTTAATTTTTTATTTTCTATTATTTTTTTTTCAATAAGATCTAATTCATTATTTAATTGACTTGTTTTTTCTATTTCTCTTTCTAATGTTTTTTGTTTTGCAGTTAAAACTCTTGTTGGTAGTGACCAATAAAAACTTGAAGAACCTATTTTTTCAGTTTCAACTAAATTATCTGCAACTATTCCAGCTAATAAATCTTTTACAATCATAAATGAAATTTTATTTTTACCACAAAATTTTTCAATATCTTTATAATGAAAAAAACTTTGTTCTTTTTTAAATAATTGCATTAAAATATTTCTTTTATCATCTAAAGACAATCCTCTTTTTTTCTTCATTTTATATTAATTATTAATTTAAATTTAAACTTAAATTTTTGAATTTATCATTAAATATAAAATTCTATTAATATTATTTAATATTAATTGTAATTTAAATAAAAAATGAATTTACGTCGAACTTTAATACAATTAAGTATAAAAAAACAAATTTATTTTTCAATATTTGGTTTGGGTTTATTTATATGTATTAATGTTTTTTTATTAATTTTAGTTTTAATTGTAACATTATTAAATAATAAAAAAAGTAAAATGATAAATACTTTAGAAGATAAAGATAATATGCTTATTGAATTAACTGGACAATATGAAGTTATGTTAGGAGAAATATTTTTAATTCAAACAAAAAATGAAATTTTATTTCATAGAATTTTTAATAAAATTTTAAAAAAAGAATATGAAAATTTAACTAAAAAATTAACTAAAAATCGATTTACTGATAATTGTAGTGAAGATAAAAAATATGGATGTTTACAAGTATATGATATTAATTCTGATTCAGATGAAATAGAAAAACAAAGTTTATTTTTAGCATTACCTTTATTAAAATTAAGTTTTAAAAGTAATTTATATAATAAAGAAAGAATTCCAATTTATGGAAATTTTCATTATTTTAATAACGAAAATAGATTATATATTTTATATAATACAAATAATAATATTGATAAAGAAATTAAAGAAGATATTAATTTTAATTTTGATAATTATATAGAAAATTTGACTTATAAATTAAACAACGACACATCTAATTATAATTGTAAACATAAACTTAATAATATAAATATTGAATGTAATGACAATTTATTTAAAGATTATTATAATTTAACATTATATAATCCAAATAATATTTTTTCAGTTAATGGTACATCATTTGATCCATTAAAAGATAAATTAAGAATTCATACAGGTTCTTTTTTTTTTGAAAATGAAAATGAATTTACAGATTATATGAGTTTAGATTGGAAAGTCGATATTTTAAATACGATGTCTCTAGATATGCTTAAGAATATAAAAGGAATATATACATTAATAGGTGCATATAATTATACATTTAGTACAAATGTTTGTAAGTTGGTTTTTAATTTATCAAATATGTATTTAGATTTAGATAAGAAACGTGAACAAGAGAAACTTAGTAATTCTAATCCTTTTTACTTATTTAATCAATGTTTTCCCTATAATGAAACAATTAATAAAATTAATGAATATATAAATGAAAATGTTAATTATTTTAATAATGTGAAAATAAGAACTTTATTTGGTAAAACTTCATATAAAAATAATATTAATAATGAAAATAATATAAAAATATTTCAAATGCATTCACATAATGAATATTTAAAATTTTTAATAAATTCTCCTTATTTTGAAACAATTGCTTTCCATTATTTTTTAGTTAAATTATGTAATGATTTAATAATAGAAAAAGGTTTAATAGAAGATTACTATAATAATATTTTAATTGTTTTAATATTTATAATAATATTTATTTGGGTGATAGTTTTTTTAATAATATCTTTAAGAATTTCTGTAGTAGCAAATAAAATAAGCAAACCAATTCAAGAATTAATTCAAAGTATTTCATATATATCAGATAATGATATAAATTTAAATAAAAAGCAAAAAAAATTAGATAAAAATTTTGATAGAATAAATAAAATATATTTTAAAGAAGATAAAGATATTGATGAATTTTTAAAAGTATGTCAAAAATTAATAAGTAATTTTAATTTAAAAAAAGAAATTATTCGACAAAATACTTTAAATGTTTATAATAATATAACATATGTTAAATCAAATAATTATATTATAAATGAAGAAAATATAGAAATAAAAAAAGATGAAAATTTAAAGAAAATTTTTGGTGAAGATGAAGATGATAAAAAAATAAAAAAAAGTAATATAATAGTTAATAAAGAATTATTAAAAAAAGAAAATAATTATATAAAAGAAATGAAAAATATTATAGAAAATAAAAAAAAATATTTAAATAATTATCATAAACAATTATTTTCAAAAGCAAAAAAAGATGAATATAAATTTTTTATAATCGTTAATAATGAATTAAAAGATCATTTTGAAACAAATTCTTTATATAAATTATATAATGATGAATTTTGTAAAAATAAAAAAAATCTCATTAATAATTAATTAAAATATTATTTATTTAATTTATTATTTATTTATTTTAATTTTAAATATTTATTAATTTAAAATATTAAAATGTCTAAATTAATTTTTTGTGAAATTGGAGAGTCTTTTCCTTTAATTTCAACAGAAAAATTCATTGAACTTATAGGAAAAATTTATAATAAAATAAATCCAAATGAATTTTGTATAATAGATTCAAATTTAAATTTATATAAAAATATACCAAATGAAAGAGAAATAAATTCTAATGAAATATTTTATATATTTTTAAAAAACGAAATTGAAGAAAAATTATATATAAAATTATTTGAAGAAATTAAATTAAATGTTATTAAAAATTCAAAATTTGATATAAATTTAAATAATTCTAATTTTGATATTAATTCAAATTTTAATTTAATATCAGAAAATTCAAATAATTTAAAAGAAATAGATATAAATGATATTAAATTTATATATGAAAAAATATTAGAAAATTTTGAAAATTTTAAAAACACTTATAAAAATTATATTTTTAATTCAGAATTTTCAAAAGAAGTTTGTGATTTATTTAATAATCAAATTTTAGCTCTTAATATTTTAACAAAAAAATTATCAAATAATTTAGATAAATCCGAAAAAAATAAAAAAATTATTATTGAATCTTATAATAAATTAGTAGAAACAAAAGATTTATCAATTAATTTATTAGAAAAAGGAATAAATGAATTAAAAAAAACAGAATTAATAAAAAAAATGCAAACTCATAATAAAAAATTTTTAATTGATATTTATTATAATGAAAGTAATATGAATAATTGGAAAGAAACTTGTTTAAAAAATTTAAATTCAATTTCAAGTTCAATAAAAAATAAATCAGATAATTATACAAATCAAAAAAATTTAATAAAACAAAAAATAACAACAATGAATTCTATTATAAATGATATTAAAAATAATATTATTGAATTTAATGAAATAAATAATAAATTAGAAAAAAAACCAAAAAGTATTTATAATGAAATAAATAATGATTATTTAAATTATATAAACGCAATAATTTTTATTAGTGATTATTTATTAAATTTTGAAAAAAAAGAAAATGGAGCACAAGAAATTTTTAATAAAAAATTTGAAGAAAATATTTTAAATTTAAAAAATTTAAAAAAAAAATACACAAATTTTGATTCAATAATTGCGGTTTTTGTTTCAGAAATGGATGTTATAAATACATTAGGAAATAAATTTCAAAATAATTTAGAAAATAATTTTTTTGAAATAAATAAATTATTCATTGGTTTAGAAAATAATAATAAAATAATAAATGAAATAACAAATAAATATGAAAATATTAAAAAAAAAATTGATAGTTTAGAAAATAATTTTATTCAATTACAAAATCCTTCTTATTTTCCAAAAGCATATCAAGCTTCTATAAATGAAATGAAAAGAAGATATTTTTTTATATATAATATTAAAAAAAATATTAATATATTAAATGAATATGTTTCAAAAGAAAATGAATTAAGAAAAAAATTTTTAGATGAATTTGGAAAATATTTACCTAATGATTTTAATCCTAAATTAAATATTCAAAATTTAGAAATGGATTTTTCTTTAAAAAATATTGATGATTTAGAAAATTTTAAATACTTATTTGAAGATGATATTGAAAATTATAAAACTGAAATTTTAATTTATGATCCTTATTTAAATTTAAATGAAAATTATAATAATATTGATATTAATAATAATAATAATAATATAATTATTAATAATAGTGTTAATAATATTAATACAAATAATTCAAATAAAATTACAACAGAAGATATTAATAAAATAAATGAAAAATTAAATAAATATGAAAAAATTATGAATAATTTACAAAATGAAATAAAAAATGTTTCACAAAACATTGATAAAATATCAAAAAATTTTCAAGAAACGATGGCTCAAAAAAAAAAAGAATTAGATGATAAAAATTATGAATTAGAAAATTTATCTAATTATTATAATAATAAATATTCAGGTTTAGATCAATGTCAAAATTGTATAGAATTAACTAAAAAAAATTCCGAAATTAAAAAAGAATTATCAAAATATGAAGAAAATTATTTAAATTTAATAAATCAAACAACATTAATAAAAAAAGCATTTTTTAATATTATAAATTTACGAATAACAGAAAAAAATTCAAAATTAGAAATTATTAATTCAAAACACAAAGCGCAAGAAAATTTATTAATTACAGATTATAAAATATTAACAAATAAATTTGAAAATGAAATTAAAGATAAAAATAATATAGAAAAAAATTATAATCAAATTCAAAAACAATTGTCATTAACAAATGAAAAATTATTTGAATGTATAAAAGAAAATCAAAATTATAAACAATCATTAGAAAATTTAAAAAAAAATTATAATGCAATTAAAATAGATAATAATGAACTAATGACAATAAATAATAATTTAAAAGTAGATTTAAAAAAAAATTTAATAAAAAATCAAAGTTTAAAAAAAGAAAATGATGAATTATATAATGAAAAAGTTGAAGGAAATATTTTAATTGATTCATATAAAATTGAAAAAAATGAATTAAATAAAGAAATTAATGAACTAAAAAAAAATTTAATAAATTATGAAAATTTAAATAAAGAAAATGAAGATAAATTAATTGAAATAAAAAAACAAAATGAAAATTTAATAAATGAAATTAATAAATTAAAAATAGAAAATAATTATAATCTAAAAAATTTAACTAATAATTATTTGCAATATAAAAATATTAATATAGATTCAATTGCTATTTTTATTCCTTATTTTATAGAAGGAATTTATATATGTATAAATTTAACTGAAAATATAAATAATAATGATGAACAAATTTATAAAAGTAATTTGATATTAGATCTAACTATTTTTGATAATGAGATGAAACATTTAATAATTGAAAATAATTTAATTATTATTGGAAAAATTGATACATTAACAAAAAAAATAACAAATGAAGAGAATAATAATATTTATGGATTGCATAATAATGTTGAATATTTTTTAGTTAAATTGAAAGAAATTTATTGCGTTTTAGGATTTCCGAGTGAAGAAGAATTAATTATAAAGAACTTTTATTTTAATAACAAAAATAATATTATAAATAATATTAATAATATTAAAAATATCTCTTAATATATATAAATTATTATAAATTAATTTTATGTCATCATCATTAAGAGAATATCTTTCAAATAATACCCATTATAGTTTAGAGCTTATTGATTCTATTAATAATCAAAACAACCCATCTAGTTTTAATTTTCTAAACTATGAAGAAAATAGTATAGAAAACCAAAATAATCCAGATCCCCAAAACAATATAGTAAATCAGGGCGATATAGTAAACCAAAATAATAATGATAACCAAATTAATATAAAAAATCAAAATAATAACAATCAAAATTTAAACTTTGAAAATATGATTAATATGCTGAAAAATTTTAAATCAAATGAAAATGATGGAGAAGGTAATCTTTATAGAGGGAATACAATAAATATTAATTAATATACATTATTTTTTTATATTAGAGTTTTATTATGGAAACTCAATCTATTTATTTAAATTTTTTAATATTTAATTATAAATATTAAAAACATTAATAATATTAATAATGGGCAGTACAGAAAATAAAAACATTGAAGCAAATCATAATAATATTATAAATATATTAATATTAGGTAATCGTTATTGTGGAAAAACACAATTTTTAAATAAATATCTTAATAATGAATTTAATTCTGAATACAATCCCACACCTTACACAAATTATTATTTTAAATTCTTTAATTTTAATGATATTCAACATAAAATTCAAATATGGGAAATTAGTGGAAATGATAAAAAAAAAGGAAAAAAATCTCAAACTTTTGCTAATAATTCAGATGGGGCTATTGTTTTATGTGATGCTAGTAATAATAAAACAAGATTAGAGTAAAATATTTTTTTAATTATATTTTTTTTTAGTTCTGTAAAATGGCTTGAATTTTATAAAGAAATTTGTCCAAATAATCCTATTATTTTAGTTGAAAATAAATCAGATTTAATTGTTGATGAAAATAATATTTATGAATTTAGAAAAAAAGAAAATTTTGTTTCAGATTATGCTAAAAAAATTGAATTTGATGATGGAGTTTTATGTTCTTCAAAAAATAATTTTAATGTTTATAAAGCAATGAATTGTATCATTAATAAAATTATTAAAAATAAAAAAAATGAAATTAATTAATTTTCTTATCTATATTTTATAACTTTTAATATTAGCTTTTAAAAACCAACTATTTTATAAATAAAAAGAATAACTGTCATTGTTTTAAGAAATTATATTTATTTATTAATAATATTAAAATAATTAAACTAATTAAATTTATTATTATTATTATAATTATAACATAATATTAAATTATATAATTAAAAACTAAAATGAATAATAATTTTCACTTAAATAATAATAATAATAATTTTAATTCAAATATTATTCAAAATAAATTATTAAATTCATATACAAACGTTTCAACTCAATTTCCTTTAATTTATTCAAAGCCAACAATGAAATCAGGAAATTTTTTACGTTCAAGCATTAATCCTCAATTTAAAATAAGTATAAAACATAAAATAAATTATCCTTCAAATTATTTTTTTTCTAATGTTAAAAATCAATATTATGTTGAAAGTAGAGTAAATGAAACACATCAATTTACACCAATTTCATCATTTGAAGAAAAATTAAATAATGAAATGAAAAGAATTTCTCATCGTTATGGAAAACCTGATTCTCGTCAAATTTTTTATCCAAATATTAATAATCATATTTATTGGAGAACTGTTAAAAATTTTGATCAATATAAAACATTAAAAATGATTGAAAATAGATTTGAAGGAGAAAAAATAAATAATTTAAAACATAAATTAAAACCTTTGATAGTTAATGAAAAAGGAAGTTTAGATAATTTATCTAAAAATTTATTTTATTTTGATAGATATAATAAAAGAATGAAAATAATTGAAAAAAATATAGAAAAAAAAAATAAAAAAAATAAAATCTTAAAAAAAAATAGTTTTGTTGAAAGTAAAGAAATTGATATTGAATTAAAAAATGATAATAATAATGATATTTTAAGTAATAATTCAAATAATTATAATAATATAATTGAAATACAAGATGAATATATTGATGAAGAATCACAAACGAATTTAAATAATGTTTATAATTAATAAATTTATATTATTATTAATTTAATATATAATTATATATATAATAAAAAATGTTTTGTTTAATATTATTTTATAATTTTTTATTTTTTATTCAATCGAAATATATTATTTCTTTTTATAAAAAATATAATAATAATTTAAATAATGATAATTTTGATTTTATTGAATATTTATATAATAATTCTAATTATTTTAATATAAGTATTGGAAATCCTATTCAAAATTTAACATGTAATTTAGTATTCGAAAATTCTTATTTTTATATTTCAGAAGATTATTTCAATTATAAACTTTCAAATACTTATAAAATAAATGATAATGAAAATATCATTTATTTATTTTCAACTCAATATTTTGTGAATGGAATTGATTCAATTGAATCAATAAATTTAAATAATTCTTTAAAAGAAAATTTAAGTTTTATTTTAGTTAATAAAAAAGATTTAAATAAAGATTTAAATATTAAAAATTGTAATTTTGGACTTCAATTAGGTGATAATGATTATAATATTATAATGCAATTAAAAGAAAAAAATATTACAAATTCAAATATATTTTCTTTTAATTATAATGAAAATGATGATAATGGTTATTTAATAATAGATAAAATAAATAATAATGAAAATATGAATGTTATTCAAACAAGTTCTAAATGGAAAATTAATTTTGATAATATTCAAATTAATAATTATAGTTTAAGTAAAATATTTGAAGTTGAATTATCTATTGAATTTAATGGAATTTTAGGAACTAAAGAATATTTAAAAATTATAAATACTACATTTTTTAATAAAAATAAATGTTCATTTAATAAAAATAATGTTTATAACTATTTTTATTATATTTGTGAAAAAAATATAAATTTAAAATTATTTCCTAAATTAATATTTTATTTAAAAAATATTAATTATAATTTTGAATTTACTTATAATGAATTATTTAAAGAAATTAATAATAAATATTATTTTTTAATTATTTTTCATTCAAATATTTTAATAAAAAAATGGATTTTTGGAGAGATTTTTTTTAAAAAATATAAATTATTTTTTGATTATGATAATAAAATAATTTTATTTGAGAAAAAAATAAAAAAAAATAAAATTAAATTTAAATTAACATATTTAATAATTATACTATTAATTTGTATTATATTAATATTATTAAAATTTATAATAAAATTATTATTAAAACATAGAAAAATAAAAGCATATGAATTAGAAGAAAATTTTGATTATAATTTCAAAAAAATTTAAATTATATTCTAATTTTATTAAATAATATTATAAATATAAATATGAATTTAAATAATAAAAAAATAATATTTAACGTTAATAAACTTATTGCTAATTATTCTCAAACATTTCATTTTAAATTAAAAATTCAATTAAAAAATTCAAATGAATTTTGTGAATCAAAACATTCAACAAAATATGAAAAAAATAAAACAGAATTAAATATAAATGAAACATTAGAATTAAATATTTTAAATTCATCAACAATT
>JAEEGL014249812.1_pt1 | contig 13098 bp, 14 predicted proteins | sample 9134231 | NCBI WGS metagenome assembly JAEEGL01 (sample SAMN16246548, study PRJNA631951) | gut metagenome | biome: gut microbiome; feature: rumen; material: fiber-attached | host: Bos | place: Iran: Karaj | collected 2018-10 | reverse complement strand
TGAAAAGGATACATATGATATGGATGCGATCGCGTCCTGGAAGGACAGGATAATAGAGATAATAGAAAAGCGCCAGCTCCTTGCCAGCGATGACTGGAAAGCTTTCGGGGAAAGTATGTCCGGGCAGGAAATAGAAGATTTCGTTATTGATAAGTATTTCAGCGAGTATATGGGCAAGGATAAAAAAAGTAAAGACGACAGCTTTCTCGGGAAATTCATACGGGGCGCCATAGCACATAAAGGCATGGTGATAGACGAGATCTGTAAGACCGGTAACAAGCTTGCCGGAAAAGCTAAAGAGGTGAGATAAATGACGTTTTTTCAGAGAATAAGAAACCTGATCATCGGCGTGGTCATGATGATAGTGGCACTTACCTTTATTTTTGATCCCAGTGATTCGGCATATCTCTTTGTTATTGCCGTGCTTTCCCTTGGTCTTGCCATATACGGTCTAAAAAACATTATTTTCTATTTCACCATGGCAAGGCATATGGTGGGTGGAAAGATAATGCTGGTACAGGGAGTGATAATTCTTGACCTCGCGCTGCTTACAGGTTCTCTTTCAAATGTGCCGAAGATCTATGTCCTTCTGTACCTGGTAGTGGTTCACGCTTTTTCCGGGATCATTGAGATATTAAGAGCCATGGAGGCCAGACGGACAGTGTCCGGACACTGGAGAATGAAATTCAGCCACGGGGTTTTGAACTGCCTGCTGGCTCTGTCATGTTTTATTTTTATCAGGCAGACACATACGGCAACCGTCATATACAGCATGGGACTTTTATATTCAGCCGTTATGCGGATAGCAGACGCATTCAGAAGGACCACATTTATCCTGATAGAATAATCATAAGGAGTTTTACTGATATATGCCTAATCCATTTGAAACAGTATTTGATTTTACCCTTGATGGAGTGACTGATTTTGCGGACAGACTCACACCTGAAGAAGTGGGGGATTTTATAGGGGCAGTTATTCTCCTGTCCGTAATAACTCTTATTGTCCTGCTCTTACTGTACATTGGATTATTCTTTCTTCTTATGAAGATAAAGAAGAAGGTGATAAATCATTTTGAAAGAAAGAACGGACGGAGCTTAACCCTTCAGTTTATTGAAAAAGTAATAACTATAGCGCTGATCGTTTATTTTGTGGTTCTTCCCCTTGGCGGGCAGCAGATAGCAAATTCAATTCTCGGCAGTACCGCGGTAGTTGCAGCTGTCGTGGGATTTGCAGCTCAGGATGCCATAAAGGATATGTTTGCGGGGCTGCAGATAAGTATTTACAAGCCTTTTGATCTGGGATCAAGGATAGAATTCGAGGACGGTACAGCAGGTGTGGTGGAATCTATGACGTTACGGCATGTGGTGATAAGTCTTTTAGACACCACCAAGGCCATTATCCCAAACCACAAAGCCAACTCCATGAGGGTGATAAATTACAGCTACGGGGAAGTACCAAGGTCTGTTGAATTCAAGTTTCCCATAAGCTATGAATCGGACGTGGATAAGGCGAAGGAAGTTATCAGAAGAACCATATGCGAAAACGCCATGACTTTGAACACTGATGAATATGATGAGAATAAACCCAACAGCAGGTCGGTATATTTCCTTAAACTCGATGACAGCGCACTTATTATGGGGGCTACCGTGCGTTTTCCGTCAAATATAAAGAGCGAGGCTCTGAAAGACGAGATAAATACTTCGGTATTCAAGGCACTGAAAGAAAACGGAATTGAGATCCCTTATAACAAGGTTGATGTTATTATGAAACATCAGACAGGTTAAGAAAGAGAGCAGGGGAGCTTTGGCTCCCCTTTTTAACACTATCAGTTCATTACGAGGCAGAGCATGGTAAGATCGTCATATTGTGGAGTATCTCCAGCGAATCCGTCCACAGCCGTCCTTACCTTATCCATTATCGTATCAGGCCCATCTTCCGGATCGATCCCGGATAATACAGATTCAAGCCTTTCCTCGCCGAACATGGTCTCGTCTGCGGCATTGGCTTCGGGAACACCGTCTGTATATACAAACAATGCGCTTCCCGGGGAAAGGGTATACTCTTCATTATTGTATTCCAGGCCTTCTATCAGTCCCAGCGGAGAACCGTGATCAGTCCGTATCAGACTGAAGGGGCCGTTTCCTATACGTACGCCGGGGTTTTCGTGACCTGCATTGGCTGAGATCAGGGCACCCGTAGAAATGGTAAGGATACCCAACCATACAGTTACGAACATACAGCTGTCATTTCCTTCACAGAGCCAGTTATTGACATCCTTAAGTATTTCGGAAGGCGTTCCTCCGACCTTGGTCCGGTTCTTTAACATAGTCTTTGATACCGCCATGAAGAGTGCAGCCGGTACGCCTTTTCCGGAAACATCCGCAATGGTAAGAACCAGGTGGTCTTCATCCATCATATAGCAGTCATAAAAGTCACCGCCCACTTCCTTTGCAGGATTCGTAGTAGCAAAGAGGCGGAATTCTTTTCTTTCCGGGAATTCCCGGGGCAGCATCTGCATCTGTATATTCGTGGCTACATTGAGTTCGGTCGCAACCCTTTCTCTTTCTCCTGCCAGTATTTCCATTTCCTTTGTATATCGTTCCATTTCCAGAGCCAGAGCGGAGAACTGGTCTGCAAAGGCACCGATCTCATTATTGGAACGGATGGAAGAGAGCTCTGAAGTCAGTGTAGCTGCATCTTTTGTATCAGCATACTCCGAAACGTATTTTTTAACCTTTTCCAGAGGCATGGGTACTATGAAATACAGACATAAGAGGATTATGGCAAGAACCACTACCATCATGGCGATCACATCATTTCTGATATGATCCGTATACAGCATGTCGGCATACACCGATTCGGCGGCAAAAACGCCAATGAGTTCTGCTGTTGAAGTGCCCTGATACGGTTCGAAATTAAAGCCGGTACCAAATAACATCATTTTTTCCGGTGTGGAAAAAGCCCATTTCCATACTTCGGGTGCTACTGCATTGGAAGTGTTTTCCACGACAATAAGTAAATCCGAAATATTTCCTTTTTTTCCGAGGAAAAACTCCTCATCGGGGTAATTGGAGAGCAGAATAAAACGATCGTCTTCTTCGCTATCCGCCATGGTAAGGAGGATTGCACATTCTTCTTCTCCTTCCTCACCCTGATAGGTTCTGAAAATGTCAGTAAGCTCATAATAGCTCCAGACTGCAAATCTTTTCTGATCTTCAGGTGACAGGGAAGAGATTTCCTCCGGGGTGATATCTGCAGCTTCTTTTTTGGAAAAGGTTTTAAGGATATCATCTATATTTCCCTTTTCATCCATTTTGCCATCTTCGGTCACCAGGGTATCGGCATTTTCTTTCCAGTAATCCATCAGCCAGGTTATGGTTTTAAACTTACTAATGTCATCTGAGAGTTCGGACATATAGTTGGTAAACATAGTGAGATTATTGGTCAGTGAAGTAGAAAATGAAGACATGGTCACCATATTTCCCACAGCTATAATGACGATGGTAAAAAGAACTATTATAACCAATCCTATCTGGATCAGGATCTTTTGATTTTTATTCGATGTATCAAACATAAAGCTATTCCTCTGATAATTCAACTGTATTTCAATTTAGGAAAAATGCAAACGCATAGTATATAATAGTATCGAGAAAAGGGATTGACAACCGAGATCCGGAAAATTGAGCATAATTATTTGCTTTATTAAACACATAAAGCAGGATGACCGGTAATTGACGTTTGTGATATTTTGTGGTATTTTACTATTATAGTTTATAAAAATTTAATTTTATTTGTATAATATTTATAATTAATTCGGGCTGATTAACCGGTTTGGGTTTAAGTTTTCCGGAGTCCTGAATTAAGGCAGATAATGGGATTTTTTAGTAATCTTTTTGGGAGAAAAAAACCGAATACAGTGCTTGCGGCGCCGGTCAAGGGCAGATTGACCGGTATCGAAGGGGTGAGTGACGAGATCTTTGCGCAGAAGATACTGGGTGACGGAGTTGCCATCATTCCTTCTGAAGGAATGATATATGCACCCTGCGACGGATCCATAGACAATATGTTCGAGACCGGACATGCCTTTTCCATAGTTTCCGAGGACGGGGCAGAAGTACTTATACACGTGGGTTTTGATACCGTTAAATTAAAGGGGAAGCATTTTAAGGTTCTTAAAGATACGGGAGACAGGGTAAAAAAGGGAGACCTGCTCCTGGAAGTGAATCTTCAGGCTGTTTCAGCTCTGGGATTTGATACGACGGTAGTTATGGTCATACTGAATACCGATGATTATTCCGGCTTTCATAAGGCAGATGGAGAGACAGAGGCCGGAGCAGAGGTGCTCACACTGACCGGTAAATAAACTATTACTTATTAGGAGGGAATGTCTTATGATGAAGTATCTGCAAAAAATCGGAAAGTCACTGATGCTGCCGGTGGCATGTCTTCCTGCAGCAGGTATCCTTTACGGAATTGGATACTGGATCGATCCTACCGGCTGGGGCGGAAACAGCATAATCGCCGCTTTCTGCATCAAGGCCGCATCTGCAATAATCGATCAGATCCCTATTCTCTTTGCCATAGGTACGGCGGTGGGAATGGCAGACGACCATGACGGTACCAGTGCTCTTTCAGGTCTGGTATCCTGGCTCATGATCACTACACTTCTTTCCAGCGGTGCAGTTGCAATGTATCTCGGTGTGGAAGCTGATGCAGTTCCTGCAGCTTTCGGAAAGATACAGAACGCATTTATCGGTATACTGGCAGGTCTTATCGGTTCAGCCTGCTATAACCGCTTTAAGAGTACGAAACTGCCGGATTTCCTGGCATTCTTCAGCGGCAGGCGCTGTGTTGCCATCGTTACCGCTTTGGTTTCCATACTTGTTTCTGTAGTTCTCTATTTCATATGGCCCCTTATCTACAATCTCCTTATTGCCTTCGGTACATCTATCGTTGGTCTCGGAGCTGTGGGAAGCGGAATCTATGCAATGCTTAACCGTGCCCTTATTCCCTTCGGCCTGCATCACGCGCTGAATGCCGTATTCTGGTTTGATACTGCGGGAATCAATGACCTTGGTAATTTCTGGGCAGGATCAGGTACTCTGGGACAGACCGGAATGTATATGACCGGATTCTTCCCTATCATGATGTTCGGTCTTCCTGCAGGCGCCCTTGCTATGTACCACACAGCCAAGACTACAAGGAAGAAGGTTGCGGCTTCCCTTCTTATAGCAGGTTCCCTTGCTTCATTCTTTACCGGTATAACAGAGCCTCTGGAATTCTCATTTATGTTTCTGGCTCCCGGACTATACTTCCTGCATGCATTATTAACAGGTGTTTCAGCTATTGTCTGCACAATGCTTCCCGTCCGCTGCGGATTTAACTTCAGCGCGGGGCTTGTGGACTGGATCCTTTCATTCAAGGCTCCCATGGCTGTTAATCCCGTATTGATAATTCCCATCGGACTTGTATTTGCAGTTGTCTATTATTTCCTGTTCAAGGCTGTCATATTAAAGTTCGATCTTCAGACTCCTGGACGCGAGGATGAGGATTTTGAAGCAGCTGAAATGGATGTGGTACTTGCCAATGACGACTATACAAAGATCGCAGAGATCATCCTTGAAGGCCTTGGCGGCAAGGACAACATAAAGGAATATGACTACTGCGCCACAAGGGTACGTGCTGAGGTAGTGGACTATGTCAAGGTTGATGAGAAGAAGATCAAGTCTGCAGGCGTGGCAGGCATTGTCCGTCCTTCCAAGACCTCGGTTCAGGTTGTTGTCGGACCTAAGGTACAGTTTGTATATGACGAACTGAAGAAAATGGTTTAATGATATTTTTTAGGGCAGGGTTTCCCTGCCCTTTTTCATTAAGGAGATATTATGCGGATCTACGTGACTAAAGATTATGCGGAGATGAGCCGAAAGGCCGCTAATATCATTTCTGCCCAGATTATAATAAAGCCGGATTCCATCCTCGGTCTTGCCACGGGCTCAACACCCATCGGCACTTACGATCAGCTGGTTAACTGGTATGAAAAGGGGGATCTGGATTTTTCTGAAGTGGTTACGGTAAATCTGGACGAATACCGGGGACTGGGACCGGAGAGTCCCCAGTCCTATGTCTATTATATGCGGCATTACCTTTTTGACAGGGTTAATATTAAGCCGGAAAACACCCATCTTCCAAATGGCTTGAATGAAAATGCAGAGGAAGCCTGTAATGATTATAATGAGCTTTTGAATAAACTTGGGGAACAGGATCTGCAGATACTGGGTATCGGGCGGAACGGGCACATCGGATTTAACGAGCCTGATGAGATTTTTGATCAGGATGTACACTGTGTTTCCCTTACAAACAGTACCATAGAGGCCAACAAGCGCTTCTTTGAGGCTGGTGAAGAAGTGCCGAAATACGCCTATACAATGGGGATACGTTCCATACTTCGCGCCAGAAAAATCCTGATGATGGCTTCCGGAGAGGATAAGGCGGATGCTGTTAAAAAGGCCTTTTTCGGCCCCGTCACGCCCCTTGTTCCCGCATCCATACTGCAGCTCCACGATGACGTTATCCTTGTCACCGATCAGGCAGCGTACAGTAAGTGCGCAAATTCGACGCACACGCGACATACTGCCTACATTTTATAAATTTATGGAGACCAGAATAAATGAATTATGTACTGACAGGCGGAATTGTATATGATCCTGATTTTTGCTTCCGTAAGCATGATGTGTATATCAGTGACGGGAAATTCACCGATGAGAATGGGACCGGAAATGATCATAAGACTGTAGATGTATCCGGAATGTATGTGATCCCGGGACTTACGGATATCCATTTTCACGGATGCAAGGGACATGACTTCTGTGAAGGGGATGCGGCTGTAATTCAAATGATGGCGGATTATGAGGAGTCAAGAGGTGTTACCACCATCTGTCCTGCCACTATGACCTTTCCCGAAGAAAAACTTATGAAAGTCATGAAGGCCGCAAAGGAATTCCCCAATGAAAAAGGGGCTTATCTTGCTGGGATAAATATGGAAGGACCTTTTATTTCGTTTGAGAAGAAGGGTGCCCAGAACCCTGAATTTATCAGTGAGCCGGATATTAAAATGTTTAGGAGACTTCAGAAAGCATCGGGAAATATGATAAAACTCGTGGCGCTGGCACCGGAAATAAAAGGCGCGGATCTTTTTATCGATGAATTAAAGGATGAAGTCGTTATCTCGTACGCGCATTCCGCTGCGGATTATGACACTGCAATGAAGGCTTTTGAAAGGGGAGTGAACCATATCACCCATCTCTTTAACGGAATGGAAGTTATAAACCATAGAAGTCCGGGGCCGGTATTTGCAGTTTTTGACAGCGAAAATGTGGAAGCGGAGATGATTTGCGACGGAGTGCATATTCATCCCTCAGTTGTACGCGCGGTGATCAGAATACTTGGGGATGACAGGGTGATCTTTATTTCAGACAGTATGGAAGCCGTGGGAATGCCGGACGGAGAATATGAACTTGGGGGCCAGCCGGTAATAAAGAAAGGTACGGAAGCCAGGCTTAAGGACGGAACCATTGCCGGATCCGCTGCGGATCTTATGGATGTTATGAGGACTGCAGTCAGAAGAATGGGCATAAAACTTGAAACTGCCGTTAAATGTTCTGCAGTAAATCCTGCAAAATCCATTGGAATATATGAAAAAACAGGCAGTATTGAGGCGGGAAAAGCCGCAAATCTTGCAGTATTAGATGAAGATCTGGAACTTATCCGGGTTTTCAGCAGGGGTAATCCGGTTTATTAAAGTGTTTCCAGCATTTTTATAAAAGAATCGGGGAGCTTTAAATTATCGTAGATCTCCCTGTATTCATCTTCAGGCATGTCGGTTATGTAGTTGGCCGGCGTGTCTTTGTTTCTTCCCTTTTCCCGCAGCAGGGAGCGTGCCTTGTTAAAGGCGATGGCTGCCTTTGTTTCGGATGAGAAGACGCCAAGATTATAATAGCCGTTCACATGGATATATGAACGGTATTTTCCTGGGAAGGTGTTTTCAATATATTCCACTCCCATATAATGGTTGATGATCTCAATATTTTCATATCTGAAATCCGTCCGGTCTCCGTTCATAAAACGGTAATCCCTGTCCTCCACCGCGAAGGGGTGGATGCCGTAACGGGATTCCACTGTCATCTGAGCGCCGTAGTTCTCGACGAAAAGATGTCCTCCTCTTTTCTGGATCTTATGCTGTGAATAAAAGAAAAGATCATCTGTATCGAATTTCAGCTCGGTGTCCCTGTCAAGAAAATAAGAAAAATAGCGCTGGTGCAGATATATGGGATTATGGAAATATACCCCGTTATCCCGGTAATTCACTATGGAGATATATTTTTCAAAGGAAATATAATCATAGGAAGAAAACTCCAGAACACCGTCATCACTGTCTTTAAGGGAACAGGCTTCTTCATATATCATTGCGGCGGTTTTCAGATTATCTGAACTGCCAAGACTGATGTGTCGTCCTTTAAAAGTAAAGGATACACGGAAATAAATATCGCCGTTTTTCTTTTTTGCCTGGTATACGCCCCGGGTAAGCTCCATTGTTTAAATCTCCCAACAGGATTTTGTTATTATCAAGGGATTTTACAAAGGTTGCAAAATAATGGGTTTACATAAGCAACATATTCGTAATAATTTTCTGTCATAATCAACAGTTGTTTTAGTATACAAAATTATATCAGAGTAGGTAAATTAACACAAATAATGTAAGGAGATGTGCAATAAGATTGCATGATAATTACAAAATTGCAAAGATTTGTAACAAATCCTTAACAAATAGAAATCAAAATGATATAATCCTAACACAAACAGAAAGAGCAAAATTTTACGTCAGAGAAAAAACGTATAAAAAGAGGAGAAAAATTATTTATGAATTTATCAGGAACCAATAAAAAGAATAATATCTTTTTTGCAGTATTTTTTGCCGCGCTTGTAATAGTGATGGTTTTCGGAAGCACTTTTGCATATGCAGAGGAAGCGCCCGCAGATGTAGAGGAAAATCCGGTTGTTGAGGAAAAAGCTGTTGATAATGTTGCAGCTGATACGGATGTTGATGAGCCGGAGGCACCATCAGCTGAAATAGCTGAAGCCAAGGCTGAGGAGCTGGCTGCTCTTGAAAGAAAGGCAGAGGCAGAGGAACAGATTGCGGCTCAGCAGAAGGCAGCAGAGGAAGCCAGGAAGCAGGCGGAAGCAGAAGTTGAAAAGCAGCAGCAGGCAATAGAAGAACAGAAGGCAAAGGCCGAGGCTGAGAAAAAAGCCGCTGAGGAAGAGAGAGCCAGGAAGCAGGCCGAGGAAGAGGCCAGAAAGCAGGCTGAGGAGACCCAGAGGCGTTTTGAGGAGTCCCTTACAGCTTCAGGAATGTCAGATTCTGATTTCAATGCACTCTGCAAGATCGTAGAGGCAGAGGATGGTCATGACTGCATAGAGGGACGTATCGGTATAGCCAATGTGATCCTTAACAGGGTACGCAGTCCTTTTCATCCCAACAGTATAATGGGTGTGCTTACTGCTCCCGGCCAGTTCGGACCTGTGCGTAATGGTGCATTTGCTGCAGCAGTGCCCAGTGCATCGACAATTGCAGCGGTGAAGGAAGCCGTTGCCGGTAAGAATACCGTGGGAAGTGCCCTTTATTTCCACAGAGGCAGCAGCTGGGGAGGAAGAACCCTTGTAGCTTCTGTCGGAGCTCACGGATTTTTCGTATAAGAAAAGCTCCTTCATATTCATATTCATCTTCCATATATGGAGTCTGCCCGGATTGCGGGCAGGCTTCTTTTATGGTAATATACTTGATATGTTATATAAGAGTACAAGAAACAGTGATATCAGACTTACGGCTTCCCAGACCATACTAAAAGGACTTTCGGACGACGGCGGGCTTTTTGTGCCTGAATCAATTCCTTCCCTCAATACTCCCCTGGATGAGATCGCCGGAATGGATTACAGGGAAACGGCTTTCCTTGTTATGAGTAAATTCCTTGACGATTTCAGTGAAGAGGAATTAAGGGGTTGTATAGAAAGAGCCTATGATGAAAAGTTTGATACTAAAGAAATAGCACCTATTAAGCAGGCGGGAGGTGCCTTTTATCTTGAACTTTTCCACGGAAAGACCATAGCTTTCAAGGACATGGCGCTTTCCATACTCCCGCACCTTATGATAACTGCTGCAAAAAAGAATGATATCAAAAATGAAATAGTGATATTAACTGCTACCAGCGGGGATACAGGCAAGGCTGCCCTTGCAGGATTTGCAGATGTACCAGGGACAAGGATAATCGTATTCTTCCCGAAGGATGGAGTAAGCCCCGTCCAGAAGCTTCAGATGGTTACCGAGAAGGGAAAGAATACCCTTGTGGTAGGAGTGGACGGGAATTTTGATGACTGCCAGAGTGCTGTCAAGAAAATGTTTGCCGACAGGGAACTGAAGGAAAGGCTGGATAAAAAGGGCTATCAGTTTTCCAGCGCCAATTCTATCAATATCGGCCGTCTTGTTCCCCAGATAGTGTACTATGTATACGCATATACCAGACTTTTAAGGGATAAAAAGATAAATTCAGGGGAAAAAATAAATATCACGGTACCTACCGGGAATTTCGGCAATATCCTTGCGGCATATTATGCTTCTCTTATGGGACTTCCGGTGAATAAACTCATATGTGCATCAAATGAAAACAAGGTGCTCTTTGATTTCTTTTCATCGGGAGAGTATGATAGGAACAGAGAGTTTATATTGACCAGTTCGCCATCTATGGATATACTTATTTCAAGTAATCTGGAACGGCTTATCTATCATATAGCAGGAGATGATCCGGAAAAGAATTCGGCTCTGATGGAAGCCCTGAAGAGGGACGGGAAATATGAGATCACTTCCCTTATGAAGAAGGAACTGGATTCCTTTGAAGCTTATTATGCATCAGAGGCTGAAACGGCAGGGAAGATAAAGAGCCTGTACGAAGAAAGCGGCTATGTGATCGATACACATACTGCCGTGGCGGCTGCCGCATATGACAAATATCTTAAGGAAAGCGGAGATAAGACGGTCACGGTCATTGCTTCTACTGCCAGTCCTTATAAATTTGCAAGATCTGTTATGACTGCAATAGAGGGTTCAGGTGAAAATGATGATTTTTCGCTTATAGACCGGCTTTCAGAGATCTCACATGTGGATATTCCGCCGGCCATAGAAGAAATCAGAAATGCTGAAATTTTACATAAGACAGAATGCTCAATAGATGGTATAATGGAACAGGTTGAAGGATTTCTTAAATGAGTGAGCTTAAAATAGAAGCAAAAACCGAAAATCTTTCTCAGGTGATCTCTTTTATTGACAGTATTCTTGAGGAAAATGACTGCCCCTTAAAAACGCAGTTCCAGATTGATGTGGCAGTCGAGGAGATATATGTTAATATTGCAAATTACGCCTATGCTCCCGGCGTGGGAGATGCTGAGATAGAGGCGGAGATCCTTCCGGATTCAAAGACTCTGAAGGTTACTTTTAAGGATAGCGGGACACCTTATGATCCCCTTAAGAAGGAGGATCCGGATGTAACCTTAGGCGTCGAGGATCGTCAGATAGGCGGACTCGGGATCTATATGGTAAAGAAGTCTATGGATAAAGTGGACTATGAATATAAGGATGGACAGAACATTCTGACAATATATAAGGATTTTTAAAACAAAAAAGGAGGAAGTATCAATGCTTAACATCAACAAGGACAGAAAGGGTGAATCCTTAGTTTATTTCCTGGAGGGAAGACTGGATACTACAACAGCTCCCCAGCTTGAAGGAGATATTAAGGAGTCCATAGAGGGCGTAAACAGCCTGGTTATGGATCTTGCAAAGCTTGAGTATATTTCCAGTGCAGGCTTAAGAGTGCTCCTTTCAGCTCAGAAGACCATGAATAAGCAGGGAAGCATGGTTGTCAGGAACGTCAGGGATGAAGTAAATGAGATCTTTGATGTTACCGGATTTTCAGATATACTGACCATAGAATAAATAATACTGACGGCATCAGAAAAGGGCTGCGCTTTGCACAGCCCTTGAATGGCGTCTTTTTTTATTTCTCGGATAATACGAAATTAACGGTACCAAATGTAAAATCCACCGGCATAACATAGGTATCGGTCAGAAGCTCGATCATCTCACCATTTTCGCCGGTTACGGGGGGAGTCAGGGTGGATTCCACATTTTCAGCCTCTGACAGGTTGACGAGAAACAGTCCGTTATGCAGATTCAGGAAATCAGCAGCCAGTTCATTAACGATCTCTTCATAGTTATTAAGTTCGATCTTGGAGGACATAGCGGCGAAATTTGTCAGCACCTCGGGCTCGGCATAAAGCGCAGAGAGGGCAGTATAATCCCCTTTGATCCCCTGGGCTATATGGCAGTTTTCGGGAATCTCATGGACTATCTCAGTAGGTCGTGAAGTAATATCCTTATCCACGAACCGGTTCAGATTAAATATGAGCTCTGCAAGATAGACGGACTTCCGGGACATTTAATCATCACCTCCGGAGTTTGAAATATGCTCCAGTGCGTTCCTTATCTGTTCAGGGGTTGTAGGCTTCTGAAGAAAATCCTTGGCTCCGGCCTTGATGGCTTCGCGGAGATGTACCTGGGTTCCTACTGAAGATACCATTACTATATATGCATCAGGATTCGATTCGCATATTTCCCTTGCGGCAGTAATACCATCTTTTACCGGCATTACGATATCCAGAAATACTACATCCGGTTTTTCGCTCAGGTAGGTATCAATAGCCTCCTGGCCGTCAAAAACCTCTATGACGTTCTTGCAGCCAAGTCCTTTTAAGCCGTCCCTTAAATTCTTTCTTGCGAGGAGCGAATCATCGCAGATCATTACTTTGAGATCAGATATTTCCATTTTTGTAATTCTCCTCTGTCGCTTTTCATTACCAGATTTGTATATTATATCTCAATATAGATCAATTATCAATGAAAGTGTTGTAAAAAATAACCTCTATTGATGAAATGGCTTGTTTTTGGTAGAATTATAAAATTATTGGGCTTTTATGCCCTTAGAAAGGATATAG
>JAEEGL013924832.1_pt1 | contig 13098 bp, 12 predicted proteins | sample 9134231 | NCBI WGS metagenome assembly JAEEGL01 (sample SAMN16246548, study PRJNA631951) | gut metagenome | biome: gut microbiome; feature: rumen; material: fiber-attached | host: Bos | place: Iran: Karaj | collected 2018-10 | reverse complement strand
GAGACCGACTTCTTCTACCTCAAGGCCTACGTCATGGACATCCTGCACCGCATGCGCGTCAATATGGGCCGCATCGAGTTTGTGCCCACCACCGCCAAGTACTTCGCCGAAGGCCTCGACATCATCCAGCGCGACAGCAAGAAGCTGCTGGGCACCATCGGCCGCATCGGCCGCGAGACGCTGAAGAAGATGGACATCAAGCAGCCCGTCTACTATGCCGACCTCAACTGGACGCTCCTCCTCAAGCAGTACCCAACCAAGGAGGTGCTCTACCAAGAGGTGGCCAAGTTCCCCGAGGTGCGCCGCGACTTGGCCCTCATCCTGCGCAAGGACGTCACCTTCGCTCAGGTCGAGCAGGCCGCCCAGCAGTGCGAGAAGAAACTGCTCAAGAGTGTCAACCTCTTCGACGTCTATGAGGGCAAAGGCATCACCGAGGGCTTCAAGTCCTATGCCGTCAGCTTCATCCTGCAGGACAAGGACAAGACCCTCAACGACAAACAGATTGAGTCCACCATGGCCAAGATCCAGAAGACCCTCGAGACCCAGCTGGGCGCGAAGATCCGTGGATAACAATTGACATCGTTAGATGTCGGACAAAGATAGCCAGCCATTTCGAATGGCTGGCTATCTTGTTTTATTTTCCATGCGTGCTGATAGGTACGCGACCTCCGTGGTTGTCGCACCCCGCTGGGGTGCATGATAGATTGTGCCGTTCTGTTTCCAGCCATTGAAATGGCTGGCTACCGTTGTCATGCCCCTACGGGGCTCCCGTCGCAAGCCGCGAAACCGTGTTTTAATTTTGAAACAGCCTGGCGACACTCATTTTGGCCGTTTTCAAAGAGGGTGCCAGCGGCGATGCGGACACCCTCGGTGCAGTGGTCGGTTTGCGGGTTATTGTTTTGTCAGGGAATAGGTGATGCCCTTGAATTTGAGGGTCATCGTTGTTCCGCTGATTGTGAAAGAAATGTTGACGGGATTATAATCATCATCGTGTAAGGACAATTTACCCGTACCATTTGAATATGTGTAAGTCCCCATCAATACATCTGACTGCATAATGCCCGTGCTCATATCCGTATAGGTTAGGTCTGCGAGTCTTGGACCATTGAACTCAACCCGGATGGAAATCACTCCGGGGACGCTATTGGGGTCTTCGGCCTCCCACCTCCACTCTGTGTCTGCCACCGCTGCAGGATTATCTGTTGTGTTGGTGTTCGGGGTATTCTCATCGTCCTTGTTGCAGGACGCGAAGGTGAACATTGTGGCTGCTACGAAGAACAGCATTGTTACTTTTTTGATGTTCTTGAACATGTTTTGTTTTTTTATACCGCTCTTCCGTGCCGCGTCGAGCATTAATAATAATAGAAGCGTGGCGCCGTATGCCGCTTCCTGTATGGAGGTCCTGAGAATTACCTTGTAATGAGAAGATGCAATCAGCCCACGCTAAAATAGCGAAAGCCATTACACTGATTCTGCTTTACTGTGGAATTTCCTAGGTTCCTTTACACAGAACGCGTATAACGCTTCACGATTTCCTTTGAAATCGACTGCAAAGATACGACAATTCTGCGAGGTGGCAAAATTTATTTTCCGCAGAGGGTGATAAAAAAGAAAGCGGCTCTTGCGGGAACCGCTTTGTATCCTTTGTTAATATGGGATTTTAGTTGATAATCATCTTCGATGCAAGGATTTTGTCCACAATAACGTAGTCGCCCTCGATGTGGAAGATGATGTTCAGCTGTTTGTTGCGTGTGCGCAACTGCTTGGCGTGGGGATGATAATGGCGGACGGAACGATAACGACTTTCCGGAATGAAGTCGGCAAGATAGCGAAGGGTCATTATTTCCGCACCCAGTTCGCGGGCATACTTGACTGCATGTTCAAGGGTGCTGACACTGACAATGAAGTCGGCAATGTCGTCAATGTCGGCAAAAACCGTGTCAAGGATTCGTACCTTGTACTCTTTCATAATCTTTCAAGCACAGCCTGTTCCAACTTCTCGACAAACTCTTCCACGGAGTGCAGCCGCTCCTTTGGGGTAGGGATAGCCTCCTTGTCGGTTTCGTGACGATTGCCTTTAGGCAAAGGTCTTTTGTGTGTGCGTGATGGTGCATGAACGGTTTCCATAATGGCCATTATTTTCGACTGCAAAGATACGACAATTCTGCGAGGTGGCAAAATTTATTTTCCATTGTGGTGGGGGAGGGACAATAAAAAAGCGGGGCCGGAGGGTCCCGCTTGGATATGGTTGGGTGGATTGTTACAGCGAGTTGTAGCTGGGAGAGAAGGTGTCGCCGGCACGTAGGTCGCCAGTGGTGAGGCCTTTCTTGAGCCAGCGCATGCGCTGTTGCGAGGTGCCGTGGGTGAAGCTCTCGGGGGTGGAGTATCCGCGGGCTTTCTTCTGCAGGTAGTCGTCGCCTATCTTCTGCGCGGCGTTGATGGCTTCCTCGATGTCGCCGTCCTGAAGCGAGCCGAACATCTTGTTCTCATGGTAGCCCCATACGCCGGCATAATAGTCGGCCTGCAACTCGATGCGCACGCTAGTGCGGTTCTTCTCTTTCTCTCCCTGCTGTGCCATTTGGCTGTGAGCTTGGTCGAGGGTGCCGAGGAGGTGTTGCACGTGGTGTCCCACTTCGTGGGCAATGACGTAGGCGCAAGCGAAGTCGCCGCCGGCACCGATGCTGCGGCTCATCTCGTTGAAGAAGTCGAGGTCGAGGTAGACCTGCTCGTCGGCCGAGCAGTAGAAAGGACCTGCCGACGAGGTGGCGCCGCCGCAGGCGCTCTGCACCGAACCGTGGAAGAGGATGAGCTTCGGTGCGCGGTAGGTAAGGCCGTATTTGCGGAATTCGGCGGTCCACACATCCTCGGTAGAGGCGAGTATCTGCAAGGCGAAGGTTTTGAATTCTTCTTCCTGTGCCGTGAGGGTGTACTCTTCGGTGGTGGTCATCTGACTCGAGGCCATCTGCTGAACGACCTGTGAGGGGTCTTTGCCGAGGAAGAGCATGATGAGTGCCACGATGATGGCGCCGCCGCCACCAAGGCCGGCAATCTTGCCGACGCTGCCTTTGCCACGGCGGTCTTCGAAATTGGTGCTTTGTCTGCGTCCGTTGAGGTCCATAATATAATGTGTTAATGTGTGAATGCGTTAATGTGTGAGTATTGATTCGAGGGGTTCGACGGCGGCAGGCCAAGCATAGCGCTCCTGTACGAAGCGGTGGCCGGCGTCGGCGATGGAGCGATGCAGCTCGTCAATGCGGAGTTTCACTATCAGGTCGGCCAGTTCGGCGGCGCTGTCGCTGACAAGCAGGTGCTCCCATGGGGTGGCTCCCAAGGGGGAGGCGGCCAGGGATGTGGTGACGCACGGCAAGCCCATCGACATGGCTTCGAGCAGCTTGTTCTGCATCCCCGAGCCGATGCGCATAGGGGCGACAAAGATGCTGGCGGCGGCATAGGCCTCGCGGATGTCGTCCAGGCGGCCGCTGACGGTGACTTTGGGGCCGGCCAATGCTTTGACGGCCGGTTTGGGGTCGGCTCCAGCAATTAGCACTTTTATGCCATAGGGGCATTGCTTCCATACCAGCGGCATAATTTCTTTCACCAGCCAGCAGGCCGCATCGACATTGGGTGCATAGGCCATGTTGCCGGTGAAGACGATTGAATAGTGCTTAGTGTTTAGTGTTAAGTGTTTAGTGTTGAAGTAGTCGGTGTCGACGCCGTTGGGGACGAGGTGCACCGAGGGGTTGATGGCGTCGCGGTCGACAGCGCTGATGACGGTGGTGGCGTCAAAAAGGGTCAGCGCTTGCTGCTCCACACGTTGCAGGGCTTTGTACTCATACTTCAACATTATCCGCATCAAGCCTTTTGAACGTTCCATGCGACGGTGTGTGTTGAGCGAGAGGGAGTCTTGGAAGTCGAGCACCTTGCGGCAGCGGGAGCCTTCGACGGTGGGGATGGTACGCACCATCTGGCAGTAGACCACGTCGGGTTGCACCTGCTGCTCCCATTGGCGGTAGGCCCGTCTGGCGCGCGTCGATGTCCAGTAGCCCAGTTGCAGCGGACGGCCGTTGAAGAAGGCCTTGATGATGCCCCAGGCGCTCTCCCACCAGCGGATTCGCACGAAGTCGACACCGGTGCAATAGGTGTGGAGGTGGTCGTAGTCGTCATGTCGCACCTGTGTGTGCGAGAGAGCGAAGAGATATATTTCGTGCCGCTTGGCGAGTTCCACAATCTGGTGATAGGCACGCAGCTTGTCGCCCTTGTCGAGAGGGTAGGGGAATCGTGGTAGCAGTACGAGTATCTTCATCATTTAGAATAGTTGGGTCTGTGTGCCTTCGGCAAAGCCTTGGCGGTCGTCGATGGAGTCGATCGACGCTTCGGCGTCACCCTCCTGCTGCTCATCATTCGTTTCCACCTCGGCGGGGTCTTCCTTCAACGGCTGCAGCCAGTTGAACTTCTCCACGGCGAAGGTGGTGATACGTTTGCCGCGCGCCTTGTTGCTCTTGATGCCGATAAAGTCTTCCACTTCGATAATCTCGCTCTGTATTTTCTTGCCGCTGTCTTCGGTATAGACCACTTCGAGCCGGGGGTAGAAGTCGAGGCAGAGCTCGATGAGCGTGCTTCCGTCGTCGTCGAGGAACGGCTGCTTGCGGTCCGAGGGCTCGGGGATGAAGCGTTTGAGGTAGGGGTAGCCTTCGGGCGAGCGGTAGAGCACGGTGACGGGTTGGTCTGTCCGGAACTTGCGCAACTCGATGAGGTCGTCATCGTAGTGGTTGCTCAGGTCGAACGAGGTGGTGCGGTAAGTGGCGTTCTGCATGATGGCCAGTATCTTGTCCGTACCGTGGAACTCGCCGAGGTAACGGCCTGCCTCGTTGACATTGAGCCGCTTGACGCTCTCGTCGAACCAAATCTTGCGGGCGCTGAGGGTGCTGACACCCTCGTCCTTGAGGTTGATGGAGCGGACGGGGTTGCGGGTGAGGATGTTGCCGATCGACTGGCGTCCCTTGATAGCAAGGGTCTTGAAATCGAATTCGAAGGAGACCTTCTTTATCTTGGGGCTGCTGACGTGATGCACCGTGACCACCTCGGCCTCCCCGTTGGGGTTGGCCGTGAAGTAGAGCACCTTGCTCCCCTTCGAGCCCTTGGTGAGCGAGTATTCGCGGTCGCGCGTGATGGCTGTGACCGAGAAGCGCTTCACCATGGCGTATCCGGCCGTGCCGTCACGGTAGATGAGGTTGTATACCGTGCGCTCGTCACGTTTGCGGAACACGCTGACGTAAAGCAGCTCTTTGCACTCCTGCGAACCCACAAAACCTTTCTCCTGCACCTTGGTCACCATGAAGGTGCCATCGCGGCGGAAGGCGATGATGTCGTCCATGCGTGAGCATTCGCAAGCCACCTCCACGCCCTCTTCGCGTTTCAGTCCCCAGCCGACGAACCCGGTCTGGTAGTTGACGTAGAGTTTCTCGTTGGCCAGAGCCACCTGGGTCGACTCGATGTCCTCGAAGTTGCGTATCTCGGTTTTGCGCTCGCGTCCTTTGCCATACTTCTTCAGGATGTCCTGGAAGTAGCGGATGGCATAGTCGGTGAGGTGTTCCAGGTGGTTGCGCACCTCGTCCATGGTCATCTCTATGTTTTCAATCTCCTCTTCGGCCTTCTTGATGTCGAACTTGGAGATTTTGCGCACGGGCTTCTCGGTCAGCTTGAGTACGTCCTCGCGGGTGATGTCACGTTTGAACTTCTTCCGGTAGGGACCGAATGCTGCCAGCATGTCGTCCACCTGCTCGTCCCACGTGAGGCTGTCCCGCTTCTCCATTTTCTTGTAGATGCCTTTCTCGAAGAATATCTTTTCCAGGCTCACCCAATGCCAGCGGTCCTCCAGCTCGCCCAGCTGTATCTCCAGCTCCTGACGCAGCAGGTCGCGGGTGTGGAGGGTGTTGTGGCGCAGAATGTCGCTGGCGGTCATGAAGACGGGCTTGTCGTCGACGATGACACAGGTCTGCGGCGAGAAACTTATCTGGCAGTTGGTGAAGGCATAGAGGGCGTCGATGGTCTGGTCGGGACTGACACCGGAGGGCAGATGGACGATAATCTCCACCTCGGCGGCCGTGTTGTCGTCAACCTTCTTTATATTGATATTCTTCTTCTCGTTGGCTGTAAGGATGCTGGCGATAAGCGTGTCGGTGGTGACGGTGTAGGGCAACTCGGTGATGACGATAGCCTTGCGTTTCTCGTCGTAGTGCATCTTGGCGCGTATGCGGAGACGGCCGCCCAGGGCGCCGTCGTTGTAGCGGCTCACATCGATGAGGCCGCCGGTGGGGAAGTCGGGATATATCTCGAACTCCTCATCGCGCAGTATTTTCACGCTGGCTTCCAGCAGCTCGCAGAAGTTGTAGGGCAGGATGACGCTCGTCAGCGTCACCGCGATGCCTTTGGTGCCTTGGGCCAGCAGCAGCGGGAACTTGATGGGCAGGCTCACAGGCTCCTGCTTCCTTCCGTCGTAGCTCGGCTTCCACTGGGTCGTCTTCGGGTTGAACACCACTTCCTTGGCAAACTTCGACAGGCGCGCCTCGATGTAGCGGCCTGCGGCGGCATCGTCGCCGGTGAGTATGTTGCCCCAGTTGCCCTGGCAGTCGATGAGCAGTTCTTTCTGCCCCATGTTGACGAGGGCGTCCTTGATCGAGGCGTCGCCATGGGGGTGGTATTGCATCGTGTTACCCACGATGTTGGCCACCTTCGTGAAGCGTCCGTCGTCGGTCTCTTTCATCGCATGCAGTATGCGGCGTTGCACCGGCTTCAATCCATCGTCGATGTTGGGCACCGAACGGTCCAATATCACATCGCTGGCATAGTCAATCCAGTAGTCTTTGTACATGCCGCTCAGCGACACGGTCGCCCCTTCGCTGCTTGTCTGTTCAGGAGTGGTGGTCTCTTCGTTCTCCAGATTGATATCTTCGTATTCGTCCATAACTCTTTTTCTAACGTTTTGACGCACAAACGCATTCGCGCCCTGGCGCAGTAACGCTTTTATCGTTTCGAGGCATTGCGGAACATGCGGTTCCAGCGTATCTTGCCGTGGTCTTTGTCAATGCTGTAGTAGATGAACTGCGCCTTGCCCACAATGTGGTCCTCGGGCACAAAGCCCCAGTAGCGGCTGTCGATGCTGTTGTGGCGGTTGTCGCCCATCATCCAGTAGTAGTTCATCTTGACGGTATATTCCGATGTCTCCTGTCCGTTGATGAATATGCGGCCCTCCTTCACCTCCACCTTGTTGCCCTCATAGGCCTCGATTACGCGGCGGTAGAATGGCAGGTTCTCCACCGTCAGTTGCAGCGTCTCTCCCTTGGCGGGAATATGCACCGGACCGTAGTTGTCCACGCTCCAGTAGAGGCTGTCGACATGGGGGAACATCGCGCCGCCGTCGACCGAGTCGGCCGGGTGTATGAACGGCTGTATGTCCAGCACCTCGTACTTGCCGGCCAACTTGGCAGCCACAGCAGGCGACAACGGAAGGATATAGTATTCCGTATTGTTGAGGTACATCTGTTGATGGGCCCGCTCGATGTCCTCATGGCTCACACCCATCTTGTCCAGCACCCGCTCGGGCACCACGATGGGGTTGAACAGCACCGCATAGGTGTATTGTGCCTCGGTCGGCGTCTCTATCGGCTCTCCGTTGATGAGCACCTGCCAGTTGACAATCTGGAGGTCTTCGCCCGGCAAGCCGATGCAGCGCTTGATGAAGTTCTCTCGCTTGTCCACCGGTCGCACCCGTATCTTGCCTATCGGCACCCGGTTGCCATACTCGTCCCACACACGATCCTGCTCCACCGCCTCGCGGCCGTAGCGGCGCACCAGCTCGTGGTAGCTCTGGTTGCTGAACTGCGCCGTGCACATCGTGTCGCCGTCGGGATAGTGGAACACCACCGCGTCGAAACGTTCCACCTTGCCCAACCCAGGATAGCGGTGGTAGGGCAGTTGTATCCACTTCAGGTAGCTCTCCACACGGCCGTCCGTTCCCGGCAGCACGTTGTGTATCAGCGGCACCGCCAGCGGCGTCTGCGCCACCTTCGCACCATAGGCCATCTTGCTCACCAGCACGTGGTCGCCTACCAGCAGGCTCTTCTCCATCGAACTCGACGGTATGTTGTACAATTCCACGAACATGCCGCGGATAATCATCGCCGCCACCAGCGCGAACACAATTGCGTCGGCCCAGTCGCGCAGCCCCTTCTCCTTCCGGGGCTTCTCCACCGCCGGGTCCACATACACCGTCCGCGGGTGCATGCCCAGCACGGGCAGATAAATCCAGGGGAAGATGACCGCCGCCGTCTGCTCCCAGAAGTTGTAGCGGCGGAACACACGTGCCGTCTCCACCACCAGCAGCAGGAATGCGAACACATTGAACGCCGGTATCAGGAAATACAGATACCACACCCACTTCTTGCCGCACACTTTCACCCACACCACGATGTTGTACACCGGCACCAGTGCCTTCCACGGTGCCACGCCAGCTTTCTTGAACACAAACCACAGGCCAAGTATTGTGCCTGCAAAATACAGTATCAAAAGGATGTTGTATAGCATTGTTTAATTGTTTGGTTGTTTATCTGTTTTGTTTATTCGCTTGTTTGGTTGTGTATGTATTTGTTGCGTCTGCACTCAATCATTAACGCATTGGCGCATTCAAGCAGTTTGTTCTTCTCTTTGTTCCAGTCCATATCGCGCCGCGCCAGGTCGAAATTGTAGCGGTCCTTGCCAAATGCAAGCACTTTGCGTATGCTGTCGGCCAGCGCCTGGGCACTTGGTTCGCGCATCACCTCGCCAATGCGGTAGCGTTTCACCGCCGCCGCCATCTCCGGCAGGTCGCTCACCACCATCGGCACGCCCGCCTGCACAAAGTCGCCTATGCGGTTCGGCAGCGCGTAGTGGTAGTTCAACCCCATGTCTTCCAGCATCACCAGCCCCACGTCGGCCTGCGGCGTCAGCGCGTGCATCTCCTCCGGCATCAGACGTCCGGTGAACGAGATGCGGTCGCTCCACGGCTTCGATGCGGCATAGGCCTTCATCTCCTCCAGCAGGTCGCCGTCGCCAGCCACCACCAGCCGGCACTCCGGAAGCCATTCCAGCGCGTCGATGGCCCAATCCACTCCGCGCCCCAGGTTCACCCGCCCCTGATACAGGAGAAGTCGGAGGTCGGAGGTCGGAGGTCGGAGGTCGGAAATCGGAGTTGATCCACTCTTAGACTCTTCGACTCTTTGACTCTTTGACTCGAAGTCTCGAAGTCTCGAAGTCTCGAAGTCTTGACGTCTCGACGTCTCTCTCAAATTCCTCACCGTCGCCATCGACACGCCATACTCCAGCCGGTAGTATTCGGCGATGCTGTTGCATACCGTCAATAGGGCGTCGCATTTTGGCATCAGCCAGCGCTCCAAGGTGCGCCACACCCACTTCACCAGTGGCTTGTGCTGTATCTCAGGCACCTCGGGGAAGAGTTCGTGGGCATCCATCACCAGTTTGGCGCGGCGGCGTCTGGCGGCAAGGTAGCATCCCAGCAGGGTGTCGGTGTCGTTGGCCCAAACGATGTCGGGCCTCTGCTCCGCCATCTTGCGGCGCAGGCCGCGGTTCAGCTCGTAGTAGAACTGCCATCCGCGACGGTGGCGTGTGGGCACGTCGAGCCGACCTAAGACCACAACGTCAAAACCCGCCTCCGTCAGCGTCCGACGGTGGCGGTCCACGCGCTGGTCTGTCAGCAGGTCGTTGCTCACAGCCATCACGATGCGTCCCTTGTTCTCATTCTCCAAAACATTTCATTAACGAAGAAACTCCATCTTTCGTATTATTGTTGATAAATATTATTTTTTAATATGACGACAGCTCTCCGGCGTCAATAATCGACAGCTTCCCAGCGTCAATGCCTTCGTTTGGAAATGCTGTTGTAATTTGTTGTTCTACTGTTGTTTGACAGCTGTTCTTTTACAAAACTAAAAGAACAGTAAAAGAACAGAGGGATAAGATACTATGAATCAAGTATGTGCGTTTTTTTGACCAGTATACCGATTATTTTCGTATCTTTGCAGTCGGAAAAAACTGATGTATTAATCGACTGAAATATTTGTTAACAATTGAGAACGAAACATCTATTGTTATTATTCCTCCTCCCGTTGTGGGTGAGTTGTACAGCACCAAAAGAGGCCGCCGACAATGCCGGGGCGTTACAGCTCGACAAGGAGCAGGTGTGGCAGCTGGTGGCTCAGCGTGGCAAGGATGAAGCTCCGTCGGCCGACCCCGTCATCCTGATGTTCCACCCTGAGTCGGGCACCCTGCGTGGCCGTGTGGCCTGCAACCGCTACTTCGCCGACTATACGCTGCGGTTCGACCGCGTCACCGCCGAGGGCACGCGCTATACACTTAAAGTGGCCTATGTGAGTGGCGGCGACGTGCAGTGTCCCGAGGGAGATATGGCGGCGCAGGATCGCTACCTGGCCCTACTGGGCAAAGCCGATGCCTGCCTGCTGACGCCCTATTCGCTCACCCTTTTCCAGAAAGGTAAGGAGACGCTTAAGTTCGAATTGCAATGAAAGTCAGCTATAAATACCATACTTTCAATCTTCCGCTACGGTGGCTGCGATGTCTGAAGCGCCGCATGCGGTGGGTGCGTGCCGCCGGCTGCGTGGTGCACGACGATGCGGGCAATATGCTCCTCATCCGGCGCAACGGCCGCTGGGACCTGCCTAAAGGCAAGGTGGAATCCGGCGAGACCCTCCTTCAGGCGGCCCTCCGCGAGGCGGAGGAAGAGACCGGAATCACCCCGCTGCCCACTACCCACTATCCACTACCCACCAAAACCTACCACACCTTCAATCTTTACGGAGGCTGGCACCTGAAACAGACTTCTTGGTTCGACGCCCATGTTGCCGGCGAGAAGCCTGTGGGGAAACCGCAGGACGAAGAGGGCATCACCGAGGTGGTATGGGTCACTCCCGACGAGTGGTACCGTCGCCTGCAGGGCAGTTACGGCACCTTGAAAACACTCTCTACAAAATGGATGCAGTCAGCCAAATAGCCCTCTCCATGATTCCGGGCCTGGGACCTACCAGTTGCCGCAAGCTGCTCGATGCCTATCCCGGCCAGGATATCTTCTCTCTGCCGCCAAACGAGTTGAAGCTGGCTTTTGGCAGTCACCTTCAGCCGCTCGAGGCCATTCTGTCCAAGGCCACCCATGCGCGTGCCGAGGAAGAGCTGGAATTCTGCGAACGCAACGGTATCAAGGTGTTGTTCTGCACCGATGCCGAATATCCCGCGCGCCTCAACCGTGAGGAGACGCAAGACTGTCCTGTGGTGCTCTATGTCCTTGGCGCAGCCAATCTCAATGTGGAACGCATGCTGTCTGTCGTCGGCACGCGCCGCGCCACCTCCCAGGGGCGCGACACCACCGACCGCCTGGTCGAACAGCTGCAATATTTGGACCTGCCCATCGTCAGCGGCCTCGCCTATGGTATTGACACGGCGGCACATACTGCTGCCCTCCAACATGGGTTGCCGACTGTGGCTGTGCTGGGTCACGGGCTTGACCGTATCTATCCCTCTTCCAACAGACCGCTGGCCAAGCGGATTCTGGAGCAGGGTGGGGCGCTGGTGACGGAGTACCCCAACGGCACTGCCATCAACCCCGGCTATTTTCCCGCCCGCAACCGCATCATAGCCGCGATGTCCGACGCCACACTTGTCGTGGAGGCTTCGGACAAGGGTGGCGCCCTCATCACGGCCGCCATCGCCGCCGGCTACCATCGCGAGGTGTTTGCTGTGCCCGGACGTCTCACCGACACCTACTCACGCGGCACCAATACATTGATTGCCACCCAGCGCGCCCAGATGGTGCGCGACGCCGACGATATCGCCGACTATATGGGTTGGCCTCGTCAGCAGGCCGGTTTGTCCGATTCACAGACCTCCTTGCTGCCCCAGCTGTCGTCCGACGAACAACGCTTGTACGAATTGCTGAAGCAAGGGCGGCAGCTCTCCATCGACGAGCTTGTAGGTCTTAGCGGCTTTCCGATGCCGCGTGTGGCGTCGATTCTTTTCAACCTTGAGATGCAGAAGGTGGTGCGTGTCTTGCCTGGCCACCTATACGAGTCCGTCGACTGAAAAAATACCTCTCCAGAAGCAATAATCAATCTCACCTTCCCGTTATAAATATCATGATGAAAAGAACCCTTCAGTACACACTTTTGATTGTCGCCGCGCTCTTGACGGCGGCCTGTGGCGGCCGTGGTGGTCGCACCGAGACTTTCAGCGCCGCCGACGGCAGCGTCACGGCTACCCACAATCTGCGTTCCGGCGCGTGGAGCATCACCGACGCCCAGGGCAATGAGCCTGTGGCCGACTACGACTCGATGCGAGTTGTCGAAGTCAGCGAGGACGGTCACCCCATGACGGTGGTGTATTGCTCCGGCAATCAGCAGCGCTGGCTGCAGTATTTCAGCTCCATGCAGCTCCGTAGCGAAGGCACTATGGTCGACGGCCAGCGTGAAGGACGCTGGGTGTTCTACCACCCCAACGGCCTTCCGCAATGCGAGGCTACCTTCGTTGGTGGCAAGGAGGAGGGCACCTACCGCGTCTATCGTGACAACGGAGCCCCCTATTATATAGGTCAGTACGAATCAGGCCGTCCGGTCGGCCTTTGGGAAGTCTACGACGCCGAAGGCAATCTGGTGGAGAAGACGGAATACTAAGATGGTTGACCTGGGGTTGGATATCTATCGTGTCATCGGCCGTGAGGCCGACCGCATGGGCGTCGACGCCTATGCCGTGGGCGGCGTGGTGCGCGACTATTTCCTGCAGCGCCCCTGCACCGACATCGACGTGGTCTGCATAGGACACGACGAGGGTGGCGAGGTGCACATCGGCATCGAGCTGGCCAAGGCTGTCTCCGCCGCTGTCGGCGGTTCCAAGGTGTCAGTGTTCAAGACCTTCGGCACCGCCTCGTTCCGCTACACACCCGACCATAAGCATCTAACCGAATCATCCGAACCAGACCGAATTCGGATTCATTCGGATAGTTCGGTTAGAGATAAAGATTTTTCGGTTAGAGAATACGAG
>JAEEGL013643297.1_pt1 | contig 13098 bp, 12 predicted proteins | sample 9134231 | NCBI WGS metagenome assembly JAEEGL01 (sample SAMN16246548, study PRJNA631951) | gut metagenome | biome: gut microbiome; feature: rumen; material: fiber-attached | host: Bos | place: Iran: Karaj | collected 2018-10 | reverse complement strand
TTCATCATGCTGCCCATCAACCATTGGGACTGCGAATACCAACGCGTGTTCCTCGGCGGCCTTACCTGCGACTCGGAGGACTACTACAACGCCGACTCCCACGCCAACGCTATCTTCCTGCCAAAACTGCAGAAGGACTCGCCGCTGTACATCGGCTTCTTCCACACAGGCGCCTACCAGGAGAGCATCGGCGGCTATGGCGGCATACAGCACTGCCTCATCCCCGCTCCGAAGCACGTCATCATCGACAAAGACGAAAACGGCGAATACACCACCAAGCTCTTCGCCAAGGAGCAGAGCTATAAATCGATGCTGAAAATTTTAGGATATTAAGATTAATGGTTAATGATTAAAGGGCTGACGCACGATTGAGTGTATCAGCCCTTTTACTTTTATTTTTCATCTTTCACCTTACTATCAGCGGCGTGGTACCGACGGTGTCGGAGGTGTGCACCTGCACCATGTAGATACCGCGGGGAAGGTCGGCGAGGTTGATGACGCAGACGCTGTCGCTAGGCAGGTAGGCACCGATGAAGCATCCGCGGGCGTCGTAGAGCTGCACGAGGCGCATCCTCTCACACTTGACGGTGCAGGAGGAGGTGGCAGGATTGGGGTAGAGCTGGACGGCCGACAGTTGCGACGGGGTAACCTCGGGGTCGTCGATGTCCACATGCGCGCCACCGGTGAAATAGGGCTTGTAGCCCTGGGCGATGGCAGCGATGAAGGTTGTGGCGATATTGACTGACGAGGGAATTGTAAGTGTGCCGTCGCCGTTGGCGTCAGTGAAGGTGGCGGCGTAGACCTGCAGGGTGGCAGAGTCAATAACCGACACATAGGCATGGGGCACGGTGTGCACGGTGATGGGGCTATTATCGGTATTGACCGTTATGGCGAGGTTCGAGGCAGTGCCCAACCAAGGCATCAGCGAGGGGTCACCCATCAATTCATAGATTTCCCAGTAATACTTCTTCATCGACTCGTTGGATGAGGAACGCTGAACCGAGAGATTGCCGTTGTATACAATTTTGCCGGCGGTGACGGCATAATCAGTGAAGGGCTCACCGTGAGTATGGAACAGGCGGTCGTAGATGCCGAGGTTGGCGGCATTGTACGTGGCGTTCATCGTGTTGGAGATACTGCTGCGGATACCTACGCTCCAGTAGAAGTCCTGCGTCCAGTAGGTCGAGTTGGTTCCGCCAATATAGCCTATTGCACCCTGACGGGCGCTGCGGCGTATGAGGGCCTCGCCGAAGCAGATGCCCTTATCGAACTTGTTCGACAAGCAACAGTTGCCAATCATGAACGACGGCATGCCGATATTGTTCATGCTGCCAACTTGACTGACGGTAAACTCGGGGCACGACCACTCGTCCCAGTCGCCATGGGCCGTGTAGTTGATCCAACCCACGCCGTTGCTGTAGAGGTTGCGCAGGGCGGTAGCGGTGGCGGCGGGGCGGCTGCTGCCGGTGACAGTGACACCGTCGGGGGCGAAGGAGGTGTTGTTCTTATAATATTTTACAGTGGTGAAGCCGTTCTCGGCATTGACATAGTATCTGGCGGCATAGTCCATATTGGGGTCTGCATAGGTGTAGCCGTTGTCGTTGGTGTTGGTGTAATAGGTATTGTCGACACCGGCGATGAGCGCAGCCTTCGCCAGATAGCTGTCGTCGTCGAACATATACTTCTCATACTGTATAGTCTTGATGATGATGTTGCCCAGCGTAGTGGTGTCGGTAGCCGAGAGACGTCCCTGGTAGCAGTCGGGCAGGTAGTCGCCCGAGGTCCAGGAGACGAAATAGAGGTCGGTGATATGGTCGTTGCCTGGACTGCTCCAGCTGCTGCCGCTAATCTTGCTTGCGAAAGCAGGAATCTGCTCGTTGTCGCCACAGATGACCAGGTAGGTGGGAGCCGGGGCGGCGGCGGTGGCATTGGTATAGAGACCCTTTAGATAGTTGGCCATAGCCGTATTGGTAGAGAGGCCCTGCTCGTCGGTAACCACGATGTCGACCATCATACCCTGCGTGCGTTTCCAGTCGGCAAAGGCATTGAGACGCTTGCATTTAAGACTGCTCGGGGTCAGAATGACCATACGGATGGGTGTGGCGTCGGAAGCATCCTTGGTGTCGAACAGCGTATTGAGGGTCTCGCCCGCCGAGAAAGCAGGCGTATGATAGCGGCGGAAGTGTTCTTCTGTGGCGGCCTGGTCGACACCGACGTAGCGCACTATGACGTCGGCTTTGACACAGACGACGGCATCGCCACTGACGGGATTGACCTTCACGGGAGCGAACACCAGCTGTGCCAGACGGCGGTCGCGGGCGATACCGACAACCTCGACGGAAGCCAGCGGGAGACCATAGAAGGCGTCGGTGCTGTACACTTCGCTGTTGATGTGCACCACGGGCTCACTGCGGTCCGACTTGCTGCGCGAGGGCTGCATGGGCATCATCGTTGTGGCGGTGCCGAGATGCACAGTGTCGTAGACGGCATTCTCAACCGTCACCTCCACCGAGGAGCAGAAGGGAATGGTGAGCAGCGAGCTGCTGACAGGCACTGCGGGACTTCCAACCTCGCCGCCGGGGATATAGCCGGGCATTGAGAGTTGCAGGTATTTGTCGCCACAGAGGGTGACATCTCCTGTTGCCAGTTCGGGCGTGCCGAACGAGAGTCGCAGCTGCGAGAAGTTGTCTTCCACAACCTGCTGCGCGCAGAGGGTGGTGATAGTAGACAGAAGTGCTGCGAAAAGGACTATCTTTTTCATATTTTGAACATTTTATTTATTTCTTCATTTGGAGCCGTGACGGTAATCTGTTCGTGGGTCACGGGGTGTATAAAAGTCAGTTTATATGCATGTAGCGAGATGCTGCCGTCGGGGTTGCTGCGCTCGGCGCCATACTTGAGGTCGCCCTTTATGGGGCAGCCGATATTGGCCAGTTGGCAGCGTATCTGGTGGTGACGACCGGTGAGGAGGTTGACGTCGAGCAGGTGGTAGCCTCCGTCGCTGACGGCCACCTCACGGTATTCCAGTCGTGCCAGCTTGGCGTTGGGTCTCACTGTGCCGAAGACATAGCTCTTGTTGCGCTCCTCGTTCTTGACGAGCCAATTCTCGAGCATCGCGGCAGGCTTAGGGGGCGCGTTCTTGACCACAGCCCAGTAGTGCTTCTCGAAATTGCGGTCCTGCAAGGCCTTCGACATGCGCGAGAGGGCCTTGGAGGTCTTTGCCAGCAGGACGACGCCCGACACAGGGCGGTCGAGACGGTGGATGACGCCGCAGTATACATTGCCTGGCTTGTTGTCGCGCTCCTTGAGGTAGGCTTTGACGAGCTCGGCGATGGGTGTGTCGCCGGTCTTGTCGCCTTGCGTTATCTGGCCCGGCAACTTGTTGATGGCAATCAGATGATTGTCCTCGTACAGTATCTGGTCGGCAATCATACTATCTCGGCGATGGGGCTTATGGCGTTGCGGACTTTGTCCTGCAGTTGTACGCTGATGGGGAAGTCGAGGGGCAGGAAGAGGTCGATACGCGAGCCAAACTTGATGAAGCCCATCTCCTGATTCTGCTTCACGGTCTCGCCCTCTTTGGCGTAGCACACGATACGGCGGGCCATCACGCCTGCCACCTGGCGTATCATAATCTTCTTGCCGTTGGTGAGTCGCAGGCCCACCTCAGTGCGCTCATTGAGGGCGCTGCTCTTGGGATAGGAGGCCACAAAGTAGTTGCCGCGACGGAACTTGACATACTCCACCACGCCGTCGCAGGGATAGCGGTTCACGTGCACGTCTGTGCCGCTCATGAAGATGGACACCTGCATGCACTCCTCCTTGAGGTAGGTCTTCTCGAAGACCTGCTCGATGGTGACGATGGTACCGTCGGCCGGCGATATAAGTTCGGCGGCATTCTCGGTGAAGATACGGCGCGGGATGCGGAAGAACGACACAACAAGGAGGTCGAATATCAGCAGCACCACAAGGAAGATGGTGTGGAACACCGTCCAATGGTGCACTATCAGCAGCATTGCCAGCCATATCAAGGCAGTCACGCCAAGCGTGAGCAGTATGATTGTCCTTCCTTCGCGATGTATCTTCATAATTCAAAAATTAGAGTGATATACACAAAAACCATAGGCACTGCTATAAGCAGGCTGTCGAAGCGGTCGAGGAAGCCGCCGTGACCGGGCATTATCTTGCCGCTGTCCTTCACTCCTACCGAGCGCTTGAGCATGCTCTCCACCAAGTCGCCGAGGGTGTCGATGACGCTGCAGATGAAGCCCATCACCAGCCAGTGGTACCAGGCGATGTCGTGGTTGAAGAGCGGGCCGATGAAGACAGCCACCAGCAGGGTGATGACCACTCCGATGGCGGTACCCTCCCAGGTCTTTCCCGGCGAGTGACGCTCCCACATCTTGTGCTTGCCGAGCAGCGAGCCCCCCATATAGGCGCCGTTGTCGTTCATCCACACCATGATGAGCACCATCACCAGCACGTTCATCCCCGAATGCAGCAGGGGCATCAGACCCAGCGGCACTGCGGCGTAGAACATAGGCACCATGGTGTAGGCGGCATCGCGGAAGGGCTGCTCGCTGTGGTACCACAGCTGCACTATGGCCGAGAGGCCGAAGAGCATGGGCAGGACGATTATGGCGATGCCTAGCAGTTTCAGACCGTTCAATCCCGGCAGCGACTGCAAACCTATCAGCGACACCAGCGTCAGCACGGTAAAGGCGTAGCCCAGCGGTTTGCAGGGGGTGGCGCCCTGAAGGGCTACGATGCGGAAGAACTCAAAGGTGCAGCCGCAAGCCACAAACATCAGGAAGGCGCCGAAGATGATGGCACCAAGGGTGGGGTTGTTCAGCAGCGCACCGCTGTAGATGCACCCCAGGAACAGCGCCACATACACCGCGGCGCTTGCAGCTCTAACCCAGAAATTCTTCATACCTCTTCAAAGTCTTTGTTGTCATTGTCGTCGTCCTGCTCGTCGGCATCCTCAGCCGGCTCGGCCACCTCGGCGGGGTTCTCCCACGGACGGGGACCGTAGATACGCTCCAGGTCTTCGCGGAAGAGAACCTCCTTATCATAGAGCTGGGTAGCCAGCTCGTCGAGCTGCTCGCGGTGGCTGAGCAGCAGTTCCTTGGCTTTAGCGTAGGCCTCTTCAACCATGCGTTTCACCTCGCGGTCGATGGTCTCGGCGGTCTTCTCGCTGAAGGGCTTGGTGAGACCCCATTCGCTTTGGCCCGTGGAGTCGTAGAAGCTAATGTTGCCAATCTCGGGACTCATACCGTAGTATGTCACCAGCGCCTGTGCCATCTTGGTGGCACGCTCTATGTCGTTGAGGGCGACGGTGCTTATCTTGCCGTACACTATCTCTTCCGACGCACGGCCCGCCATCAGCGAGGTCATCTCGTCGAACATCTGTTCGTAGGTTGTTATCTGGCGCTCCTCGGGGAGGTACCAGGCGGCGCCGAGGGCTTTGCCGCGCGGCACTATGGTGACCTTCACCAGCGGGTTGGCCCACCGCAGCAGCCAGCTCACCGAGGCGTGGCCGCTCTCGTGGTAGGCTATGGTGTGCTTCTCCTGGTCGGTGAGCACCTTGGTGCGCTTCTCTAGGCCGCCGACGATACGGTCGACAGCGTCGAGGAAGTCCTGCTTGTCGATTTGCTTCTTGTTCTTGCGGGCGGCACAGAGGGCGGCCTCGTTGCACACGTTGGCGATGTCGGCACCGCTGAAGCCTGGAGTCTGCTTGGCCAGGAAGGCGCGGTCGACATACTCGTCACTGTTCTTGTCCTTGTTGAGCTTGAGGTTCTTCATGTGAACGGCGAAGATAGCCTTGCGCTCCTCGAGGTCGGGGAGCTCGACGTATATCTGACGGTCGAAACGGCCAGCACGCAGCAGGGCTTTGTCGAGCACATCGGCGCGGTTGGTGGCGGCCATCACGATGACGTTGGTGGTGCTCGAGAAACCGTCCATCTCGGTGAGGAGTTGGTTGAGGGTGCTCTCGCGCTCGTCGTTGCCGCCGGTGATGCCGTTCTTGCCGCGGGCACGGCCCACGGCGTCAATCTCGTCGATGAACACTATGCAGGGGGCCTTCTTCTTTGCCTCCTCGAAGAGGCCGCGGACACGCGAAGCGCCGACGCCGACGAACATCTCGACGAAGTCGCTTCCGCTCATAGAGAAGAAGGGCACTCCCGCCTCGCCGGCAACAGCTTTTGCCAGCAGCGTCTTACCGGTACCCGGAGGGCCTACCAGCAGCACACCCTTGGGAATCTTGCCACCTAGGTCGGTGTAGCGCTTGGGGTTCTTCAGGAAGTCGACCACCTCCATCACCTCCTCCTTGGCGCCTGCCAAGCCAGCAACATCCTTGAAGCTGACGTTGTTCTGCTTGGTGGCGTCGTACTGCTTGGCGTTCGAGCGGCCGAAGCCGAAGATTCCGCCGAAGCCGCCGCCACCATTGCTGTCGCCACCCATCTGGCGGCGTGTGATGGCGCTCATAATCCAGAAGAAGAAGATAAGCATCAGCAGCGGACCGAACCACACCAGCAACTCCTTCCAGGCATTGCTGCGGTTCTCAATCTTGTAGCTGATGTGCTCGCCGGTCTTCGCCTCGACGATGGACAGTTCCTTGTCGAAATGCTCGTAGTTGCCAATATTGTAGACGTAGTAGCCCTGCGGACCGCGGTCGCCGGTCATCGTGCGGGTGATGATGTCGCGGTAGGTGACGGTGTCGCTGTTCACAGCCTCGCGCTTAATCTTAATCTCGGCATACTCCTGGTTTATCACCGTGATACTCTCATAATGATGCTTCTCGAGTATCGGTTCGAGGCGCTCCCACGTGATTGTCTGCTTGCTTGCCGAACCACCACCACCAAAGAGGCCCCATATCAGGGCAATCATGATGACGATATACACGATATATAGCAGCTTCGACCACCACGGACGCTTGCCGCGGGGGGCGTTGGGGTTGTTGGGCTGCTGTTGCGGGTTATTCTGATTTGCCATTGTTCTTCTTGGTAGTTTTGGTTGTTATGGACAGTTCCTCGCCGTCGCTCCACAGCTCGTCGAGGCGGTAGAAGGCGCGCTTGTCCTTCTGGAAGATATGCACCACCACGTCGAAATAGTCCATCAGTATCCATTCGGCGTTGTTGTAACCCTCCACCTTGTGGGGGTTCATGCCTGTGGCTTTCTTCACCGTCTCAAAGACGGCGTCGCTCAGGGCCGACACGTGCGAAGGCACGTTGCCGGTGGCTATCACGAAGAACTCGGCAGGTGCACCATGCACCTTGCGCAAGTCAAGTATGCGCACATCCTCTGCTTTCTTCTCGTCCATTGTCTGTGCCGCCAAACGGGCCAGCACCAACGATTCTTTCTCTGTATTCATCTATACTGTTTTGTTCGCTTTCAATATTCTTGTTCCGTTCTGCTCCTCAATCTCCACCCTCACATAACTCTCGGGCAGCAGTTCCTCTATCTTCTCCGTCCATTCGGTGAAGCAGTAGCAGCCGCTGTAGAAGTACTCTTCATAGCCGATGTCGTAGGCTTCGGCCACCGACTTCAGGCGGTAGAAGTCAAAGTGGTACACCGGCTCACCCTTGCGGTCGCTATACTCGTTCACTATGGCGAAGGTGGGGCTGCACACATTGTCCTCCACCCCCAGCGCGGCACAAATCTCCTTGATGAGCGTGGTCTTCCCCACCCCCATCTTGCCGAAGAAGGCGAAGAAGCGCTCGTCGGGAAACTCTCCCAACAACTTCCGTGCCACCTCGGGCAACTGTTCTATGCCTGCAATCTCAATGTTCATCATTCATCATTCATCATTAACCTTTCACCTTATTCTGTCTGCCGCCCTCACCTTCATCTCGTCTTTCTTGATGCCGCGGTGGGCAAGGATGAGGAACACGAGCGACACTATCGGGGCGTAGGCGCCTGCCAGCCAAGTCACCTTCGGGTCGCCGGTGTTCATAGCCTGCACCACGGTCTTGCCGTAGGCGTCCACCGCCCAGAAGAAGAGCAGGAAGACGTAGATGACGTTGAACAGGAAGCCTATGGCCACCACACGCATCTGGCGCACGCGGTTCTTGTAGAGGAAGACGCACAGCAGTGCTATGGCGCCAACTAGGATGGCCAGCACGACCAGCGGCCAGGTCTTGAAGCCGCTCATCTTCTGGCTGTACTCTATCGTGGAGCCCAGCGTGAGCAGCTGCTCCTCGTTCATCGTCACGTCGCCCTTGGGCAGCAGGTTCAGCTCCGACTGCACCGTTTGCTGCATCGACTCAATCTCGGCCTGGTAGGTGGCCACAGGGGTCATAAAGCACAGTGCCATGCAGCATGCTGCCAGCACCAACCAAAAACTCTGTATTCTCTGTAACATAATTTCAATTTTCTATTTTCAACTCAGAAGCCTTGCGGGTCTTGTCGACCACCGTGGCGTTCTCGATATACATGAAGCCGGGGTTGCCGCGCATCATGGTCTCGATGGCGGTGGCGTCGGCGAAGAGGTAGTCGAGGCCGCTGATGCGGTTGTCGGCCAGCCAGGCCTGCACCTCCTCGGGCAGCGCCGAGGTGAGCATCACGATGCGTATGCCGTTGTCCTCGGCCATACCGAGGGCCACCCTCACTTCGCGCACGCCCTTCTCGTCGATGTCCTCCAGGTGGTGTACGGTGACTATCACCAGGCCGTCCTCGGCGGGCAGCAGGTCGATGGCACGGTCGTCGCCCGCGAGGTCGAGCATCGAGAAGCCGGGGGCCTTCACCTCAAAGGGCTCGTCGCTGGTCGACTGCAGTATCTCCCAGCGGTCGAAGTCCTTGTACTCCTCGGGCACCGACGCCCAGTCGCCGTTCTTGTAGTCGACCATCTTCTCCTCGCCGGTCTCCACATTTCGCATAAGCATGTGGTTCATGGGCTCGCGCTCCTCGACCATCACGTTGCCTATCTTCCAGGGGCGGAAGTCAATCACCGGCTCGTGCTTGATGTTGTAGATGCCGAACACCAGCATGGCGGCTACGGCTATAAGCATTATGATGGCGTCGCGCTCGAAGCGGCGTTTGCGGCGCACGTTGCGCGTGAGGAATATCCACACCGTCGGCACGTCGAGGGCTATGTTCTTCCAGAAGGTCTGCCAGTTGGTGAGCTTCACGGCGTCACCGAAGCAGCCGCAGTCGGTCACCTTGTTGGTGAGCGCGTCGACGAAGGTGGTGACTGTGAAGAAGAGCATCATCAGCACCAGCAGCCAGGCCGACAGACGGCGGTAGGCGTTGGTGATGAGCAGCACGCCCACCACAAACTCGGCGCATATCAAGCCCATCGACAGCACTCCCGCCAGCGGCTGTGCCCATTCGAAGGTGAGGCCTCCGATGCTCCAAGCCGTCATATACTCCTGCACCTTGAAGGTGGTGCCCATCGGGTCGACGCCCTTCACAAACGACGAGAAGAGGAACACCAGTCCCACCACCCATCGGCAAATAACGTTCAGCGTGTAATTCAGTCTTGTATCTTTCATCTCATTTATTCTTTTTTACGGCGAATTAAACGAATTATACGAATTAGTCTCAACCTGTTTTATTTTTGGCAAATTACTCGAATTAAAACATTACTGCGGCAATTCGAGTAATTCGCCCACAATTGGCCTGCGTAGCTTTTCGTTCAATTCGCATAATTCGCCGTTTAATTAACATTTTTCATTCAATCGTACCAGGCAGAACAGCGAGTAGTTGACAATGTCCATGTAGCCGCCTTCGACGCCTTCGCTCACCAGCGTCTTGCCGTCGTTGTCCTCGATCTGCTTGATGCGCATCAGCTTCATCAGTATCAAGTCCACCATCGAGCTCACGCGCATCTGGCGCCAAGCCTCGCCGTAGTCGTGGTTCTTGTCCATCATCAGCTCTATCGTGCGTCCCAAGTGCTTGTCGTAAAGACTCATAGCCTCTTCCAACGGCAGCTCCAGCTGTGCTTTGCACTCCCCTGCACTCCCCTGCACTCCCTTGCACTCCAACTCCTGCTGTATCAGCGCCATCACGGCGTAGTTGACCATAGCCACGAACTCGTCGCGAACGTCGTCGCCCACGCGGTTCTCGCCGCTCTCCTGTATGCTGCGTATGCGGCTGGCCTTGATGAATATCTGATCCGTCAGCGACGGCAGGCGCAGCACACGCCACGACGTGCCGTAGTCGCGAGTCTTCTTCTCGAACAGCGTCCTGCACACAGCAGCCTCCTGCTCTATCTCCTGTCTAGTATTTTTAGTCTCGTTTTTATCCATATTTTGCTTATAACGACACCTACTCTTTTTTATTGTATAATTAATAAAAAGTTTTTTTTCCACCCCCTTCACATACTACTCACATACTACTCACTCCCCCCCCAACCCCACATCATACATCTTTTTTGCATCATAATTTACTACAGTGGTGCTCAAGGCCATTCCCTACAGTCAGGCTGCCATCATACATCATACATCCTTCGGTGGAGAGGATGTGGAGAGGATGTGGAGAGGATGTGGAGAGGGTGTGGAGGGGGTGGCCTTTCGTCCCTGATTTCCAGGCGGTTGGATATGTTAAATCTCCATATCTCGTTGACAACGTGTCGGGTATGATGTGATTATCGAGGCATCTGTTTGGTGTTTTTTAACATTTGTTTGCAATGCCGGAGGGGAGGCGGAGAGGAACCGGAGAGGTTCCCTAGGGGTGGGTCTGGTCGTTGAAGTTTTTCATCGCAACACAATAAACAATGGTTTTCCACGTTAAAAAAAGATATGAAAAAGCACACTTTCCATAACTTCAGCATCACGGTGCAAGGACGGCTGGTGGAGTTCACCCGCCCGGCGGTGATGGGCATACTGAACATCACCGACGACTCGTTCTACGACGGCGGCCGCTATCGTGAGCCCGAGGCCATGCTTGCCCGTGCACGGCAGCTGCTGGCCGACGGTGCCGACATTATCGACGTCGGCGCTTCGTCGTCGCGCCCCGGCGCCACACTCATCCCACAGGACGAGGAGGCGCGCCGCCTGACGGAAGCCATCACGCTGATAGGCCGTGAGTTGCCCGAGGCCGTCATCTCGGTCGACACCTGCTTCGCCCTGCCCGCACGCGCCGCCATCACGGCAGGCGCCGACATCATTAACGACATCGCAGGCGGCGAGCTCGACGAGCGCATGTTCCAGACGGTTGCCGAGCTTCAGGTGCCCTACATCATGATGCACGGCGGCCGCGAGCACGTGAACCACGTGCCCTACCTCGACGACGACCGCCTGATAGACAGCATGGTGCAGTTCTTCTCTCAAAGGCTCGACACCCTCTACCGCCTCGGCGTCAAAGACGTGTGGATCGACCCGGGCTTTGGCTTCGGCAAGACCGTGGAGCAGAACCACATGCTCCTCGACCGCCTCGACGAGCTCACCACCATCTTCCGCGAACCCCTGCTGGCAGCCCTTAGCCGCAAGAGCATGATCTACCGCCCATTAGGCATCACCCCCAACGAAGCCCTCGACGGCACCATAGCCCTCGACGCCATAGCCCTTGACCGCGGCGCCCGCATAGTGCGCGTCCACGACCCCAAACCAGCACTCGAAACAATAAAACTCCTTTCTTTAACCATTAATCATTAATCTTTAACCATTAACCTTTACAACATGATCCCTCTGGAAATACTTGGATTACCGATGCTGCGACTGGTCGACATTTTCGACATCCTCATCGTGGCGGCGCTTTTCTTCTATATCTACCGCATGGCGCGCGGCACCAACGTGATGCTCATCTTCTGGGCGCTGCTCATCCTGCTCATCGTCTGGCGCGTGGCCAACGCCCTCGGAATGCGGCTGTTGGGAGCCCTGTTGGGCGCCGTTGCCAGCGTGGGATTGATAGCGCTGGTAATCATCTTCCAACCCGAAATACGCAAGTTCCTCCTCTTCCTCGGCACCAAGACGCAGTTCAACGAGTCGCTCTGGAAAAGACTCCAGTTCTGGCGCCGTAACATACAGAGCAAGAACACCGTGAGCTACGAACCCTACGTCAACGCCTGCATGCACATGTCGCAGAGCAAGACCGGCGCCCTGATAGTCTTCAAGCGCCACAACGAGGTAGAGGAGCTCATCGACACCGGCGAGCGCATCGACGCCCTGGCTTCCAGCGCGTTGATAGAGGCACTCTTCTTCAAGAACTCGCCCCTGCACGACGGCGCCGTCATCGCCAGCGGCAACCACCTGCTGGCAGCACGCTGCATCCTGCCCGTAACCTCGCGCCTCGACATCGACCCCAACCTCGGCCTGCGCCACCGCTCGGCCATCGGCGTCACCGAGCAGCTCGACGTGCTCTCGGTAATCGTCAGCGAGGAGACAGGCGCCATCAGCTACGCCATCGGTGGCGACATCCACCACGATATCAGCCCCGTGGAACTCCGCCAAGCCCTCGAGAAGTACGAGTGCTGAACGCCCCTCCCGCAATAAAATTTAAATAAAATATATACATATTAGAAAAAAGTTGTACTTTTGCAACTCATTTCGGCGTGTGTATACCCCCGCAAATGTTAAATATTGAAAAATATTTTGCCAGTTCGGAAAATCGTATTACCTTTGCAGTGTACTAATAAACTAATACAGCAATACTGATAACAAATATCACACTGGCATACAGAACATTAGTCAAACAAACAAAAATAACAATAACAACAAAAACATCAAAAAACAATGAAAAAAAGCATTTGGATTATGCTGTTTGCCGTCCTGTTCAGCGGCACAGCATTCGCCCAGCTGGGCGGTGAGAAACCGGCCAAGAAGAGCGACCTGACCGAGAAGGTGCCCCTCGACAAGAAGGTGCGCTACGGCAAGCTCGACAACGGCTTCACCTACTATGTCCGTGCCAACAAGAAGCCGGAGAACATGATCCAGTTCCGCCTGGTCTCCAACGCCGGTTCCATCATGGAGCGCGACGACCAGCAGGGCCTCGCCCACTTCTGCGAGCACATGGCCTTCAACGGCATCAAGGGTTATCCCCACAACGAGATGATCCAGAAGCTGCAGGAGCACGGTGTGGAGTTCGGCCGCGACATCAACGCCTACACCAGCTTCGACCAGACGGTCTACTATGTGAACATCCCCGCCAACGACCCCGAGA
>JAEEGL012461207.1_pt1 | contig 13098 bp, 24 predicted proteins | sample 9134231 | NCBI WGS metagenome assembly JAEEGL01 (sample SAMN16246548, study PRJNA631951) | gut metagenome | biome: gut microbiome; feature: rumen; material: fiber-attached | host: Bos | place: Iran: Karaj | collected 2018-10 | reverse complement strand
TAGCTATATCACTATATATTACATTAATTGGACTTTCGTACATTATTTACCTCCTTACCAACTTATACAATAAACATATTCAGAAATAGTGTCATTATTCTTATTCTTACTATACTTCTTAGTTCTTGTAACCTTATAACCAAGATTTACTAACTCACTAAGCACATAATCAAGAGTTTCATTCTCCATATATTCAACATAAATATGAGGCTTACCGTCAGCAATAGCAGAAAATATCTTCTTATAAATATTATATTTAAAACCACTTATATAAAACATTTCTTCAGTAAGTGCATTTGCTACTTTTGCATTAATCATATAAATCACCTCATTTTTCCTTATCAATTTCTTACAATTATATTATATCAAAATTTTTATTATTTTTAAAGCATTGCGGCGGGGCTCGCTTCCGTGCCTCCTCACTAGCTGGTCCCCGCAATTTGACTTTTTAAAAAATTTTTGTTATTCGCGTGCGCGCCCGCGCGTAATATAAAAAGGAAGCTTTTCGCTCAAACGATGCAATTGCAAAATTCAAAAAATTTTTATATAATATAATCAGAAATATGAAAAGCAAATGAATGACAGTAAATTTGACATAAAACTCAAGCAAAAATAAAATGCAAAAGGAAAGGCAATATGTATTTATTTCGATTTTTAACAAGAAATGGCACTTTTGAAATTTCTGCAATAAATCTTGCGCAGGCGATGAATAAGTTGCTAATGGACCACAATATATCTTATTATGATGATGTAATTGATTATATAATTGTAGGGCAAAATTAAGAAAATTATAGAAAGGAAGTTTTATAATATGGATAGTAGAGAAGATAGGTATTTATATTACTTAGAGAACGAAGATGAAACTCCTACCCCTATTAGACGTTCATTAAAAAGAGATGATGAAATTCATTTTTCTTATGTATCTACTAGCCTAATGGATTATGTAGGAGTAGACAATTGGGAGGTTAGAAATGATAACGAGAATGATAGTTAAATCAAATCAATTTGATAATGATGTAGTTTATGAATTATGGGCTGACCATAATAACAACTACTTTTATTGGATTGATGCAACTTATAAAGACCATGTTTTACCAGAGCTATTTGATAATGTACAAACAGCTAAAAGATGGTTAATTAGAATGTGCGATGAAATTGGCGCATCTTATACTGAAAGGAGTTAATATGGACGATAGACAAGAAAGAAAGCAAAGGAAATTATTTTTGGGTATTGTATGTATATTACTGGTGGCGGCGGTCACTCTGCTTGCTCCCTTAATAGTCTTTGCTATGATGAAGTATAGCGGAAACGGTGAAATTACTGCAATGCCTCTTGTAATTACAATGATAATTGTAGGTTGCATTGATATTGCAATAGTTGCGTTCTTCAATTGGCGCATGAAATATCTTTAAAAGCGGGAGCCTGACGGCTCCCTTTATTTTTTTGAAAATTTTTGTTATAATATAATTGTAAAAAATTGATAAAAAGGAAATTAAAAAATATGGAACATATAGCAGAACAAATTTCAAAACTAACAGATATTTTAGAAAAAATAGTTGAGGTTAATGAAAAAATGGTAATTAAAATAAATGCCTTAGAAGAAGATAATAAACGACTTTGGCATGAAGTTGATGAACTTAAAAAGAACTTGTCACAATACAAATAGAATGAGGTGATGATAATGTCAAAATGTAGCTTAACTTATAAAGGAATTGAATTGTTTGTAGCAGATACTTACGATATTGGATATACTCCTTATAGCGACATTTATGAAGAGAATAATAAACTTTATGTAAATATGAAAACTACTTGCGGGCGTTGTGGCGGAGCAGGTTGGGTTGTACTTCCTAATTACACTTGTTTCAAGTGCAACGGTAACAAGTATGAAACAAAGAAAGTAAGATTATATACTGAAAAGGAATATAATACTTACGAAAAAGCTAAAGCGGCAGCCGAGGTTAAGAGGCAGCAAGCACGCGACGCCCGCCACGAAAAAATGAAAGCTGAGTTCAAAACTAAACACGGTTTCAATGATAAAGATGAAAGTTATCTTTATTATGGTGAAACTTATAGTGTAAAAGATACACTTAAGGCTAATGGAGCTGTATTTGATTGCATTCTCGGTTGGCATTCACCTAGTCCTATTGCTGTTCCGGAAGGAACATTTGTAATGGTTCTTGCTTTTGAAGATGTATATGGTTTTGATGAAGGTGTAGATATGTATTGTCTATTGCCCGACGCAAAAGACAGAATTGAACAGGCTACCAGAGTTGTTGATGAAGAATTTGCTACATCAGAATACCTTGGAGTAATTGGTGATAAAATAGAAATTGAAGTTGAAGTTTCTTCTATTACTGGTTATACAAGTAAGTTTGGTGATGGACATATGTATATCTTCAATAGCAATGGTAACAAACTTGTATGGTTTACTTCTTCAAATCCTAATATGGACAATGGTGGAAGATATACAATAACAGCAACAGTAAAGAAACATGATGAATATAAAGGTACTAAACAGACAACGATAACAAGAGTAAAGGTGATTTGATATGAATATAGCAGAAGCACTTCAGTATGTAAATGATAATTATGAAGAATTAGAAAATATTATAAATGATGAATATTTGTATGAAGGGAGTTTTATTGAAGATATAGAAGATAATGGTATAGAGTATTATGCTATATATACTGGTGCTAGTAAAGGAGTTATTGTTCCTTCTGACAAGTCTGACTATGTAATTAAAATTCCTTTTAATTATGATGATTATTCAAATGAATATTATGGTTTTAATTATTGCAATTTGGAATATGAGAATTATAAAAGAGCAATAGAATGTGGAGTTGCTGATTTTTTTGCAGAGATTAAACCTTTAATAGACATAGATGGACATACTATTTATGCTCAAGCAAGAGTAGTACAAGGTTTATGGAACTCTAATAAGAAATATCAGTTTGAAGAAGCTAAGAAGAAAATTATTGATATTTACGGCGGAGACGTTATAAGTGAGTGTCCTACTTGCACTATTGCATTATTAATTGATAATTATGGTGAGTTAAAAGTATTGGATTTTTTAATATTTATATCAGAATATGATATAAATGACTTAACAGATAATAATATTGGAATATTAAACGGTAATATAAAAATACTTGACTATTCAGGATTTTTTCCTATGTGATGAGGTGTGATATGAAGGATAGAGAAATTGTATGTAGATATTATGAGGCGGAAGGCATCTGCTCGAAAGGTCGCGCAGGTACGTTTAATGACAAGTGTCAGAAATGCGATAAATATGTGGCGGCAAAGGGGGCGCGCCCGCGTAGAACCGATAAACGTGGGGAGCTTTTAGCTAAAGCAAGAAAGAAAGATGAAAGATACGATAAAGAATAAATAGGAGAATAAAATGATAAAATTAAATGATGTTACTACAAACACTATATCAACTCGCTTTTGTGATTTAAAAGTAGGAGATTATTTTATACAAAATCCAACAGCGATTTGGATGAAAATTGGTGATTCTGATACAATATTAATACCAATTAGTGGAAGCAATGCTATACAAATTACAAATAATGACAGCTATTTTCGCTATGGAATATTTAAAAATGATAGTATAGTAGAAAAAATAGATATTGTTTCAATTGATTATAGGAGAGTAAAGTAGCATTATTAATGCTACTTTATTTTTTTAAAAAATTTTGATATAATATAAGTGTAAGAAATGAAAATGAGACAAAAAATGAGTGCTTATAGTGACTGGCGTTGTGGTGCATTAACTGATGAAAAATATAAACAGTTATCTCGTTGGGACGGCACTTGTGATATGGATATTGATGAAGATTATTATTGGTACGTTGATACCGATGATGAAGAAAATGAAGAGGACGACGAAGATGACAGATAATGAAAAGCTAAAAATATTAGTTGAAGAACTTGAAGCTATTAGTAATGTTCACATTAAAGAAACAATTACATTTGAAACTGTGATTCGTCTATTGGGCGAGAGAGATATTTTTTTAACCAGTTGTGATGAAGAATTAGTACATAGATTAGCAAAAATGGTGAGGTAATAAATATGATAGATTTAGCTTATGGTTTATTTATGGCGGAAGCCGAAGGGTACAATCTGCGTACAGGTGAAAAGATGGTTGATGCAGATTTATTCCATGATATGTGTTATTATGTAACAAAAGCAATTCTTGAAGATGAATTGTATGAGTACAAAGAACACCCTGCATGGAAGCAAATGAACAAAGATGAAAAGAAAAGGTTTATGGCACAGATACAGTATATTTGTGCTCTTGATGAAGATAAACTTACTTGGAACTTTGTTATGGATACTATTAGTGATGCAAGAGGGTGGTGTTATTAATGTTTGGTAAGATAAGATGTTTTTGTGGCGGGCTCCGCTGCTTTCTGAAACATGGGTTCTGGCTCTCACATGTATATCAAGTAGTTGATTTACATGAAGGTCTAGTTTGGCATACAGATACTAATTGGGCTGAAGTAGATACATTTAAACGTAATGATGGCACAGTTGAAGTAGGTTACATTGAAACAAGCAAGTGCATCTATTGTGGTAAAGAAATTAAATCATGGTACAAGAAACATAAGATACATGATTTTTATACTGATGAGGAGTTAAAGGAGTTATATAATGATAATAGAAGATAAAAGAACAGAACCAGTAGCTTTAGCTGTTATTGAGCAAGGTGGTTTTTTTGAAAAAGACGGTCAAATATTTTTAAGAGTTTATGATTCTTTATATAATTATAGTAGATATATGGATGTTTTCTGTATAACAACTAAAATGATGTGCCCTATGAGCATGCGTACATTAGTTATTCCATTGCCACACGTTAAGATTGTTATCGAGAAATAAAGCTAGCCCGCAGTGATGCGGTTGAAATTTTATAAAAATTTTGATATAATATATTCAGAAGATAAGGAAAGGTACAATTAGAAAAGAATTTAAATTTCTTTACTTCGTATAAAATTTTTGATATAATATAATCACCAAAGAGAAAAAAGGAGAAAAAGGACATGGCTGATAAGGTAGTTAAGAAAACTGAAACCGAACTTTACAATGAGATTCTTGGATATGCAGAGGCTTCTGATGAAGTTAAAGAGCTTTGCAACAAGAAAATCGCACAGATTGCTGCTAAGGTAGCAAAGGAAGCTGAGAGACGTGCTGAGAAGAGAGCTAATAAGGCTCCAGACGAAATGGCAGAAGCTATTCTCGAATTCATTGGTGCTGAGCTTGTATCCGCTGATGAAATTGCAGAGGCTCTTGCAGATAAGTTTGATGACATCACTAAGAACAAGGTTTCCGCTAGACTTCGTGGACCTATTGCCGAGGGCAAGGTTGTTAAGGAAGTTATCACCGAAGATAAGAAACGTGTTACAAAGTATAAGCTTGCTTGATAGCGGGCTTGGTGGTGTAGGGGTAGCGCTCGCTACCCCTTTTGTGCTTTATAAGGAGATAAAATGAGTAAATTCAGAGCTTTTTATAATAACCATCTAACTCATATTGAGAATAGAGTAGATGAAGTCGTATTTCAAGCAAGTGAACAAAGATTATATGAATTAGAGGAATTTCATAGAATTTATCCTACTGTGTTCATTTGGATACTTATTGATAATAAAACTGTTTCAGATGTAACAGATATAGCTGATGAAATTAATGCAGCACAGTGTGCTAAAGGTGGTATTATGCTGCATAGTATTAAAGAAGTAACACCTGAATTAGTTGATGCTTTACATAAACTTAATGTAAAAGTAAGCTGTTTGCAAATGGTGCAAACATTCGCAGGTGTTGATTATATGCTCAATTCAGGCATTGATGACTTTGGTATTACAACGCCACTCACTTTTAATATGAATAATGTAAAAGAATTATGTGGCTATGAAAATATGTGTCATATTTGGGTTTGTCCAGATGTATCACAATATGAAGCTGGAGATAGCGAAAAAGGATTTTATATATTACCACAACACTTATCTTTATTTGAAGAAGGATATTTGATTAAAACATTCTTTATTCAGAATTATAGTAAAAGTGTATCTACAGTACTTGATATATATGCTGAAGGCAAATGGAATCCTGTTATCTGGCCTCTTATTACCGGATACAAGAATGAAACAATAGAAGGTAGTACATTATTACCCACATTTGCTGTCAGGAGAGCAACTTGTAAGCAATCATGTTTCTACAGAGGACATTGTGAAACATGCAAATTAACTATCAAATATCCGAAAATTGAAGAATAATAAAATTTTTGATATAATATAATTAGAAAAAATTAAGGAGAAAAATCATGGCTAAAGGACAAGTAGCAAAGGAAAAACTTTTTGCTAAGATTATGGAAGTATTCCCTAATGCGTTTTGGGAAGAACAGAATAAGATACTAAGAGTCCCTATGGACGATGATGGTACAGATGTAGAAATTAAAGTTGCTTTGACTTGCGCAAAAGATATGATAGGTGGCGGGAACGGTGCTACTGAGGTTGCATCAAGTGATTCACCAGTAAGCAGCACAACAGATGCGACGCCCGCACCCACTCAAGAAGAAGTACAAGATTTAAAGAATTTGTTTTCTAATTGGAGTTTTTAAGGAGATACGGATATGAAGGAACTATACATGATGAAAGAGTGGCAGGGCGGAAGTGGATTATGGTATTGTAACTCAGTTCAGAAACTAGCTACAGATGCAAGTGCATGGTGGTTTCCTTCAAGAGTATGGGGTATGAACTTGTCAGAGTTCGCTACCATGTTAAAAGATAAATATGGTGCTAAATTAAAAATGTTACATAATGATTTTTATGATAATTCAGATAGTCTATTGTTCTATTGGGAGAAGGAAGATGGAAGCAAGTGTCATCAATTTGTATTAGACACTAATAAAGTTGCAAGGCAAAAGAAAGTTATGATTTAAACTTTGGGCAATCTTCATCAAGATTGCCTTTATTTTTTTGATATTTAATATATGATTTTATTATTCCTTCAAAAGCATCACTTATCAAAGAGAAGAAGAATAACAACTAGAGAATAGCTTGGCAAACTATTTTCTTTTCTGTTGAAGAAAGGAAAAGAAATGAAAAGACAATTAATAGTTGGATTTCTCTGTATGATTCTTGTTATGCTATATGGCATAAAATTTAAGAGTAGTACCCTCAGCGAGAATGATACTAATGAAGTTCACACATTTACAATTGAAGAAAGAGAAGAAACACCAGTTGTTAATGTTATATCATCAGTGGATATAAGAGTAGCGTCAGCGTTACAAATGATAGAAATCGCATTACCAACACCTACACTGACACCGGTACCAACCAATACACCTACTCCGGTGCCAACAGCAACACCAACTCCCACTTCTATCCCTACACCGACAGCAACGCCAAAGCCGACTGCCACACCAAAACCTGCGGCAACCGCTACACCGGCGCCCGCCAAGATTAGTGGTAGGTATTACAAGTATCCAACTCAATTGTCCGCACAAGACATAAGAGATATGGCTGCTTTAGTATTTTTAGAAGTAGGAGGACAATCATACAAATGCAAGTTAGCTGTTGCATCTGTGATTATCAATCTCTCAATACAGAAGAAATTATCAATTCATGTTACAATGTTTAATGCCAGACGTTTTTCACCAGCTAATAGGATTAGTAGAACTACTCCAAGTGAAGAATGTATTAAAGCTGTTAATGATGTCCTAACTAATGGAACAACAATGCCACTTTCTGTAACAGCTTTTAGGAATAGACACTATCACAGATTTGGTACTCCATATTGTGTTATTGATAAAGTATATTTTAGTACAGTTTAAGTTAAGATGTTTGGAATAATAAAAGATATTTTGGGCAGAAGATGTAAATCTTCTGCTCATTTTTTTTATTAAGATTAGTATGTAAAACTTAAAAGGAGGAAAAGAAGATGGGTTATAGCATAAGAGAACAAAGCGGTAAAGAGTACGTTTATGTAACAGAAGTTGCATGCGACACTGTTGCTGATTTAGCTACTTTACCTCCTAACTTCGCGCCCGGTTCCGTTGCAATTATAATTGATACTTCTCAGGTTTACATGAAAAAGTCTGATGGAACTTGGAAAGAACTAGGTGTTTAAGTATGGAAAATTCATTAGATATTGCTACATATATCTTATGTAGCAAACTCGTTAAGAATAAATTAATTAAAGACTTTCGAGTAAATGATGATGGTGAAATTATAGTAATATGCAACGACGACACGGAGATAGAAGCTGGTAATATAGCTTCTTTATTATATTGGACAGATATATACTACTAAGGAGGTAAAAGTATATGGCTTTTGATATGACTACGTATGCCTTATTAAAAGGAAAAACATCAAGCCTCCAGAGTGAAATAGACATATTGAATGGAGATGCAGAAACAGAAGGTTCTGTGGAAAATAAAATCGCAGAAGCTATTTCAGATTCTCCAGAAGAATATGAAAAGTTACAACAATTACAAGATTGGCTAGATAATCACTCTGATATGGAGGCCGCTTTAATAGCTGATGTAGCTGATTTAAAAACAGATAAACAAGATAAATTAACTGAAGGCGAATATATTACAATAGATGAAAATAATGTTATTGATGTAAAAGTAGATACTACAGTAGATAGCACATCAACTAATCCTATAAGTAATGCGGCGGTTGCCGGTATTGCGGCTGCCTTAGAGCAAGTTGCTCAAACAGCATCACAAGCTGGTAGAACAGCTGATAATGCAGCAGATTTAGCTTCACAAGCTAACTCAACAGCTAACGAAGCAAAAACCGCAGTAGCTGGTAAGCAAGATAAACTTACCGCAGGCGAAAATATTACAATCGAAAATAACATCATTTCTGCTACTAATACAGGTAATGCTAAAGAGAGAGAATTAACTCAAGCAGAATATGATTTACTTAGTCCAGCTCAAAAGAATGATGGAACTACATATTATGTAACTGATGGTAGCTCTGATCCTTTTCAAGCAGGCGCCGCCATCGATATTACTGACGGAGTTATTTCTGTTGTTGCTGATGATACAATTAGCGGCAATTCAACTAACCCCGTACAAAATAAGAAAGTAGCTGAAGCTGTTACTCAGTTACAAAATAAAGATAATCAACAAGATGGTGTTATTAGTAATTTAGGTACACAAATAACTGAAGTACAAAATAATCTTAATACATTAGCAGGTACATTAAATGGTAAGCAAGATAAACTTACCGATAGCGATGATATTACAATTGACCAAAATGTAATTGATTTATCACAAAGCTTTAAAGATGGTTTAAATAGTTCAATTACTAATTTAACAAATGCAACTACTGCTAATGCTCATAGTATTGATTTAATAAATAGTGATATGGAAGGCGTTGCTTCTTCTATTGTTAATATTGAACAAGATATTAATGACTTAGAAAGAAAAGAAATCGATGATATAAATGCTATTAATAGTACTCTTACTACTGTAACAACTTCGGTTACCGATTTAAAAAATAATAAACAGAATAAACTTTTAATTGATGATTATAGTGGCTTAGTATTAGAGCCTATGACAGAAAATGTTGATGCACTTAGACTTCAATATAGACTAGATGTAGGAGAAGGAAAAGGTACATATATAACTAGTATTTCTTCAACTGCAGCTCATAAACCTGCTGAAGTTACTACATATGTAAATGCTAAATATAGTATTGAACAAGATAATGATGGGAAATATTACAATTACAATACTGAAACTGATGAATATGTATTTCCTGTAACTGATGCTAATAATATTACTTTTGATTCTACTGCAAGTGTTGATGAAGGAACTGTTGCTGAAGCTTTACAAAATGCTGAAAGCAATATTAATGAAATTGGAAATATTGCGGGAGGCGCTGCAGTAGTAGCTCAACAAGTACAAGGTCAAGTACAAGGCTTATCACAGAGTCTTGATTTATTATACTCAACTGTAGTACAATTAGATGGTAAGTATTTACCAAAACAAAATCCTCAATATAATGGCACATTTAGTTCTACTGGAAATTATGCTCTAGGTAATAAAACTATTGCAATAGGTGAAGGTAGTACTGCTACTGGAAATAAGAGTGTTGCAATAGGAAATCAATGCTATACAGTTGGGGATAATAGTTTAGCTATAGGTAACAAAGCTCAAACCACTAAAGAATGTGCTGTGGCTATGGGTGATTCAACTACAGCTAGTGGATATGAGAGTTTTGCTATTGGTAGCGCTACAAGTGCATCTGGTAATGAATCATTTGCATGTGGGTATCATACAACTGCATCTCAAAATTCTGCAGTAGCGATTGGTAATCAAACATTAGCAAGTGGAGTTCATTCTTTTGCAGGAGGAATACAAACAACTGCTAATGGAGAAAATTCTATAGCTTTTGGTAGTTATGCTAAAGCATTAGGTGATTATAGTATTGCTTCAGGATGGCAGGCAACAGCTAGTGGCAAATGTTCTTTAGCTGTTGGTCATTTGGTAAAAGCAACTAAAGATTATCAGATTGTTTTAGGTAGTGCTCCCGCACCAACTTCAAATTCTATTTTTACAATAGGAAATGGAGTATGGGTAGATAATAATTATCATGCTTCTAATGCTTTTGAAGTGAATGAAGATGGTGAGGCGGCAGCCGCTGATTTTGCTACTACAGTAGACGGAACAAAATATACATTAACACAAATTATTTCAGCTCTTAAAGATGCTGGAATTTTATCATAAATCCAGAGATACAAGGAGATAAATAATGGGTGCGATATATAAGAATTCAATTAAATACAGCGGCGGGGGAGGCTCCGCCGCAAATGAGAGAGAGCTTACTCAAGCAGAGTATGATTTGCTCACTCCCGAAGAAAAAATGAACGGAACTAACTACTTCATCACTGATGGTGAAGGTGGCGGAGGTTCCGGCGGTGGAGGTGTGCCAACACCTACAACTGCAGATATTGGTAAGGTTTTAACTGTTAATGATAATGTAAATGTAGCTTGGGGTGAAGCTTCAGGTGGAGGAGCTGATTTATTTACTGTAAATTTCTTAGACCATTCATATGCTGGTCCTACTCCAATGGTACATTCTAAAGACAAAACTTTTGCTGAAATTAAACAAGCTATTGATGAAGGTAAAACAGTTATAGGTATACATACTAGTATATTTCCTACTGGTCAAACTACAGAAGGACAAAGTGTTACGATATATGTAGCTCATCAGTTACCTTATACTGGTGGTAATCAAAAAGTAATTATTTTTACTGCTCCTATTAGTTTAAAAAATACTGCGCAAAGTGCTTATTGTGATACAAAACAAGTTATAATGTATACATTAGAAGTAAAAGAAGATGAAACTTTTACAATAACTAATGGTGCAGGATATTTAATAACACCTTATTATGATGCAATAGGAAAATTTTTAAAATATGATAGTTATGGCACTTTTAATTTTGAAAGTCCTATTCCTAGTTCTGATTCATATGACGCAGGAAAAGTATTAACTGTTAATTCTAGTGGCACTCCTATTTGGGGAGGCACTCAAGTTAAACTTGTTCATGTCAATGCTATAGAGGAAGTTTCAACACCTGGCGTAAATGATGATGCAATTATTAATACAACTAAAAGTCCTAATATTACTTGGTCAGATATTGCTACAGATATATGGGATAATGGTACACCTTATGTTTTAAGAAGTACTTATGGTAATGATTATGCTCATTATTTTTATCCAAGAGGTTTTGGTGGAGCTGCTGCTATGAGAGATGGTCAAATAGTAATTCTTAGAAAGTGGATAGATTTTACTGCTCAACCTTATTTACAAGAACCTGCTGGCACAAAAGTAAGACAAACTTATGTAACACAAATTCGAGCATATTTTTATGATATAGATGGAGTATTAACTGATACTGCAAAAGTATCTACACATTATATGGCAGCATCTAATACACCAATAACAACAACTTAAGGAGGTAAAAAATGGGAACATTAATGAAAAATGGCATCAGTTATTCTGGTGGCGGAAGTGAACTTCCTGAGTATACCTCTGCTGATGCTGAAAAAGTATTAAAAGTAAATAGTGGTGGCTCTGGGCTTGAATGGGCTGAAGGTGGAGCATCAGGAGAGTATCTTACAAAAGTAAATCCTGATGGTTCTGGTAGTTTTACTTTTGGTTCTGGTTGTAATGCAACCACTGCTAATTCAATAGCTTATGGTTCTGGTTGTACTGCTAGTGGTGATGAAAGTTTAGCTGGTGGTATTGTAAGTGAAGCTCAAGGTTTATATTCAATGGCAATTGGTAATGGAACTTCTGCACTTGGAGAATGTTGTATTGCTTTAGGTCTTGATACTAAAGCTGGTAGTTCAACTGCCTCTCATAGTGCTGTTGCTATTGGTTATTTAAGTACTGCAACTGATGATTATAGTGTTGCATTAGGATATAATAATCAAGTTTATGCTACAAAATCATTTGCAGGTGGTGATAGTTCTACTGTTGTAGGTCCAAATGCTTTTGCTTATGGCTATCAATGTAGTGTAAGTGGTGATTCATGTTATGCAATAGGTAGAAAAAATCAAGCTGCTTCTTATGCTGCTGGTTCTTTAGGTTACAATTGTAGAAGTTATGGTAAATATTCTTTTACACAAGGTAATGAATCAACAGCAACACAAAATTATAGTATTGCAATGGGTGCTTGGGACTGGTCATCTGGTTATGCTAGTATTGCAATGGGTATGTATAGCACTGCAACAGGTGAAGAAGCTGTAGCACTTGGTTATTATACACAGGCTTATGGTAATCATTCATTTGCAGCTGGTGATCATTGTACTGCTTCTGGTATTAATTCAGTTGCAATGGGACATGATTGTGTATCTACTTCATACGCATCAATCGCTATTGGTTATGGATGTTCTGCTTTTGGATCAAATGGAGCATTTGCTTGTGGTGAAAATACTGTTGCTAATGGTAATGAATCATTTGCATCTGGTTTCCGTACGACTGCATCCGGTGTAGATTCACAAGCTTTTGGTTATGAAACATCTGCAGCTAGTCAAGGCGCTTTTGTTTATGGTTATCATTCAACCGCCTCTGGTGG
>JAEEGL010364082.1_pt1 | contig 13098 bp, 14 predicted proteins | sample 9134231 | NCBI WGS metagenome assembly JAEEGL01 (sample SAMN16246548, study PRJNA631951) | gut metagenome | biome: gut microbiome; feature: rumen; material: fiber-attached | host: Bos | place: Iran: Karaj | collected 2018-10 | reverse complement strand
TTCATGACCAGAGACGTTATAGACCATGGTGTAATCGCTCTTTTTAGGATTGTAGCGGTCTAAGACTTCTCTTAATTCTTTCGAGGCTTCTTTAAGTAAGGAACAATGGAAGGCACCAGAGACATTTAACGGAATAACTCTTCTGCACTTGCCAGTTAGAAGTTCGGTTGCTTCTTTAATACCAGCGTTATCGCCGGTGATAGCAATCTGTCCAGGACAATTGTAATTGGCAATCTCAGCAACACCTGATTTCACTTCAGCTAAGCAAGAGAGGATGACTTCTCTATCGGCGCCGATAACCGCCGCCATGGTGGTTGTACCAAGGGGCAAGGCTTCTTGCATGATTCTTCCTCTGTTGGTGATGATTTCAATGGCGTCGGTTAGACTCCAGGTGTTACCAAAGGCAAGAGCAGTATATTCACCAAGAGATAAACCACAGGTATACTCTGGCTGGATACCTTTTTCCTTTAAGGCGGAAGCGATGGCATAGCCGGTTAAAAGCATCGCCTTTTGGGCATAAGCGGTCTGGTTGATTACGCCATCCTTATCTTCAAAACATAAGGACTTGATCTCTTCAAACTGGTCGTAGATGGCTTTGACAGAAGGGATATTGTCATACATGTCTTTACCCATGCCGACAGCCTGGGCGCCCTGGCCAGCAAATAAAAATGCAATTTTCATATGTTCTCCTATTGACCGATACAACGGTATTTCTGATAACGGTTTTCCAGTAAGGTGGATTCATCCTCAGAAGAGAGTTCCTTAACTTTCTTGATAAGAATATCCTTGAGCTGGTTGGCATATTCTAAAGAGATATATCTTAATCCACCAAGAGGCTCCTTGATGATTTCATCGACAATGCCATAGTTCTTTAAGTCCTGACTGGTCATCTTCATATAGTTGACCGCTTCTTCTGGTTTGATGGCACCCTTGAAGAGAATCGAAGAGAAACCTTCTGGCGACAAGACAGAATAGACAGCATTTTCAAACATATAGATGTAATCAGAGACGGTCAAGGCTAAAGCTCCACCACTTCCACCTTCCGATAAGACAAGAGAGATGACAGGTGTCTTGAGCTTAGAGAATTCAAATAAGTTTTCGGCAATAGCACGGGCCTGACCTCTTTCTTCTGCACCTTTTCCTGGATAAGCACCAGAGGTGTCAACAATACAGATGATCGGACGATGGAATTTTTCCGCTTCCTTAGCAAGACGAAGGGTCTTTCTGAATCCCTCAGGAGAGGTCATACCAAAGTTGCGTTTGATTTTCTCTGCGGTGTCGCTGCCCTTAGCCTGAGCTAAGACGGTGACAGGAATATCACCAAGATATCCAATACCGGAGATGATGGCGGCATCATCAGCGTAGAATTGATCGCCATGGAGTTCAAAGAATTCTCCAAAGAGATGAGAAATCAAGGTTCTCGCCTTGATTCTTTTATCGCTTCTGGCGATACATACCCTATCCCAAGGAGTGAGATGAGAATAGGTATCCAACTTCAACTGCTTTAATTCTTTTTTCTTTTCTTCGTAAGCTTCGTCAGTAGGATTAAGGGTCAGTAATTCCTGCTGTAAAGCTTCGATTTTCATTTCATTTTCTTCTAAGATCATTATCTGTAATTATGAAGCTTTAACAAGAGACTTAACGTCTTCTTCATATCCTTTCTTTCGACGATGCTATCAATGTAGCCTTTGGCAAGGAGGAATTCCGCTGACTGGAAATCCTTCGGTAAAGTCTCCTTGATGGTCTGCTCAATGACTCTCTTACCAGCAAAACCGATCAAGGCTTTTGGTTCGGCAAGGGTGATATCCGCAAGTGAGGCAAAAGAGGCAGAGACGCCACCGGTAGTCGGATCGGTCAAAACGGAGATATAGAGTTCTTTTTCTTTTAGACGACCGATTGCTTCACTCGTTTTTGCCATCTGGAACAAGGAAATGACACCTTCTTGCATTCTCGCTCCACCAGAACAGGTAAAGAGAATCAAAGGCTTATGTTCCTTTAAGGCCTTTTCGGCAAGAAGAGTGACTCTCTCACCACAGATATAACCCATGCTTCCCATCATGAAATAGGAATCCATGACACCAACAAGACATTTGATGCCGTTAATTTTACCATCGACACAGACGATAGATTCATCATCGCCAGAAGCCTTCTTGGCTTTTTCCAGTTTATCTTTATAGTCGGGGAAATCGAGATGCTTTTCTTCTAGATCCTGAAATAAGACTTCATATCCTTCATCCATCACTTCTCTTAGACGCTCATGAGCGTGCAATCTGGCGTGATGACCACAACTTGGACAGACATATAAGGAAGAGGTATATTCTTCACTGACTAATGTCTTTCCACAGTGAGGACAAACCGTAAAAAAGCCTTCGGGAACATCAATCGGCTTGGATTGTGTTTCCGGTTTACGAACCTGGAGGTTTTCCAAGACGCTGTTGAACTCGCGGAGTTCTTCTTTTCTTTTATCGAATGAGTTTGACATTGTTTTCTAAGTCCTTTATGGCTTCTTCCACAAAAGCGGTCGTGAAGTTGCCCAAGATATATTTGGAATGATGCATGAGGCAATAATGGAATTCGGTGGTAGTCGGAACACCCTCGATGATGAGTTCCGCTAAAGCTTCTCTCATCTTGCGAATACATTCCAATCTGTTTTCTCCATGAACGACAAGCTTGAGAATCATGGAATCATAAAAAGGTGGGATGACATAGCCAGGATATACCGCGGTATCCACTCTTACTCCTTTTCCTCCAGGAAGGTTGAGGAAAGTGATCTTTCCAGCCTGGGGACGGAAGTCTTTGGAGACATCCTCTGCATTGATTCTACATTCGATAGCAAAACCATTGAGATGGATATCTTCCTGCTTATAGGGAAGCTTAGCGCCAGAGGCAATCTTGATCATCAGTTTGACAATATCGATACCGGTGATTTCTTCGGTGATGGAATGTTCGACCTGGATTCTGGTGTTCATCTCGATGAAATAGAAGTTTTCTTTTTCATCGATGAGGAATTCGATTGTACCAACAGAATCATACTTGACAGCTTTGCAGGCTTTTAAGGCAGCCTCATATAATCGATTCTTCAAGTTAGAAGAAATAGACTGGCAAGGAGCTTCTTCTAAGATCTTCTGCTTTCTTCTCTGCATGGAACAGTTGCGCTCAAAAAGATGAATGTAGTTCTCGTGCTGGTCACCGACGACCTGGACTTCCACGTGGCGTGGATTTAAGACTAATTTTTCGACATATAATTCGTCATTTCCAAAGAATTTCTTGGCTTCATCCTTGGCTTCATGATATAAGTCCATGAATTCCCCTTCGCTGGAAACTTGACGAATTCCTTTTCCTCCTCCGCCGGCACTGGCTTTGATCAAGACAGGAAAACCGATTTGCTGAGCAATGGCTAAACCCTCTTCCGCACTTACTGCTCCATAAGAACCAGGAACAATGGGAACATGAGCATCCTTCATGATGGAGATGGCTTGGGATTTGTTACCCATTTTTTCCATGACATCGGGATTAGGGCCAATCCAGGATAGGCCACAGGCTTTGACCATTCTGGCAAAGAGTGGAGATTCTGAAAGGAAACCAAAACCTGGGTGAATGGCATCACAACCAGAAGCGCAGGCAGCCGAAAGGATGCTGGCCATGTTCAGATAGGATTGATCTGCTGAAGGACCACCGATACAGATGGCTTCATCAGCAAGCTGGACATGAAGTGCGCTTTTATCCGCAGTGGAATAGATGGCGACAGTTCTCACTCCCATCTCCTTGCAGGCGCGGATGATACGAACCGCGATTTCTCCACGGTTGGCAATCAATACCTTATGGAACATAATTATTCTCCGATGATGAAGAGTTCCTGATCAAACTCGATCATCATCCCTTCACTAGCAAAAATCTTTTTGATGACACCATCTCTGTTGGCGGTGATTTCATTCATGACCTTCATCGCTTCGATGATACAGAGTTTGTCACCTTTCTTGACTTTGGAGCCTTCCACAACAAAAGGTTTACCATCGGCAAAAGGAGCCTGATGATAGGTGCCAACAAGTGGAGACTTGATGTATTCGTCACCACTACTTAGTGTCTTTCCTTCTTCATGCTCATCCTTTTGTACGACAGGATTACTACTAGTCACATTCTTTTCGACGACCATCGGAGTCATTTCTTTGGTCAGTTTGATTTTGATTCCTTCATCTTCGACTTCTAAAGATGAGATATTGGCTTTTTCAAAAAGATGAATGACGTTTTCAATTTCTTCTAATTTCATTATTTGCCCTCCTTTTTCTCGACAAGGTCAACCACATTCTGTACGGTGATGAGTTGCTTTAATTCTTCGGGCTCGATCTTGATACTGAAATGAGTTTCTAATTCCAAAGCCATTTCCACGGCATAAAGAGAATCAAAACCCAAGTCTTCTTTCAATCTGGCAGAAGGCTTGATCTTTTCTTCATCGACATTGGCAGTATCAATCAATAGTTGTTTAATGACATCGTACATAAGTAACCTCCCAAGGAAATTATTTTCCTTTGTTCTTTTCTGATTCCCAGAAGTTATTCAAGAAGATCTTATAAGCCCCTTCAGTAAATGGTGGCTTGCTAAGGTTTTCTAGTTCTTCTAAAGAGAGAAATCCCTGCTGACGGAATAATTGACCAGCAAGAGTGAATTTATTCAAGTAGCGAGAAATCTTGTTCTCGTTATGTAGATCAAGTAAAGTCTTCATCTGTGGTACAAGTATGGCAGTGTAGTTGCTCTTTCCACAGATGGCATCATGCTGTAGGAGCAAAGACTGATAAGCTGCTTTGGCTTCAGTGTAGGCACAAGAAGAGATAATGATGAATCTCTGCTTTTCATTGTAGTAACGGAAGCCATGGAATGATTGACCATTTTCTGGCGCCTTTTGTCCTTCATAAGTCGCCATCATGCTAAGAAGTCTATCTGTGATCAGTTTCATCACACCTGGCATGGAGAAGAAATATAACGGATAGGAGGCAATGATGATATCCGCAGTTAGAATCTTTTCCTTAAGAGGAAGAATATCATCATTGCGGATGACACATTCACCAGCCGTTCTTCCCCAGCAGGAAAGACAGCCTAAGCATGGTTTTACATTCAGATCGGAAGCATTGACGATTTCAATATCTAGCTTATTATCTTCATTAAGACCTTTTAAGAAGGCCTTGGTGACCACAAGAGTGTTGGAACGATTTCTATTTGGCGAACCGTTGATGACTAAGACTTTCTTGACTTCGTCCTTGTTCCAATTAGTTACCATAGATGTTTTCTTTCTTGACAGCCGTGAAGGTCATGCTACCCTTGGAGTAGACGACATCATCGACTTTGACAATGGCATCAAAGGTAGTAAGTGGACCCATGACCTTGGATTTGGTAACGGTGATGATTAACGTATCACCAGGAATGACAGGCTTGACGAACTTGAAGTTATCGACCTTCAACAAGACCATGATTTCATCTTCTTTTGGACCCTCAGTCGCATCGATGACTAAGGAGCAAAGCTGAGCACAAGACTCGATGATAAGCACGCCTGGCATAATCGGATTACCGGGGAAATGACCCATGAAATATGGTTCATTGACAGAGACATTCTTTAAACCTGTAGCAGAGACGTTTGGTTCTAATTCCAAGACCTTTTCAATCATCTGGAAAGGTGGACGCTGTTTGATCTTCTTATTGATATCGTTGATGTTCATGACACTTTTCATTATAAGGATAAACCTCCATCAAGAGTGATGACCTGACCGGTGAGATAAGAAGATTCATCGCTGGCAAGCATCGAGACGACATTGGCGATATCTTCAACTTCGCCAAGGCGCTTAAGCGGAATGACAGAAAGATATTCATCCATCTTTTCCTGTGGGATGTGGTCAAGCATTTCGGTCTTGATGAAACCAGGAGCGACAGCATTGACTCTGATACCATATCTGGCAAGTTCCTTAGCGGCGGTAGCCGTAAAGGCGTTAACCGCACCCTTGGTGGCAGAATAGACAGTCTGACCAGCAAGAGCATATTTACCAGAGACAGAAGACATATTGATGATGACACCTTTTTTCTTTCTCATCATCTTTAAGGCAGCCTGTTGAGTGCAATAGAAATAGCCTTTGACATTGAGATCAAAACATTCATCGATGTTTTCCTGAGTCATCATAAGAAGGTATTCATCTCTGACGATACCAGCGTTGTTGACTAAAACATCAATCTGACCAAACTGAGCAGCAACATCCTTGATCATCTGCTTGACTTCAGCAAGCTTAGAGCAATCGCACTTGTAGGCAATCGCTTGGCCACCATTCTTTTTGATGGTCTCGACCACTTCGTTGGCGGGACCTTCAGAATGGGAATAGTTGACGACAGTGGTAAATCCATCTTTGGCAAGACGGATGGCAACGGCTCTACCAATACCCTTGGAAGAACCAGTAACAATAGCAACTTTCATAGAATACTCCTTTATTCTCTAGCTAAGATAACGGCAGTATAAGAACCGCCAGAACCATAAGCGGTGACTAAGACGTATTTGAGGTCCTTGGAATAGACAGTCGTCTTCTTTACGCCATCGGCAGTAAGGAGGTAGGCCATCTTATCTTCCTTGACCATATCGGATAAAAGAAGGGAGGCATCAACAGCAGAAAGCATAGCAGCGGCAGCTCTCGCTTCGCCAACTCTGGCTTTAGAGCAGATGACAGGAAGGTTATCCATCTTCGAACCAAAGACTCTTCTATAAGACTGCATTTCGACCTGATCGACTTCCTTCATACCATTGGCAAAACCAGAGATAGCAGAAATGTCATCAATGGTAAGGTTGGCATCAGCTAAAGCCTGTCTGATTGCTTCATCAAGACCTTCACTAGAACCCTGTAAGGTACCAAATTCACAATCTCTATGAGCCATACCATAACCGACGACGGAAGCGTACTTCTTGACACCTCTCTTGTTGGCGCTAGTTTCACTTTCTAAGATCACGGTGACACCACCATCAGAAAGGACAAAGCCTTGATGATTGGAATATGGTTCAACATAGTCATCAGCGACAAGATTCAAAGCGGTGGCAAGTTCGCTGGTGACCGAGATGTTCTCATCGGAACCAGAGGCGACGATGATGTCTTCTCTGTTGTTCTTGATGATGTTACAGGCATAGGGGATGGCGGCTAAACCGGACTGGCTACCATTGGTGATGGTAACGTTATAACCCTTGATGCCAGTGAAGATGGAAAGATAACCAGCTGCGGCGTTATAGACGGTATTTGGGAATTTGAAGGCAGAACCGCTGGCGTTACCTTTTTCAGCGATGGATTCTTCAAAAAGACAACCCATGCCCATAGCACCTTCGGCAGTACCATCGACAATACCGATACGAGTGGCGTTTTCGTCAGTGATTTCAATGTTGGCATTCTTTAAGGCTAAGACGCCAGAAAGAGTTTCAATCTGGGAGACGGTATCCCACTTTCTATAGATAGACATTGGAATACCAGCAGACTGCATATCTGTATTTAAGACGACAGAGTGGACATTGCCACCTTCGACTTTGGCGCCTTCATTATACTTGGCAATATAGTTATCTAAACCGTGACCAAGAGGAGTGACAAGACCATAACCGGTGATGACGACCTTGTCGTGATTTTCTAAACCTTTGACATCGCCGACATGCTTAGAGAAGATGATGGAAGCATTGTTTCCACCAAAGGCGAAGGAGTTGTTCATGACATAGTCAAGTTCCTTCTTTTTGGCAACATTTGGAACAAAGTCGATCGCACCAGCATTTTCTTTTAACTGAGCCATATCTTCAGGAGCAAAACCCAAAGTTGGTGGAACAATGGAATTGGTTAAAGCCTTGATGGAGAAGATAGCTTCAATAGAACCGGCAGCGCCAAGACAATGTCCGACCATAGGCTTGGTGGAAGAGACACATAAATCAGCGTTATCTTCGCCAAAGATGGTCTTTAAAGATAAGAATTCAGCATAGTCATTCTTGTGGGTACCAGTACCGTGGGCGTTGACATAACCGATATCCTTTGGAGAAATACCAGATCTTTCAATCGCCCAGTTGATGGCGTTCATCTGACCTTCACCGTCTTCTCTTGGAGCGGTGATGTGGTGAGCATCAGTAGAGACACCAGAACCCAAGACTTCGCAATACATCTTGGCCTTTCTCTTCATGGCGTGTTCATAACTTTCGACGACTAAGATACCACTACCTTCACCCAGGTTGATACCGGTGGTGTGGTTAAAGGAAGAGCACTGTTTTTCATCCATGGCATGTAAAGCCAAGAAACCGGCATATGGAACAGAAGCAAAAGCATCAGTACCACCGCAGATGACAACATCAGCCTTGCCATCGCGAATCAAATCGCAGGCATAGGAGATGGACATGGTACCAGCTGCACAAGCGTTGGCAATCGTGGTGACAACACCACCGGCATGGACAAAACCAGCGACCTGAGAAGCGATAGCAGACATTGGCATCTGCTTGATGTTTTTGCTGTCCTTGCCGTTTTTATAATAATCTTCAATGGAGACGACGCCAGCGACACAGTTACCGATGATGACAGAGACTCTGGTATCATTTTCAAAGTCGTTAAGGTTAGCATCCTTCATCGCTTCTTTAGCAGCATGGATACAAAGCTTGCTGGCTCTATCCATGTAGAAGTCAGAATGGATGTCTTCTAATGTATCATCAACTTCACTCGCGACACGAGCATAGCATCCTTCGGTGGAGATGCTCTTGATTTCTTTGGTGCCAGAGACACCCTTGATGGCATTATCCCAGCATTCCTCAACACTCTTACCGATAGAGGTGATCATACCTAAGCCGGTGACAACGCAGCGATTCTTGTTTTCAGTCATTCTTTGTTTACCTCGAAAATAGTTTGAAATTGGAACAATTAATAAAAAAAGTGGCCGAAGCCACTTTCATGATTTTTTGTTTACTTCTTGTTAGCAATGATGTAAGCAGCAATAGTGTCGATGCTTCTGAAGTTTTCCTTGGCAACGCCAGTCATGGAAACCTGATAAGTATCATCAATGTAAGAGATGATTTCGATGGAATCGATAGAATCAAGGCCGATTTCGGTGCCTTCGAATAATGGAGTGGAGAATTCTAAAGCGTCAGCATCAACACCTAAATTCTCGCAGATGAAGTCCTTAAGACCCTGTTTAACTTCGTTTTCGTTCATGATTTGTTTTCCTTTCATCGTTATCAACGCGACTTATTTTTTATAAAAATAACGTTGTTATCCTTTTGGGGACGTTGCAATTGTAGCATCCTCGAGTTCTCTTGGCAACAATATTTGTACGGAGTTAACAAAAAATTATGCTTTTGTCACGTCTAGAAAAAGAAATAGACGAAAAATTTTCATCCATTTAGGCAAGTGTCTTTTAATTTCGAAAATTTTTTAGTACATTATTTTTATGTCCGAGTTAAAGATTTTAGTGGATTCCACTGCTGACTTGTCGCTATCTGACCGTCAGGAATATGACATCGATTACCTTCATATGTCCTTCTATCTGGACAAGAAAATCTATGATGCCTCTTTGGATTGGGAAGAAATCAGACCCGAAGATTATTATGCCTTGATGGATCAGGGACATCGCTCTTTTACCGGACAGGCGTCTTTAAATGAGATCACGACAAAATTCGAACAGGCTTTATCTCAGGGTAAAGATGTTTTGTATATCGGTTGTTCAAGCATGCTATCTGGAACAATCAATAACGCCCGTATCGTCGCTTGTGATTTCATCGATAAATACGACAACAAAATTGTCATCATCGATTCCTTAAGAAGCAATTATGCCCAAGGTATGATGGCCATAAAAGCTGCTAAGCTTTACAAAGAAGGTCATACCCTTGGTGAGATTGTTCATGTTCTTCTTCGCGATAGACTTCGCTACCAGACCTTGTGTTTTTTAGATTCCTTGGAATGGATGAAGAAATCCGGAAGAATCAAATCCAGTTTCATGCTGAAGAATCTGATCGGTTTCCACTCTTTGGTCTTTTCTGATTCGGAAGGCTATAATTCTCTTTTCCGTTCTCCTAAGACGAAAAAAGGTGCTTTATCTATGCTTGCAGATATCATCTATCAGCGCGTTGATAAAAAGAGTGGTGATCCGATTTATATCGAGCATGGTGATTGTATCAATGTAGCCCATCAACTTGCGATTTTATTAAAAAATAAAGGCATCAAAAATCCGATTCAGATTTCTTATCTAGGTCCGATTATCGGGGCTACGACTGGTCCTGAATCCTTGACCATTTCTTTCTATGGAAAGAAAGTCAGCAATGTCGATTTCCTTTAGAAATAAAGAACTTATCCAATTTAAAGGCGATAGAAACTAGAATGATTTCTTGAGATTAGGATTGCTCTTGTTCCTGATTACTAATAATATTTCCTGAAATCTCAACAAGTTTTTCTCCCGCCTCTTTTGAAATTACGTAAGATTTGAATGTTCCGACACTAAAGCGGGCAGCGGGGGGATAGACATAAGCGTTGACAAACACACTGGTCAGAGTATCTTTTAGGATAAATTCATAATCTTGATCAACAAAACAAAGAACCAAGGCGTTTTTATAAAGGCACCATTCTTCGGCTTTCTCCTTTTCTATGGGTTGAAATTCAATCTCTTTTAGTTTAGTGACAAGCAATTTATCATAATCAAAATAATCCGAGATCCATTTGCTCTGGAAGTTTGAAATCATTATCTTGGTTTCCTCTTTTTCTGCTTCTTTGATATAGTTTTCAATCTTGACCATCTCGTCTGTCATAGCTTCGTATTGGGGGTAGGGATGAAAGAAATGATAGACACAAAAAGCCGAACAGGAAGTGATGAAGAGTAAGGGAAGAGTGATACATAAAACCTTAAATAGCTTTCGCTTCATCTAAAATAATCTCCTCATGCAAATTCATACCAAACGCCTCAATAAAGGAGTAATAGGGATAATTTTTTTGACAAGAAAAGCTTCTGCCTAATAACCTATTTCTTTTATTTGCGGATAGGTTCCTTGGGAGAGGAAATAATAGAAACAACAATAGGCAAGATTATAAACGCACCCATATCAATTACCTCTTTTTTACAAGATGATATTAGAGTTATAGCGAGTTTTTGTCAAGAGTAAACGATTTCGAAACTAATTTCGTATCGTTATTGAAATGATTTTCTATATTTCTTCTGCTTCAGAATTAACATAACTGATGGTGTTTTTAATCCAGTCTTAATTATAGTTCATGAATAATCCCACGCCCGGGAACAGTTTGAAGCATAACTCAGTCATCTCTTCGACAGATAAAACGAAATCTTCTTCCACCCACTTCTGGATGAGGTTGACTAGAGCGGATTCCATCGCATAAATCTGGTATTGCTCATTGATGGAGAGCATGGAGAGGTCACTTTTAGGAAGGAATTCCTCAGCGGTATATAATCTGGCCTTGACCACCAGTTTGACAATGCGGGCATTATTTTTGATCTGGGTAAAAATAAAACGATACCAGTTTTTGGGGTCTTTCGCAAAATCCTCCCTGTCCAACTGGGAGAAAATCAAATTGAAGACATTCATGGAGAAGTCTTTTAAGATGTCTTCCTTGCTTTGGTAATTGCGATAATAGGCGGTACGAGAAACACCGGCTTTATTGACAATCTCGGTGACGGAGATATCATCGATGTCTTTCTTGCTAAGAAGGTAGACTAAAGCCTCCTGGATGGAGTCCTTGGTGATGCGATTGATTTCTTCGTTCGATAATTTTAATCCGGTGATTTCTTTTTTCATGTCTATTATTATAAGCCAAAGAAAAACCATCGACTAGTCAAACCTTTTGCTAGTATTTGTTTGGCATGAGGAAATATAATAGTGTCATGGAAAATTTTAAAGGCGATATCAGCATCTATTCTATCGACTATAAAGGCACTCTGGCTTTTGTTGATATTCTATCTTATGCTCCTAGAGAAAAGAAGGCAGTTTTCATCAATGATCAGATGGTCACTTCCTCGCTTGGAAAAACAGAACGTAGAGTCTCATATCATACCCTTAGTCGAAAACTAGAAAAACTCAAAAAGAAGGGTTATGAAATTCAAGAGATAGATGGAGCTAAAGAGAGAGTCAGCAAAGATACTATCCTTTCAGCCTTGAATCTAGAATACAGCAAAGAAAAACTTTGTGAACTATCCCATATGAGAGCAGAAATCTATCCTTATTTTTCCATAGATATCATCAAGAAGGTGTTTCGTAGATATATTCATGGTGAACTTGAGGATTTCTATCTCGATTATTGGGCTAAGTTATATATAGCCTGTCTATATGAGAGTTATAACATCGATAAAGAAATCAAGAAGACGCTCTTTATTGATGAAGTGTGTCTATCGCTTGAGGAATTAGCTTCTCTTTTATCCAAAGATATGACTTCTAAAGAGAAGATAGACCTTGTTCATAAAGTCTATCAGCAGATCAAAAGAGCAAATGAGAATTATCTAAACCAGTTAGAAAAAGACAATCATAGTAAGAAATAAATAGAAACTCAAAAGGAGAATTACCATGTTAAAAGCCGTATTCTTTGACTTAGATGGTACGTTATTGCCGATGGACGAAAATGAATTTACCAAAGGGTATTTCCAGTTCTTGCTTGAGAAGGTACAAGGAAGAGGCTATGGTGATCCTGCCTTTTTCATCGACACCATATGGAAGGGTGTCTACGCCATGTACAAGAATGATGGCAGCATGAAGAATGAAGATCGTTTCTGGTTGGCTTTTGATGAAGCCTATAAGGAAAACAAATCCAAGGACAAACCCTTGTTTGATGAGTTCTACACCAACGAATTCAAAAAGGCCAAAGCCTTTACCTCAGATAACCCATTAGCAAGAGACATCGTCGAGTTCTGTAAGAAAAATGTCAAACATACCATCTTATCGACAAATCCCATCTTTCCAAGAGGAGGACAGATCACCCGTCTATCCTTTATCGGTTTGAAGGAAGATGATTTTGAATACATCACCGATTATTCCAATTCCATTTATTGCAAACCCAATCCGATGTATTTCCAATCTTTATTAGAGAAGTTTTCTTTAAAACCTGAAGAAGTCATCCTTTTTGGTAACAACAC
>JAEEGL015714438.1_pt1 | contig 13099 bp, 14 predicted proteins | sample 9134231 | NCBI WGS metagenome assembly JAEEGL01 (sample SAMN16246548, study PRJNA631951) | gut metagenome | biome: gut microbiome; feature: rumen; material: fiber-attached | host: Bos | place: Iran: Karaj | collected 2018-10 | reverse complement strand
AATCTATCTTCTGGTCTTACCTCAGTTGCATTGATTGTTTTAACCATATCAAGCAGAGCATTTACATCCATATTGTCAGCAGAAAGAACAATTACCTCATGCACACTCGATGGTAAGATATAAAAATCTGAGTTGAACTTTTTTCTAACCTCTGCGAGTAAATCAGTGATTAAAACTGATGCGCCTTGCATTTTATCTTTTGAAGAAAGAACGTATAACCCAGGCATTTCAAAGCCCATATTTACCGCCTCATCATCTTCTATTTCCAATAAATCAACTAAAGTATCAAACATTGATTTCATTTCAAAATCAGTTGATTTCTTTACAATTTCAAAAAGCTCCTCTTCTTCTATTTCTGCACGTTCAAGAACCGCCTTTCTAATTAAAATAGAACCCTGAGCATCCTTTTCAAATCCATCAAAAACTATTCTGTAAGTAATTGCCATATCCAAAAATGGTCTTGAAACCACATCATCCTCAAGTATTAAATTATCAGCTGATACCAAGCAAGCCCTAACGTGTGAAAGAATAAAATCTCTTGAAGTAATCTCTTCTATATCAAGGTTTGGCTTTTCCTTTTCGATTACTCGATTAACACAAGAAATAACCTCTTCTTTGCTCTCCATATCCTCAATATAAAGTGTTGGGCAGATACCTCTTTCTCCCTCTGTTGGTACTACTGTTAATCCAATACGCTCGATATTATTCTTTTTGATTGGGTTAATTACAACTTTAAAACCTACTAAATCCTTGTTAATCTCATTTACTAAATTCTCTGTTACTTTCATTTCTTAATCTCCTTTAAAATAAATTGTTAATCTAAAAATTTGCGAAAATCCCTCAAATAACTTTTGGAACCGAGCGGGAATCGGAGCCTTTTTTAGTTTTCAAGTCTAATTTTTAAAATCACCTTCTTTCATGCTTTATAAATCAAATAACTTCTGTGTACCTCGCGGTTTATCGTTTGCCTAATAACTGTTAAAGAGCGACTGGATGCAAGGAACAATGGGGTCGTAAGACACTTGTGCTTGCCCCTTGTTCCTGGTCAGACACAAAGCTCTAAGTTATGACTGGCAAACGTCCGTGAGGTACCGTTATTTGATTTAAATGAAAGAAGGGATTAAAAATTAGGCGCAGAAAACACCCCTTCGGCGGAACGCCGATTATAATCATTCCTTGCTTGCCGTGTTCTTAAGGTTGGCTTGGTGCCAACCAACGGCAAGTGGTCTGGGAGCTCGGGCAGACCTGCAGCGTAGCTGCTGCTCGGAATGGTACCAAAATAAACACATCTACCTGATAAAATATGATTCTAAGGAGAAAGACATGAATCATTATAGACAAATTATCATCAATAATAATCTGCAGGAATTTGCTGATAAAATCAATATATCAGAGAATTACAAAATACTTTTAAAAGGGATTTCTGAAGGAAAAAACGGGGTTCAAATCAGTAAAGATATTGGTTGTTCGAATTCAAGAATACGCGACATGTATTTTCAATATGTGAAGTGGTGTCGCGAATATACAGGTCTTAAATATTTTGAAGATTGTCCGCCAATTTCCCGTGAAAAATATGATGAATTATGGATAAAACAAAAAGGTAAATTCCGAACTGCCCCTGAGATTGAAGAAGCCATAAAAAAGGAAATAAATGAAAATAACAACAAATTTGAGGTAGAAAAATGACAAATACTCTATTATTAATTATCTCTATAGTAAGTGCAGTAATTGGTCTTATGATATTTTTTCTAATCCTAAGATTTTTCGCAAATGTTCCCGACTACTTAGAAAGAATAGACATAGCACTTGAGAAATAGCTGGCATAGAAAATAATGATGACGAATAAAAAATAACCATATTCAGATCCGTAGTATTACGGATTCGAATATGGTTATTTTCCTTTATTATTATAAGAAACCAATGTTAGAAGCTAGTATTTTCCCTCTTAAAAAAGGCCTTTAATTTAGATAAAAAAGTATTTGATATAATTACATCATCTTCATCTGTAAGCATTTTTTCTAAATAATCGGCTCCTACATCGCATCCCCACTTTCTCATACTACTTATTGCTATTTGTGATTGTTCATTTATTATATGTCTATCAATTTTTCTTAACAAATAATCAATCGTTTCTGGGTCATTTAAACTCTTTACATCAACTACATATAAGCTATTAACTTGATAGCAATTAGATTTTATTCCGTCCCATGCCTCGAAAGAAGATTCACTAATATGCTTTTTTAATTCTGTGAAATTTACAATTGTAATGCTATCTCCATAATGAAAATAGCCAAATGCAATTTCAAGTGGCTCAATTGTTGAATCTACAAAACCTGGCACTGTAGATGGATTAATCACATCATTTATGTACTCATGATATGGGAAATCTGTACCATGTGAATCATTACTCTTACAACTTTTAGATACCTTTGCAAAAATTGTACCTTGTTCTTCTTTTTTAATAAAATAATCCAAATTATATTGTTTCATAAATTATTCTTCCTCACCTTAGATAATTACATTTAAAATATCATTTTTGTTTAAATAGTATAGTACCACACATTCAGATTTTTGAGTACATATATAAGAGTCATTAAAAAAATACCATCTTCTTATCTATAGTATCGCAATAGATTTGAAGATGGTATTCTTTCTATTTTTTAAAAAAATATATTAAAATTGAAAACAAAAAATATGCAAAGTTTATTGTGCTTGCGGCAATAATAATTGAAGCTAATATAATCCATTGTAAATCTGATAACGTCAACAATGATATCTGTATCCATAATGACTGATTCTGCATTTCTGCAACCTGCATAACGTATCCCCACCTACCTAACGCAGTAAATGCAACCACAAACCCATAATACTCTATAACATCACTTAACCTATAATTAAACATAAATCTACTCCTTTCATAAATCCCAAGCCTCATAAGAGGCCTGGGTGCTCAATAGAATGTATGGGATTATATTGAGCTATATTTATACCTTTCTCGCCAAAGAAATGGTATAAGCAAAACCTCGTTAGAGGTTATTGCCTAATCTATTATTAATCGACAAATTACTTAATAATTCTTCGCAAGAATCCGTTTCTTCATCGTATGACCACTTAACTTTTGTTAACGTTCCATCGTCCTTATTGCAATAAAACATCTGCAACTTTGGCATCTCTTTAATTAGATCAGGATGCACTTTGTATTCCTTAGTAATTTGGGCGGTTCCAGATGGGTCGTACCTATTTCCGTCCGCTTTTTGCGTGACTTTAGCTTTATTTTTTGTTCCTAATATTTTTGAACATTCCTCTGCATCAGTCGCGCTATTCTGCCTGAATATCGCATATGCGTTACTATTCTCTATTAGCTTTTCACACAGTGTATCTGATACTTCGTTCAAATCAGCCAACGATTGTGTGGCAGAGACTATTTGAGCTCCAGTTGAACGTGCAGTAGCATAAAGTGCCGACAAGCGACTGTTAAACGTAAAGCTAAGCTCATCCATTATGATCAACTTATGTTGGTCAGGATTGTCATCCTGGTTAAGTGCTTCAGCTATATCACCGCAAGCAAACGTAGCCATGTCTCTTGTTAAATCACTATAAGACGGGCCGTGTAAGTCGAGATATAAAACACCATTTTCCTTTAAAATTTCTTTGAAAGATTTAAATTGTTGCCCCTTTGGAGCTACAAGAATGTTTCGAGCTGTTTCGGTTTCAAGATATTGCTTAAAACGCTCCTTGCTGTCTGCAGCAACCTTGGCATTATTCTCAGCGTCCTTTATCAATCTTTCGTATTGCTCTTTCGTGATTTTTTCAGCATCAAAAGTCTTTTTTGCTTGCTCCTCGAACACATCATAATCATAAAGTGCCAAAATATTTGAAAGAGACATTGTTACCTTCATGTATCTGATTAACGTACATATTTTTAAAATCCATGTCTTTGTGTGTACTTTGTAGTGTTCTTCAGAAAACTCAGAGACAGTAGTTATAAGATCTGCTACAGTGTCAGGATTAAGATGTCTGAGAGGATTATATCCTTCTGTGAAATCATCCATTAAGCTCACAACTGTTAGCGGAACATTATATCTATTACAATACTTTTTAGTTTCATCAAGCAACGAATTTGGATCATTATATGCGCTTTTCCCCGAAATTATTACCATCGGATTTTGAGCTTTAATATGATGTTGCACTAACTTTTTTAAGAATGTTGTCTTTCCTGCACCAGTTGTTCCTACGCAAAGAACATGGTTTTTATCTCTAAAGTTAAACTTTCCATATGGAATAGCTTTCTCATCTTTCTCATTTTCGTCCTCAAGCATCCAATCCTTATAATTAGTTAAAATAAGCTTCAAAAAATTCAGAAGACAAAAACAAGAAACTATCATCATTAATAACTGAATTGGCGATGGGCAGAAGAGCCAATTAATTATCAATCCCCTATTAGTTTCATTCAAAAGACCTGTTCCCGATATTTTAGCCATAATCGTTAATGCTGCCATACCAAGTCCGATATTTACATATTTCTTCGGTGGATCTAAAAAAATAAATACTACAATTAATATCAATTCATACACTGGGCAGAGGACGAATCCTAAAACTGCCAGTGCTACAACTATATCTTTAAATTTTTGTTTATACTCGTACTTATCAAACATTATTCGAATTCAACCTCCTTTTTTGCTATACCTGAACCAATTCTTAGCTCAATTTCACGACCAATATCGTTATCTTTTAAATCAGCTTCTTTAACATATTTTTGGATATCTTCAAGAATCCATATTCTAGTGTCACAGTTATATTTTTTAGCTAGTCCTTTTAAATTACTCTGCAGAGCTTTTAGTCTGCTTGGCACAACCCATATTTGGGTTTTAAAATTTTTAGCATTAATTTTAAAGTTCTTATCTAATCTACTTAGAGTCTTGCTATTCAGCTCAATTTCGTAGCATATATTTCCAATTGCTAAATCAGGAGCATGACCTAATGACATATTATTGAAATCCTTATCTTGATACATAGAATAAAACGATATTCCATATCTAAGATGAATAAATGTTGCCACCTCACTTATAAGAAGCTTATGCTCAGTAGTAAAACCACCTGGAACATATTCTTTTCTTCTTTTTTCCAATGAATTTAGACCTGAACCCGTCAAACTATATGCTTTTTTCCCTTCTTTCCAACAATCTTTAACTAACTTATCTTCTATCAAATCATTAACTCTTCTCCTAGGAACTGACTCTTCCTTATTCCCCACTAATATTGCTATCTGCCTTGCTCCAACAACGTCAAATTTATCCAAACACTCTAAAACTATATACTCTTTATCCGTTATCACATTCGTTACCTCCTTTGCCACGCGCGCGAACGATACCTTTCGTTATTCCTTTTGCTTTTGTTTTTTATATATTTTTAAGGTTGTGATTTCCACGATGTGCGCGCGAGGTCAAGGGTTGTAGAGCATTGACCTCGCGCGCACATCGCAGGAATCCACCTAAAAATTCCAGCAAATAACGAAACACATAACGAACGCGCGCGCCGAACATTTTGTTATCATTTTTGTTATTGGTTTATATTGTTTTTATTTCGTTTTTAACAATTTACAACCAATTATTTGGTTTGTCAATAATAATTTTTTTGTTCTATTGTTTTTTTAAATGTTAAGTTAAGCTATAATACAAATAAATTGGTTTTAAACGCATGGAGATTCCTATGAGCAAAAAAGTTGAACAAGATTTTAAAGAAGATTTTGATAAAATAATTTATCTTACAAAAAAAGCCATTGGTAAAAGAAAGCAATCAGAATTTGCTAAAGAAAGTGGTATTAATAATAGCTATCTTAATAAACTTTTAAAAGGGAAATTACCAAATGTACCTACGCCAAAAACATTAATGAGAATTGCATTATTTTCACCTACAGGAGAGGATAATATTCCAATCGTATCTGAAGATGAAATTCTAAACGCTGGAGGCTATGACCCTTCTAAATATGTCAGAACACTTGATGATATTTTAGATAAGGTATACGGCGATACAGACTTTGACTTTGATCATCCTAGCGAATTATTTGAGTTTCTTTCAAGATATAAAGATTCTGTACATGGCCTTCAAAATTCATCGCTTGATAATTATGAAAATAGCCAATACAGATACGACCTTAAAGTTGATGATTCTCTTATTGATAAATGGATTTTTATTTATATTGATGAATTTGATATTAATAATACTTACTCCCAGGTTAAACCTTGGATAGATCAACAAATAAAAAAAATAATAGCACTCACAGAAAACGAAAATATAAAAATATCATTTGTAACAGAAGATCGAATGATATATGACGAGCTATGTAATCTATCTTTTAATATTTATAACATATGCATGTCAGCAGTTTGGATGGGAATATATAGATATCAATACTGCCCACATTTCGAGACATATCTGCAAACTGGCTTCACTAAATTTGTTGCATCTGAAGATGATATGCTTGAACTCTTTAAAAACTTAACATTTAAACCAGATACAATAAAAAAAGCCTGCAGATATAATATTAAAGACCTAACTGTTTATGCATACCCAACACTCGAAAAAATAGAAATTGACTCTCTCAAAGAATGTAATTATGTACATACTTTTGTTTACGAAGATTTAGGCTTTGGAAAAGCTAAAGGAATCATTACATTTAGCAAAGAGGAAGTGAAAAAAACGGATCTTGATCAAAAACTAAGTGATAGAAATTCAAATTATAAAGACTTTAAAAAAGAAGCCACATCGCTTCTTACATACGATATAGGTACTACCTATACAGATTATCAACTCAACAATTTTACAATAGCATTTAAGAGTCCTTCCATTTAGGAAGGCTCTTTTCATTTTATGAGAAACCCTGAGAGATACCAACGTGCGCTCCTCGCCGTTTAGAATTATTTTTAGCAAAAGGATTGACATTGAGTAGTGGTTAGCCTAGGCGTAGGTGGGCATGTCGAGGAAAACGGCTTTGAGCTTCCCCCCGCAATTCTCAAATTCTAGAAAAGAGTATATTCCCACGGATTCTCATAGAATCTGAGAACTGCGAAGGGAATGATATGTAGGCGGTTTACGCCTGAGGTATCCGTATATATCACTACTGGCATTACTGTCAGTCAAACTTCAAGCATCTGCTTGCGATCAAGGTCTCCGGTTAAAACATCGCACGTAATCGTCGTTTGTCTGCCCCCCTAGTTACTCGTTTGATACTGCTTATCAGTTAGCTTTCTCAAGGCTTTCTGACCGAATAACACGAAGCACGGTTACTCCATCTTTCAATATTTGATATGAGCACATATAGAGCTCGTCCAGATTGGAAACTGGACAGAATAAAGCGGTTCAGAGCTGCCGTTCAACCCAGCTTCCCCGCCACGCTCTAACCGTGATTCCTCCGTATCTTAGCAGGCGATTAACCCTGATCCGATTGCGAAAAGGTTGTTATAACGTGATTCGTCCTCTCAACACGACCTACTCTTCCCCCTGGTTGGTGCCAGAGCTGTATACAACTGTTTCCATTTCTTAATTGGGGAAATAAAAAAGTCCATGTGGAACCACAAAGACTGAAAAATCAACAATATTTTGACATAAAGTACACCGAATTTTCAACATCTAGCGATTGAAAAAACATGTAAACTTGATGTATACTTTAGATAACAATTATATTGTTAAAAGGCTTTTCGCCCAGGCGGTTGTGCCTGTTTCAGTACGTATGGGGTATTGAAGCTATTCGAAAGCGCCAACTTTCAAACAACTCAATTCGCTTATAAAAAAGAACTCACGCCAATGGGTTCTTTTTTTATTTCCTTTAATTCAATTAAAATATACCTCGAACAAAAAAACAATAGTTTAATTTGTACGAGGTATATACTTTTTCTATAAATATTATATACTTATTATATTTTTTTTAATTTTCTTCGAGCCAATCCCTGTTATTTCTTACGTATTCAGCTAAAAGCATATTAAAAATTCCATTATTGGTAGCAGCCTTCTTCTTATTGATCTGAGTAAACTCATCATATAGTTCTGTATTTACTTTTATATAAACACCTTTATCACGACCACCAGAAACAACCCTTGTTCTTGTAGATTTGCGCTCCTGCTTAATCTTTTCAGCCTCGGCATCACGCGCTTCTATTTTATTCACCTTCTCGTTATCTCTTAAAGAATTAGCCATATTTCTCCTTTCAAAAGTATATACTTTATATATACTAAATATATATCTATTTTATACTTCTTATATACTATATGTATTCAGCAACCTTCTGATACTCTCGAGTAATTTCACCACTCTTTTTAACCAAACAAATAGGCATACCATCAACCACATAGCGATATGCATCAGCTGACTTCTTAATTACCCCTAACACATTATAATGAGAACGCAAAATGTTAAGAATATCTGTCTGATCATTACTAATCTTTTCATATAATGTTGCAACAATACCAATAAGCTCTAAATCAGGATTTCCCATATACTTAGAAGACTTTGTTTCTTCAATAGTATTTATTAATGCTTTCAATCCTCTATATGAAAGATAATCTGTCTTTACTGGAACAATAACTCCATTCGATGCAAAAAGCGCATTATCTAATAAAGTTGATAACTGAGGTGGGCAGTCAATAAAGCAATAATCAAAATACTCTGCAACTTTGTCTAATGCCTCTGCCAAACGACTAATACCATCTCTTTTTGAAACAAGCTCTCTTTCAGCCTCAGCTAGATCTAAATCTGAAGGTATGATATATAGATTATTAAATCCAATAGCATCAATCGTTATGGCACAATCCAATGGGTCAGCTTTTCTCAAAAGAATTTGCGCCATACCTTTCCCGTATAAAGCATCACTACCAGGCTCAAATCCTGCAGAAATTGTAAGGGATGCCTGAGGATCTAAATCTACCATCAGAACCTTCTTACCTTGCTGTGCTTTTATAGCAGCTAAATTGTAAGTAGTAGTTGTTTTTGAAACACCACCTTTTTGATTAGCAATAGCAATTGTTTTCATTCTATCCTCCCTATATAAAAGGTATATACTTTATATATATTTCTTATATTATAAATTATACAAAATTCGATTAATAACTTCAATCCCTAAACAGAAAAAGAGAATATAAAAAGTATATACTTTTTATATTCTCTTTATATATATATTATATATTACTCATTATCCAAAACACTAATTATCTCTTTTGCTATAGCATTTATCACTGGAACAGCTACAGAATTACCAAATTCTTTATATGCCTGTGTATCAGAAACGGGAATAATATAATTATCTGGAAATCCCTGAAGACGAGCTGCTTCTCTAGGTGTAAGCTTTCTAGGATTTTTGCCTTCTTGCTCTATAAGAATTTCACTTCCATCTTTATAATATCGAGCTGAAATAGTATTAGTATATGGACTTTCTGCATTAAATAAAGAATATCCAAATCCTTTTCCTGCAGCTTTATTATATATCTTTCTTCTCTGATGACCTGCCCAAAGTGTATCTGAAATAGTATATTTAGAGTCAACATTCTTTTCTAAAATATCACCAACTCTTGTTGGAGTTTTAGGTGGAATCGGAGCAACAAAATCCTTGTAGTTTTTAACCTTCATCTTATCAAAACCTACAATATAAATTCGTTCTCGGTTCTGTGGAACCCCAAAATCCTTTGCCTTATACACTAAAAGATGTACATCATAATCTAAATCAATAAGAGTTTGTTCTATGACCTTATATGTACGCCCCTTGTCATGATTTAATAAATTTCGCACATTCTCAAGTAAAAAAGCTTTAGGGCGTTTATATTTTAAAATTCGTGCTATTTCAAAAAATAATGTACCTCTTGTATCTTCAAAACCTCTTTTTAAGCCAGCCTGTGAAAAAGCTTGGCAAGGAAAACCTCCGACCAAAATATCATGATCAGGAATATCTTTTTCGTCTACTTTAGTGATATCACCTACTGGCTGATCACCAAAATTAGCGTAGTAAGTTTTACATGCAAACTTATCAATTTCACTACTAAATACAGATCTAGTTCTTCCAGTCAGCTGAAAACCTAATCTTGTACCTCCAACACCTGCAAATAAATCAATCATCTTATAATCAGCATTAGGATTATTTTTAAATGGTGTTTCTTCAGGAAAATTTAAGATAACACTCAACTCAATGGCAGATGGTTTTGTCTCACCATTTTCCCATCTTCTAATTGTTCTATCACCAAATTTTGGCATACCAACAGCGTCTGCTAGCTCTTTTTGGGTCATATTAAGTCTTAATCTTTTTTCCTGAATAAGCTGACTCTCGTTTTTTATAGAATCATCGAATATAATAGACATAGATATTAAACTCCCTCTTTGTGTCGATATAAGGACATAATGTCCTCACATTGACACATTATCACTTTGAACAACAAAACACAATAGGAGATAGTGATAGTGATTACAGTAGAAGAATTCCAAAAACATATAAAAAAAGAACGCGATATATTCTTTAATAGCTCATACGAACGAGCATATAAGTGCTTTTTAGAGCTTGGTTATGATAAAAAATCCCCTGATTTTTTTGAAAACAATGCAAGTGATATTGTTATAGCTATGCGCGAACAATGTTGGAATGACTTCATTGCAGAAGAAGAAGCTTTTACAATAAAAATGTTAAAAGATTTAATTCCATATGCAGAATTATCACCCACATTAACCCCTGAACAAAATGTAGAAAAATATGTAGAAGCATTTCCAGAACACATATATCAACTTAACCTCTCGAACACACAAAGCCGCCGCTCAAGAGCTGGAAAAGAATTTGAACATATATTGGAATTAATACTAATAGGCGCCAATATTTCTTTAGACTCACAAGGAAATATTGGAAAAGATGTATTTGTAACTAAAGGCCTTGGTAAATTAGTAGACATAGTGGCACCAGGTGTAATCGAATTTGATATAAACAAACGAGATACAGTACTTATAAGTGCAAAAACCACATTAAGAGAACGTTGGCAAGAAGTTCCTGAAGAAATGGGTAGAACAGGAGCATCGGAAATGTTTTTAGCTACATTAGATGAAAGTGTTACTAAAAATGTTTTAAACACGCTATATGAGGCAAACATTCAGCTTACAACCACTAAACAAAATAAAGATAAAAATTATCCTGACAATAAAAGAGTATTATCATTTGAGCAATTGATCCAAATATGCAAAGAAGTCAGTGAAAAATGGATCAAAGAAGATTATACAGAAGAAATTGTATATTCAGCTGAAGGACATCTACAAATAGAAATTTCTAAACACGAGCAGCACTCTTTTGTCAAAAGTTACTTATTAAGAAGATTACAAGCATATAGAAATAATATAAATTAAAAACTATAGGATAAATAATACAATCAAGCAAATTTAAATGGAGGAAATAATTATGAAAAAAACCTTCAAAAAAATCACATCAACGATTAGTCTATGCATATTACTAACAATAACTATGTTCGTTACCACTGCTTGCGGTACAAAAAGCCCATATGAGGGCATTTGGGCGTCAAATATCAGCCCTGACTTCATAATAATAGACGGTAAATCGAATATTACATACATAAAGGGTACATATGAATTTACAGATGAAAAATGTAATGTTGTCAATGGAACACATATATCAACTGTATACTATGGAACAATAGAAGATGGCACACTCCTATTTGACAAAGCGTTTAACGGAAATGGCGAAACATACTACAACATAGAAGATATTCCAAAAGAAGATATAATTGATCTACCATCCCGTGACTCCATTGTAGTAAACTTTGATAGTGATGTCGTATTTAGCTATAAAAAAGGCATGTACTCATACAAATTTACAAAACAAGCATCTGATTACAAAATTACCTACGGAAAATATGACGAACAAACCGATGAACAAACCAATTAAAACAATATATACGTAAACTATCAGATAAATAATATAATTATGCGATACAAACTACAATTAAACACAATTCATTTTTAAGAACGAAAGAATGGGCTTTATAGCTAGCTGCTATAAAGCCCATTTTATTATTGTTTTCCAAATGGAAACAATTAAACATTTAAAGGAAACTAAAACTCAAAAAAATAATCTGACAAAAGTCTCAGTGCTTATTATCTAAGGACACGTTTAACCCCCTATAAAGCAAGTTTTAGTAAATTGTTTTTAAATCTAAAACAAAAGACTCCCATCGACTATATAATCACAATGTAATATTTTGCGGTTTTATATTAACATTTTGAAGCAAAAAATCTTTAGCTTTACTATTTAAACTCCAAAAAGCAATATATTTTTCTTCTCCGCTAGAACTCTTATAATTAATAACAGCAAACCATTTTGTAGCTCCTGCTTTTCCTGTATTAACAGGATTATTATGATATTTACCCATGAACATATCTTCACGAAGCCAATCTATATTAGTTATTTGTTCTGCGTTTAGACTAGCAGTACTTCCGCCATTATTAGAGAACACCACTGCACCGTCTACAACCTTCATGTTACAAGGAAAATCTTGTTTAAACGAAGGTAATCCTTCATAATGGTTCACTACAAATCCATCATCTGCACTTTTTTTCTTAAAAAGCCCCATGTAAAACCCCTCCATATTGAATTAATTAATAACCCCTGCATTCACATATTAAACTATACTAATAATTATACTACAATCCTTCTTTTGTTCCCAAAATTCATCAAAAAACAAATTATTATCTAGCGCAGCCACATCAATTATATAATAAACCCTTGCCGATTATGAAATAAGCGGGAAAGGGGCCTGGGGAAAACGGGCGCGCCGTTAGGCGGGGTGCTCGGTGGGTTTTCACCAGTGTCCGCAAAAGGCAGCCAAGAGCTTTCGCTCTCAGCCACAATCTGCTAAATCTATTTTAAAGGATTAGGCTGCTTTTTTTAATCCATCAGCCCCGTAAATATACACGGAATCCGTCAATCTATCTTCTGGTCTTACCTCAGTTGCATTGATTGTTTTAACCATATCAAGCAGAGCATTTACATCCATATTGTCAGCAGAAAGAACAATTACCTCATGCACACTCGATGGTAAGATATAAAAATCTGAGTTGAACTTT
>JAEEGL015679746.1_pt1 | contig 13099 bp, 3 predicted proteins | sample 9134231 | NCBI WGS metagenome assembly JAEEGL01 (sample SAMN16246548, study PRJNA631951) | gut metagenome | biome: gut microbiome; feature: rumen; material: fiber-attached | host: Bos | place: Iran: Karaj | collected 2018-10 | reverse complement strand
GTATTCAACAAGCCGGAAGGCGGTTGGGTTATCGTTTCTGCAGACGATCAGTCCACTACTATTCTCGGTTATTCCGACCAAGGCACGTTCGATGGTACCAAAGAGAACGTAGCGTACTTTATGGACTACTACGCGCAGACTATCGCTAACGCGCGTCCGTTGACCGACAAAGAGAAGGCACAACGCAAAGCGAGTGCTCCTCGTCGTGCCAAGAAAGCGCCTGAACAAGAAACCGACGTAGAGCCGCTGTTGGAGATTGACACTATTAAGTGGAACCAGAACAGTCCATGGAATGACATGTGTCCTATTGACCGTTACAGCGGCGAACATAGTGCTACCGGATGTGTGGCTACCGCTGCTGCTATGGTCATGCGTTTCTGGAAATGGCCGAATCAAGGTATCGGTGAGTACAGCTATGTATGGAACAACAAATTCGATTACGACGAGACCGTTAACCACCCTATTGCAGGTTTCGACACCGTCTTGTATGCCAATTTCGGTGCTACCACCTACGATTGGGACAACATATTGGCTCAATACAAGAAAGACAAATACAACACAACCCAAGCTGAGGCAGTTGCTCTGCTGAACTATCACGTAGGCGTCATCTGCCGAATGGATTACGGAGGTTACGCAGTAGGCGGTAGTGGTTCAGGAGGCCATACTGCAGGCTTAGGAATGATCAATTTCTTCCGTTACAAGGCTATCAGACATTTCTCACAAGGTGATGATTGTGACTTTGACACCATTGCCAAATATTTCTCGCTTGACCTGCACGCCGGTCGCCCTGTTATGATGGGTGGAGCTCCACGCAGCGGATCTGGAAGTGGTCACGCATTTGTTTGCGACGGTATGAAAGACTTCGATGGTGAAATGCTGTACCACATCAACTGGGGTTGGGGTGGTCAGAGCGATGGTTATTTCGTTCTCACAACGCTCGACCCGGATGTTCAAGGCATCGGTGGTAACGAGGCTGCAGGCGGATTTGCTGCCGGCATCGGTTTCTGGTATGGCTTGGAGCCGGACCGCAATCCGACACTTGTTACCGGCATCTCCTTGGAAAAAACCAGTCTTACCCTCAGACCGACTCAGATAACCACTCTCACTGCCACTATCACTCCAAGCGATGCATCCAGCCATGGTATGTATTGGACTTCCAGCAACGAAAGTGTTGCTACTGTCAGTTATGAGGGTAAAGTAACTGCTCTTTCTGAAGGTTCTACCGTCATCACAGTCAAGAGTGCTGATGGTGGCTATACAGCTACTTGCAACGTTACGGTTATCGATGACGGAGCTCCGGTTGTAAACGACACAATCAATCTGGCATTCACCATCATGCCCCAACATGAACACAAAGCCGGCAGCAATCGAGCTAAATTCCGATTGGAAGGTAACAATTCATACCCCTACATGTATTTTGATCTCGGCCCCATCGATACAATCAGTTGGAAGATTGCCGGATATTACGAATTAGGTGGTACCAATAAGATAGATGGATGGACATCCATAGATGACCCGGATCATACCACCTCTTCCAAATCCGGATGGGTCAGCATCAGTTGTACAGCAAGCGGGAAATACCGATTCCAAGGAGTATTCCTCGCCAAGGATGACAACTACTACAAGTTCAACGTAGTCTTCTCTCTGAGTAGTTTATCCGAAGGAGAAACAACGCACACATTGACCGATGCAGTTGAGACTCCGGTTCAAGTAACATGGATGGCTCAAGGACAAGAATTTGCCCGCAACATGACACTTGGTAACAAGATTGTTGTTCCAAGCGGTCAACCTGCTTCGTGCAACAACGGCCGAGTATTTATGGGCTGGAGTGCAACAGAGGTAGATGCAACCAACATTAGACCATCAATGGTTAAAACAAGCGATGTAGTAAATAGCAATGCTACGTACTACGCCGTTTATGCTGAGCATTCATCTGCCGCAATGTACGAAGCAGCTTCCGTTAAGTTCAATCATTACACTAATGATGCTGCAGACTTGAGCATCTCCCAATTGTTAGATTCGATGATGATTTACGATAAGGTAGGCATCAATCAAATCGAGGGAACCAACACCTTCTTAGGTAAGAATGGTGTAATCATCGGCTCCAATGATGCTACCGGTTGGCTCACCCTGACTTTGGACAAACCGGTTGCTATCAAGAAAGTCATTGTTGACGCTGGACAATACGGAGAGGACGATTGTGTTATCCGTGTTATCGCAGAAGGCAACCTCATTGGCGTAGTACAGGCTCCGGCGGCTAATTTGGAATTCACGGCTCGCCAATCGGTAGTAAGCAATACTATCAAGGTTGCTATCAGCAACAAGCACAAACATGCCTATATAAGCGGAATAACTGTATTGACAGACGAAGGAACCTATAGCAACTTCAGTACTGCATGCAGCGGCACTGCAACAGACGTTCAAGACAATACACCGGTTAACAGAGAATACTTCGTTCTGATTGAAAATAGCATCAATTTGGACATTAATGAATCCAAACCATTAACCTATACCGTAGCTCCGTACGGACACCGCAGTCAGGCTGTAGAATGGGTTTCCAGCAATCCGAGTGTAGCAACCGTTGACGCTAATGGTGTAGTCACCGGTATCTCTGCCGGTTGTGTTACTATCGCCGGAGTTCCAGCTGATGGTGCCGGAGGAGAATGCCATACATGTAAAGTTGTCGTAAGTGGCAATAACTACCGAATCGATCTACCATTCACCGGTGTGTTTGAACATAGTTATAGTGGAAGCAAAAAACTCATGACAATTGGTCTAGAAGGTAAAGAAGGCGGTTACTATCCATATATGTATCTGAAGTTCCGTGGTGACTACACCAATTGGAAGATTGCCGGCACCTACCAATTAGATGGCACCAATTATATAGACGGATGGATTACTGAGGCACAGTATAACATGGAAGGACACCCTAAAACGACCTCTACAGACGGTTGGATGAACATCACATGTGTAGAGAGTGGCAAATACAGATTTAGAGGTGAATTTACCGGTGATGATGGTAAAGAATACCGTTTCGAATACGTTGCTTCTGTTTCTAACTTGAAGAAGAGCGATGGTACAAAATACACACTGACAGACGCGGCTGGAGATGGTCCTGTGGATTCCGTATTCTTCGTTTCCATGGGTGATACCGTTGCTTCTACGCATATCGTTGGCGGCAAATTGGTTCTCCCCGCAGAGAATCCAAACAGTTGTCCGGGAAGATCGTTCGTCGGCTGGACAGAAGATCCGTACTACAATAGTTTCGACGTTGCTCCGGTACTCGTTAGAAATGGCATCGCAGCAAAGGCAAATGCAACCTACTATGCAGTTTATGGAGACCAAACCAATGACGCAGAACCTCTCGCTGAAGTAGCATCGATTGTCTTCGCTGACGTAGCAGGTTCAGAGGATTCAGGACAAAATACTAGCACCTATTGGTATGACGACAATTACTTAGGCGGCAAGAATAAAGAGGATCTGATAGATTCGAAATACAATATCTCTGATATTCACGGTTATTCATTGCGTGCAGGAGAACACGGAGTCCGCATAGGAAGTAGTTCGCAAGATGAATATGGATATAGTTATGAGGGCTGGATACAATTAGATTTGAGCAATACAGAAACCATCACCAAAGTGGTTACTACATTCTCCAAGACCAGATCTAACGACCTTGGTGTATTGTATGTGACTTTGGGCGATGTTTACGATTCGAACCCAATTAGCGAAGGTGAAGATGTAGAATATATTCCTACTACACCGGTAACAACCAATCTTGTAAAATTCTCTACTGAGAAAAAGGCAGAATATATCAAGTCTGTTAAGATTTACAAAGGTGGCGGTATTCCGGAATATGAGAACTACACCACTACTGCTTGCCAAGTATCAGGAATTCCTCATACTATCACCACACTTGGCGCAAACGGTACTGTCACGACAGCCGGTGTTACTTCTGCCATAGCAGGAACAACTATCACCATCACCGCTACACCGACAGATGGTTGCTATACCTTGAATTCGCTGAGCGTAAAGGACGCAAACGGTCAAATTGTACCTGTTACCAACAACCAATTCGTTATGCCGAATAGCAATGTAACTGTTTCTGCAACATTCAGCATTCTCAAGTACACCGTAACGGCAGAAAGCGATGCAAATGGTAACGCAAGCATCAACGAATAATAGATTATCTTATATTCGATTTAGAACCAATCAAAAGGAGCGTGTCAAACCGACATGCTCCTTTTCTATGGGTGTAGTGTAAAAAACGAAAAAACAGATTTTCCTTCGCTTCTGTCTCTTATCTGTCCCGTATCTATCTCGAGTATTGTCTAGGATTGATTCGTATCTGTCTCGAAATTGTCTCGAAAAAGTCCCGGTCACAAAATGTTTTTTGGTTCTTTCTCTTGCATATATCAAAAAAAAGTTATACCTTTGTCGCGGGTTTCTTACCAAACCGAATAAACTAAATCACATTTATAAAAAACAACACATTTTATCTATAAATAGCATGAAAAAGTTCTTTTCCTGCATCATAGTTATGATGGCCTCCGTGGCAGTATTGGCTGTACCGGCTAAGCGCGGATGGCAAACCAGAACCCTGAGTGATGGTACTCAGGTAGAGTTGCAATTGATGGGCGACGAGTTTTATCACTATTGGACTACCCGCGACGGCAAAATTGCCGTAGAGCAGGCAGATGGTCGTTTTGTAGTAACCAACGAGGACCAGCCGACTGCTAAGAAAGCTGCCGCAAGACGTGCAGCAGGTCAGAGTCGCCGCAAAGGATCGGTTGCTCGCAGAAACTACGGAGATGAGCAGCCAAGCCGAGTGCTTGTCATATTGGTCAATTTTTCTGACCAATCCCTATTGGCAGAGCATAACGCCGCCTTTTTCGACACAATCATGAATGGAAGTTATCCGTCTGTGAGAGACTATTTCACCCAATCTTCCAATGGGCAATATACACCTCATGTTGATCTGTATGGTCCTTATACTCTGCCCCACAACACTGCATATTATGGAGGAAACGATAGTGGTAGTGATGATAGTTTACCGGGCCAAATGGTAATTGATGCATGTGCAATGGCATATGCCGAAGGCTGCGATTTCAGCAACTATGATGCCAACAATGACGACATAGTGGACAATATCTATATATTGTATGCCGGTTTGGGCGAAGCTGCCGGAGGCACAAAAAACACGATTTGGCCGCATAGTTGGGAATTGAAGTTGGACACCAACTACGTTAGCGGAACAATTACCTACAACGGCAAAACGCTAAACCACTACGCTTGCAGCGCAGAACTACGCAAAACGTTTTATAGTACAACCGCCGAATTTGACGGTATAGGTACCTTCTGCCATGAGTTCAGCCACGTTATCGGTTTGCCGGATTATTATGACACCGATGACAGTAGACCAAACAACGATAATTATACGCCCGGCGACTACACCCTGATGGACGGAGGATCGTACAACGGCAATGGCTTTTATCCTCCGCTTTATAGCGCGTACGACAAGTATTTCATGGGTTGGTCCACACCCAAACTGTTAGCCAAAGACGGCGCAGGTCAGAACATTCAATTGACTACAACATTCGGCGATGCATACCAAATCAATGGCGACACTTCGCTCGTAGAATGCACCGACCCAAATACAGTTTATTATATCGAGAACCGTCAGCAGCAAGGTTATGACACCTACATTCCGGGACACGGCATGCTGATATGGGAAGTAACGTATGATGACACCCGTTGGGATTACAACGACCTGAACAACTACTACGATTTGCGCTATACCTTGCTACCGGCGAACGAGAATTCATCCTACATCAGTTCGGATGACACACCTTTCCCCGGCACAATGAATGTGACCGACATTACTCCGATAGACGGATGCGAATTGAGCAGAATCGCTGAACAATACGGCATTGTTACGTTCCGATACAACGGAGGAGAACTGGATGCTGAGTACATATACGAATTGTCCGGCAGCTATTGTACGGTTCCCGAGGATGGCTTTGCAGCCTCCGACAATCCGCTCATTCTGACCATTACGCCGGATGAGGGATATACATTGGACATGGCCGATTGCTGGCTGATAGAGATGGACGGAGAGATATTGGTTTACGGCAAAGATTATTCTTATAATGCAGCCACCAATGAGTTGCGTATCGAGAGAGTCATCGGCGACATCACTATTCTCGCAGAAGCTAAACAAATCTTCTCTATCACATGGTATGCCAAGAGTGAAACGTTCGCTACGAGCCAATCGGCTGGAACATTAACACTACCCGTACATAATCCGGAGGCATGCAGCGCCAACCGAGTATTCATGGGCTGGAGTACCATTGCCGACTATGAGAGCGCCGATGTAGCTCCGACATTTGCAAAGGACGGCGATTCCGTAAGCGTAGGCACCAACTATTATGCTATCTATGCTACTACGGGCAATAGAAGCAAAGAGCAAAAGATGATTTATTTGACTCCGGACAGCGTAACCGGCAGTTATGGCACCGATACCGAAAAAACTCGTTGCGGCATCACTTGCTACTTCACCAACGTGATGAAAACCACCGGCAAACCTATTCAGATTCAAATGAAGAAGAACGGTTCGTACATCGCCAACAAGACCGAATTGGGCAAGATAGACTCTGTCGTTATCGCAGGCACAACCAATCTGACCGTTTATGCCGGTACAGAGGAGAAACCAAGCAACCTATCCATCACGCCGGACGGTCACAACTATGACTTCAGCGCTGGAGACTACAGCTATTTCACCGTGATGAACAACAATACGAATGTAGCATATGCCAACTCTATCAAGATTTACTACCGCGAAGCAGGAGGATATTGCGACTATTCAACGAACTGCGAGACACAGAAGTACACCGTGCGTTTCTACGACAAGGGTGAACTGATTGATTCTCAAGAGTTGGAGTACGCTCAGACGGCTACCCTACCCGCCGATCCGACACCTACTTGCGCAGACTATAGTTTCGCAGGATGGTGGACCGAAGAGTTGGATGCAGATAATACGGAGGCCAAGAGTTGGATTAACGACTTCACCGTTGACGGCAACCAAGACTACTATGCTGTCTATAGCAAAACCATAGCCGGAGGAGGCATCAACGACACCTACTCGCCCATCACTTCCACGAGTGATTTGACAACCGGCGAATACCTCGTTGTGGGCTCTTACTCCAACAAACTTTATGCAATGAAGAATGCTTTAGTGAAGGATTATTATATAGGTCAGAAGCAAGTATCGACTACCGGCAATGACATCATTTGCACGGATGGTACAATTATATGGCAGATTACGGTAAATGGTGACAGTCTCAGTTTCTACAATCAGGCTATCGGCAAATATGTCTATCTGTACCAATCGGGCACATACTACGACCTCGGATTGACCGATGACACTGCAGATAACATCTATTTTACCTACTCTCTCAACGCGGGTAGTTGGGATTTTGTCTCTACCGTTTTGACTGCTCAACACCTGGAGTACTACGGTAAAGAAAGCAATTTCTCGGCATACAAGCAAGCCGGTGACCCTATCTATTTGTATAAGCAGCAATCGGCAGACCTCATCTATTACAGCACTTCGCTCAATTGCACACCTACGGGATGCGAACAAGTGAAGGCAACGGAGCAAACGCACAAGATGATAGAGAACGGACAGATCATTATTCTCCGCGGCACAGAGAAATACAATCTCTGGGGACAGAGAGTAAAATGATTGCAGATTGGAGATTAAAGTTTGCAAAAAGAAGAAATATTTGTACATTTGTTCAAAAAGCACTACCTTTGCAGGCGATAAGTACGTAAAAGATATTTAAAACAGTAAAATTGTAAGGTTATGAAGAGGTTTTATTTTTGCGTCATCGCATTTACGATATCCGTAGCAATGAGCGCTGCAACACGCAGCGTAGAGGAAGCCGCCCGTCTGGCAGCGCAGTTCTCCAACCGTCATTCGCAGCAGAGTCACATGCTCCGCGCACCGCGTGAGGCTGTAGATATGTCTTTGGTCCACTTGGTCCGCAAGCCGGAATCTGACGAAGCATCCATCTACATTTTCAACCAAACCAACAACAATGGTTTTGTCATGGTGTCCGCAGACGACAATGCTGTCACCATATTGGGTTATTCTGACAAAGGAGCATTTGACTCCAACCATATTCCTTCCAACGTACAGTTCTGGCTGAATCATCAAGCCGAGCGTGTAGCCTCAGCCAAGCCTATGGGCAACGGCATTCGCAGAGCGCCAAGCGAGCAAAAAGAGACCACTCCTATTGCTCCGCTACTCGGCGAAATCGAGTGGAACCAAGGTTGGCCGTACAACAAAATGTGCCCTATCGATATGATAGATACCGTTCGCACCTATACCGGTTGTGTAGTTACCGCCGGCGCACAGATTATGCGCTATTGGCAGTGGCCGACCAAAGGACAAGGTTCGCACAGCTATACTTGGAACAATTGTCTACAGAAAGACGATGACAAAGACTGTTTGGATAGTCGCGACACTATCTTGTCTGCTACATTTGACACCGCCGTTTACGATTGGGCAAATATGCCTGTTAATTATGACCAAATTCAGACCGATGATGAGATCAATGCCATAGCGCAGTTGAACTACCATCTGGGAGTGGCCTGCGATATGGGCTACAGCAGTAGTGGTAGCGGTACCTCCACAAGCAAGTTGGCTTATGCGCTGAAGAAATATTTTGGATATAAGAGTACCCTGCAACATTTTAGTCAACGCACCACCCCTGACTTGACTTACGATCGTTTGGCCTCTATGTTTGAGTCCGAACTGCGTGCCGGTCGCCCGGTTTCGATAAGCGGTGCTAATGAAGATAGTGGGCATGAGTTCGTCTGCGATGGTATAGATGAGAATGGACTTTTCCACATCAACTGGGGATGGGGAGGAGTATGTAACGGCTATTTTGCTCTGTCGGCATTGGATCCTGATGGAGAACAAGGCATAGGCGGTTCCGAAGAAGGAGCAGGCTACTCCAACTCCATCGAATGTATCATAGGTATTGAACCGGAGAAGAATCCGACTCACACAACCGGTCTTTCTTTGAACACGCATAGTTTGACTCTCAAGACCAAAGAGAAAAGCAAACTGATTGCCTCCATTGCTCCAAGCGAGGCAAGCAATCAGTCCGTAGAATGGACATCGAGCAATACGGATATTGCTAATGTGAATGAATCCGGTTCGGTTATCGGCTTGTCTGCCGGCACTACCACTGTCATTGCCACCTCCAATGACGGAGGATTTGCCGACACATGTGTTGTGACCGTTCTCGACGAAACGATTCAATCTACTGAGTTGAATATCAATAAAGCATGGGCTATTTATAAAGGAAACGGAAAATGGTTTCTCAAGGTTTATGACTACCCGTCATACCAGCCATGGATTCAGGCCTATATTTACACCGGTTCGGACAATAAAATTGCCGGTACGTATCAATTGGCACACAATTATAATAACTTATATTGTTGGTTAGACCCGGATTCATCCAATGACTATATCAAAGCCGTTAGTGGAGATTTGAGTATTACATGCAAAAGTCCAAGCAAAGAATACACAGAGACATACACCTACACAATCGATGTCAAATTCATCGATCAAGATTTCGCATACTATACGCTGAAGGCCTATCTGGACATATATTCCCAAGACAGTGAGGAAAACTATATTACCCTAGAAGATACTCCGGATGGCATTGACGAAGTTAGTGCATCTGATTCAGTCGTGCGAAAGGCCATTGAAAACGGACGAGTCGTCATCATTCGCGGAGATGAGAAATACACCGTATTAGGACAAAAGATACAATAAGAAAACCGGTATAAGCGAAAAAAATGACGTGCGCGCTTGCGTATGTCATTTTTTTTTTGTACTTTTGCAGCCGCAAAAGTTTCTATTATGAAGAATATCGCTAAAAAAGTATTAGTCAGTATATTGGCGCTTGTTATTTCTTGCGCAGCGTTTGCCGTGCCCGCTGAATGCGGATGGCAAACAGTTACTCTGACAAACGGATCTACTGTAGAGGTGGAACTGCGTGGTGACGAGTTCTATCACTACTGGGCAACCCGTGACGGCAAGATAGCCGAGCAAGAGCCGGATGGCAGATTCGTCGTTACTGCCGAAGATGTTCCTACCTTAGAGCAACGCTTGGCCCGTCGAGCTCAATCTCCACGATTGGACAACCAAAGACGTGCCTTCTATAAATACGGAGATTTGCAGATACCACGCACGTTGATTATCATCGTCAATTTCAGCGATTTGGCTGTACAACCGGGACATGATAGTGTCTACTACAACAATTTGATGAACGGTGAAACCAATTCCGCACAGGACTATTTTCGTCAATCCTCAGATGGCGCATATGTGCCGAGTTGCGATGTATACGGTCCGTACACTTTGCCACTTCCAATGGCTTATTATGGAGAGAACAATCCCGACTACAACAACAATGACAAACATGCCGACCAAATGGTGGTAGATGCTTGTGCATTGGCCTATGAGCATGGATGCAATTTCGCACAATATGACTGCAACAGCGATGGCTATGTGGACAACGTCTATGTTATCTACGCCGGATATAGCGAGGCATCTCATGCCTCGGCAGACGCTATATGGCCTCACCAATGGAATGTGTACGCTCAAAATGTATCGGGCGTGCGTACCTACAACGGCAAGACCATCAAACGTTATGCCTGCAGCGCAGAGTTGAGAAGTAATAGTGGCACTCAGTGCGCCGGTATCGGTACTTTCTGCCACGAATTCAGCCACGTCATCGGTATGCCGGACTATTATATTACCTCCGATGGATCTGCCGACAACAAGACACTTACGCCTAACAATTGGAGTTTAATGGACCAAGGTTCGTATAACGGTCAGGGTAAGTATCCTCCGTTATACAGCATCTTCGACAGATACTTTATGGGTTGGCGCACTCCTACCATCCTGAATGAAGCCGAGAATGTGTCTATGCCGGTAGGCAGCGAGTATGCGCGCCAGATCACAGCGAACGATCAGTTGGCCGCAGTTACCTGCACCGATACAGTTTATTATCTGGAGAATCGCCAACAACAAGGATATGACACCTACCTGCCCGGTCACGGAATGGTGGTATGGAAAGTGGCCTACGATGGAACTGCATGGAGCGGAAATAAGGTTAACAACGAATCCGGCATCTTGCGTTATACCGTTGTTCCTGCCGACGGCAAAACAAGCAACTTTGGCAGATCCGGTTCGGACGCATTCCCCGGCACAGCCAATGTAAAAATTTTCACTCCGATAGCCGAACACAACTTGACACAGATAGAAGAGAATAACAAAGTCATCACGTTCAAGTACAACGGCGGCATCAACGGACACAAAGTGATTATCAATACTACCAACTGCCGGTTGACTCCACGACAGACATCTGTCACCAACGGCAATAGCCTCAGCGCTACCATCGTGCCCACCGACAACTCTTATAAACTAAGCAGTTTGGTTATCAAACTCGGCAATACCACACTGCAGGAGAATACCGACTATACGCTCAATGCAAACCGCACGCAATTTACAATCAAGGGGACTTCTATCACCGGTGCAGATGCGTATGATCTGACCATAAATGTCGTGTGTACCAAGCAGAGTTACAAATACGAATTCTACAATACAGGCAACTGCGCTACAAACGACATGAATGGTCTGGTTGCGTTCAACGGCAAACTGGAATTGACCATTCTGCCGGCTGCTAATTATTCTTTGGCATATTCTACATGTTGGAGTGCAAAGATGGGAGGAACAACATTGACTTACGGTAGCGACTTCACATACAATGAGGCCACAGGCTCTTTTGTTATCAACGAGGTAACAGGCGATGTGGTTATTTGTGCTGAAGCCTCTCAAATTACCTATGGTATCTCGTTGTCTCCGGGCAATTACGGAACACTAAGCACCTCACCGTCCTACCGGGCAAGAGCCGGCGAAACCGTCACTATCACCGTAACACCGACCAATAACGACTACGAACTGGAATTGCTGAGCATCACAGCCCCGGGTCACTCCGTTACGATTGATGAGAACAATCAATTCATCATGCCGCCTTGCGATATCACCATTGGCGCGTATTGGAGACAGAAGAACATTGATCCGACTTATCATATTACGGCCACCCACTGCTCTAAGCCGGCAGACGGAACTGCAAAAATCGGTGAAACGTTGAGATTGGATATCAGTGCAGCGGACCAATACGATCTGGACCATAGTGCTTGTTGGAAGATAACGATGAACGGACAAGTACTGACCTACGACACAGACTTCTGGTATTCGCTGAAAGGTGGCGGCACACTCACCATACCAAATGTAACGGGCGATATTAATATCGAGGCTAATGCTTTTCCATACGTCAAATGGTATGCCAGAGAAGGCAAATGGAGTACTACATTGTCGGTAAACAACCGCCTGGTACTGCCAGGTGCGGCTAATGTATGCCCAAACAACACCTTTGTCGGTTGGTGCGCCACAGGCTTGTACAACGCCACAACCGCTCCGACTTTGGTCTCAGAGGGTGATACGGTAACTGCGCCAACCGGTTATTACGCCGTGTTTAAAGCATATGACGCCTCAATTAACGGCTACACCTACTCCACTCTCTGCATTTCACCCGCTTATGCCATCACATTGAATGCATGCGGGAACGGTAGATTGAGCACATCGCCGGCCAACTATGCTTATGCGAACGACAAGATTACCATCACCGCTACGCCTAACGAGGGATACACACTCGACACCCTAAGTGTCAAGACTGCAGGAAACAATTCTGTTGCTATCGAAAACAACCAATTCACGATGCCGAATATGGCAGTAACCGTATCGGCAAACTTTGTTGCCAAGGTGACAACGGGTATCAGCAACGGCGAAGGAGCCAAAGGCAAATGGAAGAAAGTGATTGAAAACGGCCAAGTTATCATCATCCGCGGAAACAACAAGTACACCATCTTAGGACAAAAGATACAATAATGAAGAATATTGCATTTATTATCAATCCTATTTCGGGCAGTCGTGAGACCCAGAACGCCAAGAAGCGTC
>JAEEGL014934693.1_pt1 | contig 13099 bp, 9 predicted proteins | sample 9134231 | NCBI WGS metagenome assembly JAEEGL01 (sample SAMN16246548, study PRJNA631951) | gut metagenome | biome: gut microbiome; feature: rumen; material: fiber-attached | host: Bos | place: Iran: Karaj | collected 2018-10 | reverse complement strand
TTACAATATATCTGTTTAGGTCAATATGATCGATCACTTCGCAGAAAGTATACACGGCATCGGTGGTCTCGATTACTGTCGAAAGTTCCAATGGCAATTTCAATTGATATGGTGTATAATTTGTCTGTGATATGGTTTTCATGACAAACAAATTATATCACAAGAAAGAGCTTGAATGTACCGTTATTTGGCAAATTCAAGCTCTTTTTCTTTTTGATTGGCTGTGAGTTTTTTTACAGCCCCTTTGTCATATTCGGTTTTCACAGGATCGCCATGGAACAGATCCTGTTCAACAGGAAAAACAAAAGCTCTCAACTTTACAGCCGAGAGCCTTTATTCTGCCTATGTATAATCTTATTTCTGCTTACCGTATTCGCTTTTCTTCTCAGCAACCATCACCAACGGTGTGGATTCTGAGAAACCATTTCTCACATAACTCGTTGTGGCGCGATTACTTGTGGTAGCCCAATCATCGGCAAGATTTGCCGCCTGCGTCATTACAAGTTGAATAGCATGTTCTTGCTTATCTGGTGGATACCCATACTTCTTTAGTATTCTCCGAACAATAACCATCAGTCTTGCTCGTACACTTTCCTTAACGGTCCAGTCGATTGTTGCATTCTTTCTCACCTTATCTGCAACTTCACGTGCAATGATTCGCAATTGTTCGTCACCCAAAACCTCTGTTGCGCTATCATTCAGGCTTAGCGCATCATAAAAGGCTAATTCATCCTCGCTCATGCCCATCTCAACTGTTCTGAGATCCGCCTTTTTCAAATCGTTGGCTATTTTGATAAGCTCATCAATTATCTCCGCTGTTGTTAGTAAATTGTTTTGATACCTGTTGATTGCCCCATCCAACATTTCCATCAGAGACTTTGATTGAGCAATATTCTTTCTGGTGCGAATTCTAACCTCATCATTTAACAAACGCTTGAGTAATTCCAATGCCACATTTTTATACGGCATTGACTTAACTTCCTGCAGAAATTCTTCAGAAAGAATCGAGATGTCCGGCTTATCAATGCCAGCGGCATCAAAAATATCAACCACTTCATCGGAGGCAATCGCAGAATTAAGTATGCTTTTAATCACAGAGTCATACTGCTCGCCACTCTCATGACGATCCATGTTAAATTTTGTTAAACGCGCTTTGATTGCTTGAAAGAATGCAATCTCTTCTGCATGCTTAATTGATTCTTCAGAAGGTTTCGATAATGCATACGCTTGTGCAAGCAAAGAAGCCTCTTTAATGAATCTGTTCTTGCCGTCTGGCAAGCCGAGTATATAGTTCTCTGCTTGTAGAATAATTGAAAGCTTTGACTTAGTATTAGAATCAAAAAAGCTGGAGTAATCAAAGCCGTAAAGGATTTGCCTTACAACTTCAACTTTCTCTTCCATGATTTCGATAGCACGTTTCTGATTCTCCGCAGGCATTCCTTTTCCACCACTTTCGGAATAGAAATTCAAAGCCTGCTTAAGACTAGTACCAATACCTATATAATCAACTATCAATCCCCCCGGTTTATCTAAGAACACACGATTTACACGTGCAATAGCCTGCATGAGATTATGACCCTTCATAGGCTTGTCTACATACATTGTATGAAGGCACGGTGCATCAAAGCCGGTTAACCACATGTCACGTACAATGACCAGCTTAAGGGGATCGTGTACATCTTTTAATCGCCCTGCGAGCGCTTTTCTCTGAGCTTTCGTCGTATGATGCTTTTGAATATTGGGACCATCTGAACTGGCAGATGTCATAACCACTTTGATACAACCTTTTTCTAAATCATCATCATGCCATTCGGGACGCAACGCAACGATTGCATCATACAGATCTACAGCTATGCGTCGGCTCATAGCCACGATTATTGCTTTCCCCTCGAATGTTTCTTGGCGCGCCTCAAAGTGTTTTACAATATCTGCGGCAACATTCTTAATTCGTTCAGGGTTGCCAACTATCTTTTCAAGTGTAGTCCATTTAGCCTTTGCTTCATCAGCATCGGTGTTAGAACCTTCTTCTCCCTCAGACGGTCCTTCCAATTCAGTGTCAAACTGTTCTACTAAAGCCCTTCCTTCTTCTGTTAAATTTACTTTCGCGAGCCGACTTTCATAGAAAATTTTAACTGTTACTTTGTCCTCAACCGCTTGGGCAATATCATAAATATCGATATAGTTGCCAAAAACAGCCGGTGTGTTCGCATCTTTTGATTCAACCGGAGTGCCTGTGAATCCGATATAGGTCGCATTTGGAAGAGCATCATGCATATACTTCGCAAATCCATAAGTGATTTTCTGACCGACTACTTGTTTATTGTCGTCCGTTATACTGCGAAGTTTTGCGTCAAACCCATATTGAGTTCTATGAGCCTCATCGGCTATCACTACTATATTATGTCTTTCAGAAAGTGTAGCAAACTTGGCACTTCCGTCAGAGGGTGAAAACTTCTGTATTGTCGTGAAAACAATTCCACCCGAAGAAACTCTCAACAGGTCTTTAAGATGTTCCGTGCTTTCAGCTTGTTGAGGTGGCTGTCGTAATAATCCCTTGTTACCTGCAAAGGTGTCAAACAACTGATCATCTAAATCATTTCGATCAGTAATGACGATAATCGTTGGATTGTTCATAGTCTTGACAAGTTTGCCTGCATAGAAAACCATTGACAAGGACTTGCCAGAACCCTGAGTATGCCATATTACACCGGCCTTCTTATTTCCCGTCTTTTCAGCTGCATGAACTGTGCTTTGAATTGCCTTATTGACAGCGTAGTATTGGTGATATGCTGCAATCTTCTTTACTGTCTCTATCCGTATAAGCCTGTTGTGTTCGTCTTCCACCTTAGCTTTCTCAAATGCAACAAAGTTAAGGACATAGTCAATCAGTGTTCTCCTATTGAAAAGGCCGTTTATAGTTACCGACAACTCATCCTCAAACTGTGATGCATCTGTGATGCCATCTTTTGTTTTCCAAGTGCTAAATCTTGAAAATGGAGCAGTATAGGACCCTATCTTTGCCTCTAAACCGTCTGATATTACACATATCTCATTATAGGCGAACAACTGTGGTATGGTCTGCTGGTACGTTTTGAGTTGATCGAATGCTTTTCTTACAGTTGCATTAGAGTCGGCAGCATTTTTCAGTTCAAACACAACCAAGGGAAGACCGTTGACGAACAGAACAATATCCGGCCTCTTGTTAATGCCCTTCTCAATGATAGTAAATTGGTTGACAACCAGAAATTCATTTTTCCCGATTTCATCAGATGGGTCGAGTAGATATGCTATATCCCCGACAACATCATCACCTTTCCTATATTCCACAGGGATGCCATCTGTCAGATATCGATGAAACTTCTCATTGTCTGTAACCTGATATGTTCCTGCCACTTGAAGGACGGCTTTAAAGGCCATGTCAATACATGATGAAGGAAGTTGTGGGTTAATTCTTGTAAGCGCATCATAGCACCGTCGTCTTAAGACAACGTCGGCAAAGCTATTCCTCTCACCAATGGCTGTTTCGGGAGTTAAATCATTTCCCGAAACATATACATAGCCTATCGATTGAAGTTCTTCTATCGCCAAATCTTCAATTTCGGATTCATATAAATACGCCACGTTAGCACCTACCTTCTGGTATAGAACTCATTCATGCTTGCGGATGTTGAGAGTAGAGCTTTTTGAATTCTGTTAATGCTTTCACTTTGTTCCATCAACTGATCGGTCACTTCAGATATATGCTTCTGCATTTCCGTGCTAGGTAGTTGTATTTCTAAATCCAAGAACTTATCTATAGGCGCAGTTCTTCTACGTTCATGTGTTCCTATTGAAATATTCCAATAGTGCTTCTTCATATAGTCGGACTTCAAAATATGTCCAATGAGTGCAGGTGCGAATCCGTCTTTCACGCATAAAACAATATATGCGGGAGATGTTATACCTATATCAACCACTGTACATTGGTCAATAGCTCCAGCCCACAGAAGATATGGATTATAAACAATATCATTTCGATGAACTATTTTGTATGAACTTGTGTCTTCAGTTGCTACTCGTTTTGAAAACCTTTCTCTCTGAAGCACCAGACCAGCATTCTCAGTACATGTTAGGATTTCAGGCTCTTCTTGATCTCCAAGTGTCTCTGTGGATTCGAACAGTACATCGGATAGCTTATATGTTTGTAGATTCTCAGGATCAGCCGCAATCTCAGACTCAATGGAATCGAACAACAAATCAAGCCTATCTTTAAAGACCTTCAACTCTAATTTTGCTTGTTCGACGCTGTTAAGGATTTTGCCTCTTGATTCTGCCGGGTCCTTAACATCATCTATGTCTTCTTTAATTCCAATATAATCTCCCGGGTATAAAGAGCACCCTTGAGCAATAATATCTTCATTACAGACAACCTTACAAAAACCAGGGACATCCTGATAAGTACCATCATTATGAATCCACGAATGATATACCTTCGCAATAGCCAATATGTTTTCTGTTGAAAGCCTGTTATGCGTCCTGTCAACAACAGAGAAAATCCTTGACGCGTCAATAAAGAGCGTCTTATTGTCTCTTGCTTCAGAGTTCCTTGAAAGTATCCACAGACACACCGGAGCAGGTGTAGTATAAAACAGTTTTCCGGGCAGAAGAATAATGCATTCTGGAAGTTTGTCGTTCACTATCCCTGACCGGATGGCAGTTTCAGTTTGAGACTCCGATGCCAAAGATTTTGTTGCCAACAGAAAGCCTGCTTTACCAGTTGGTGCTAAATGACTAATAAAATGCTGAATCCATGCATAATTAGCATTTGACGTCGGAGGGGTTCCGTATTTCCATCTATAATCCGATGTAAGCAGCTCACCGCTCCAATCCTTGTCATTAAATGGCGGGTTGGCGATAATATAATCTGCCTTCAAGTCTTGATGAGCATCATTGAGGAAAGAGCCTTCGTTATTCCAACGCACATTGGAGCTGTCAATTCCCCTTATCGCCAGATTCATTTTACAGAGTCTCCATGTTGTCTGGTTACTCTCTTGTCCATAGATAGAAACAACCTTATCAAACAGATTATCAAAGTCTGAGCCTGCGTCACGATAGACATCCCTGTGTGCAGTTACAAACTTCTCACTCTGAACAAACATACCGCCCGAACCACAACATGGATCAAAAACTCTCCCCTGATACGGCTGAAGTAATTCAACAAGTAATTGTACGACACAAGAAGGTGTATAGAACTGACCGCCCTTCTTACCCTCAGCCAACGCGAACTGGCCAAGGAAGTACTCATAGACTCTTCCTAAAACATCCTTTGACTTTGAAACCGAATCTCCAAGCGCTATAGTGCCGATTAAATCGATAAGGCCTCCTAGCGATTGTTTGTCAAGTTTCTCCTTTGCATATTCTTTTGGCAAAACACCTTTTAGTCCAGCATTGGCGTCTTCGATAGCTTCCATCGCATCATCAACATCTTTGCCAATGGTACCGAGTTTTGCTCTGTTCTGTAGATATGACCAGCGGGCTTTTTCTGGAACATAGAACACATTTTCCGCTCGATATTCATTAGGATCCTCCGGATCCGCTCCTTCGTATTCGCCCTCGCCCTGACTCAGCTTTTCATACAAATCATTGAAACTGTCTGAAATATACTTCAAGAAAATGAGTCCCAAAACAACATGCTTATATTCAGCTGCATCCATGTTTTTTCTGAGTTTGTTTGCCGCTGTCCAAAGCACTTGTTCCATAGGTTCTTCATGAACTACTTTTTTTGCACGTGCCATTATCTCAATTTCCTTTCTGATAATCTCTGTTCAGTAAAGAGCTGTCTATTTCTCTTAGCTTTTTCTGTCGTTCGTCATATTCATTTAGATAAAGAGTCAAGGCTCTCTCAACCGCTACAGTTTTGCTCTGTCCGGCATCGTCGCACATAGCCTCCAGCCTTTCATAGATTGGTGTCTCTATACATACATTCAGATATGTGCCGTTCTTCTTGGGTCTGGCCATCGTCATTCCTCCTGTAAAGAATCAAAAATGAATCAGCATGAGTATTATACCACAATTCACTACCGTTTTCAATTCTTTACCACAAATTAATCCGCCTAAATTCAACGTACAAAAGCCGTCCTTACGATTGTAAAGACGACTTTAAGGTGCATATAAGTTTTGAGTCAAGAATGGTAAAACTCGCGCAATCGGGTATTTACCAAAGATATAGCAGTTACAATTCCATCCCCCATTATCGGAACCATGAAAATCACAAACCCAACAATCAGTATCTTCAGCGCTTCAGATCCGGCAGTCAGTCCTAAAATGTAGGACGATACTCCCACCAGAAAGAAGAGTCCGGCAAGCAGATTAAAGACCACTGACAAGGAGTTGTTTAGGAAGATTCCGGCCCATTGTACTATTGTTAGCACGGCAACAGCCGGGAGCAACAGAATCTTTGCGATTATCTTCAAGACTGTCATACGACCACCTCTTCCTTATATTCAGCCTGCTCGTCATCCTTCTGATTGGGCAGATAGTAAATCCCTTTGGCCCGATCCTCTGCGCGGAGGGCATCTTTCTTAGCGTCCATAGCTTCTTTTCTGGCTCGTTTATTCTTCCAGTAATACGTTTACTGCCACCCGGTTGATTTACTTCTCAAATAGGCCTCATGGCGCTGTTGCCGGATCCGTTCCTGCCGTTCGGCAAGGATATTTAATCTCTCTGGTCTGCTAGAGTCCGATCCCCATCTTCTGATGATAGTAGGCCGGGACCTCGATGTGTTCATCGGACAGGATCTTCGAGATTTGATACGGTCCTTTTCCTTCCATTGACATCTGGAAAATACGCTTCACGATGGGAGCTGCCACCGGATCGATCACCCATTGATCCTTGTCCTTCTCAGACTTCAGATATCCATACGGGACAGCACTGCTTGTGTGTTTCCCGGCGAGATTCTTTGCCTGATACGCGGACCGGATCTTCTTACTGGTGTCCCTGGCATACCATTCATTCATGATGTTGCGGAAGGGAGTAAACTCGTCATCACCCTTCAAGGTATCCACGTTGTCGTTAAGGGCAATCAGCCGGGTATCGTTCTTCCGAAGTACTTCCATATAGGAACCGACCTGAAGATAGTCCCTTCCGAACCGGGACATATCCTTGATGATGCAGGCCTCGATGTTCCCGACCCTGACCTCATCGATCATATTCTGGAATCCCGGACGGTCGAAGCAGGTGCCGGAGATCCCATCATCAGTGAAATGCCGGAAGACTGTCATGCCGTGAGACAGAGCGTAGTCCTCAAGGATCCGTTTCTGGTTGATGATGGAGTTTGACTCGCCCTGTTGTTCATCGTCGTGGCTAAGCCTCTCATAGAGGGCCACATATCTGTGTTCGTTTCTCTTTGCCATGTTCGCTGGCTCCTTTCTGTGAAAAGAAAAGAGAATAGCTTTTTACTATCCTCTATCTTGTATTTCCGATATGTAGAGGGTACTAAGAAACTATCCTCAGTTTATAAGACCGTCAGCGAACTAAAACTTCGAATACCTTGACTGCTTCGAGATATTGAGCACCACGCCCATGCCGGCGAGCATTATCCACAGCGACGTACCGCCGTAGCTGAAGAACGGAAGCGAAATACCCGTGACCGGCATGAGCTTGCTCACCACGGCAAGGTTGAGCACCACCTGGATCGCCACATTCGTGGTGATTCCGTACGCCACCAGTGCGCCGAACATATCCGGAGCGTTGCGGGACACCTTGTAGCCGCGCATGATCAGGATGATGAACAGCACGATCACCAGCAGCACGCCCACGAGGCCCAGTTCCTCGGCGAGGATCGAAAAAATGAAATCATTATAAGGTTCGGGCAGGTAAAGATATTTCTGCACGCTGCGGCCGAAACCCCTGCCGAACAGGCCGCCGGAACCGATCGCCAGCATTGACTGCGTTGCCTGGTACGTATCCGCCTCGTTTTCCGCCTCGCCGCCGTGCGCCGCGACGCGCTTGATGATATAATCGAGGGACAGACCCTCGTTGCTCTTGACGAACAGCAGTACCGCCACCACCGCCGCCACGCCCAGCACGATCGTTACCGCGAACGTGTACCATTTCACTTTACCGGCGAACATCATTGACGCCGTGATCAGCAAAATTATGAGCACGCAGCTGATGTGCGGCTGCCTGACCAGCATCAGCACGTTGAGCGCGATGGGGGCAACGAATATCAGTATCCCCCACAGCCCGACCGCCTTTCTGCGTATTGCCGGGTTGGACAATACGTACGCCATGAAAAATACCACCGCCAGCTTGAGGACCTCCGACGGCTGGAAAGTGATGACCTTCAGATCGATCCAGCGGCGGGCGTTGTTGAGCGTGATGCCCAGCGGCGTGAACACCGCCGCCATAAGCGCCGTGGCCACTCCGAAGAGAACCAGCGAAAGCGGCTGCAGATATTTGTAATCCGCCATGCTGACCACAAAAAGGATCGCAATACCCACCACGGTGTACACGATCTGCGTTTTCAGCACGTCGTAGGCGGTAGAATCCGGCGTTTTGGAGTAGGAACTGGGCGTACTGGCGCTGAAGATCATCATCGTACCGATACCCACCAGGAGGACAACGCTTAAAAGCAGCCAGAAGTCCACCTGGGAGTAACTGATGTTGGTATGGATGTCGTTGTCAACACGCTTTTTCCGCGCCATTTCGTTTCCCCCGCCCGCTGCCGTCCGTCAACGCGTTCCGGCCCCGGGCCCGTTCCGTCAGATCATACAGATACTGAAATAAGTAAATACGCAGCACACCAGCGCGAAGCCCCAGAAGCTCCACACCACGCGCTTTTCGCTCCAGCCCGAAAGTTCGAAATGGTGATGGATCGGCGCCATTTTGAACACGCGCTTTTTGCGGCCGGACGCCTTGTACACACCCACCTGGATTATATCGCTGAGCGCCTCGATCACGAAGATCATGCCGCCGATCAGCATTATCAGCGGGCGGCGCATCATCAGCGTCAACACCGCTATTCCGCCTCCCAGCGCCAGCGAGCCCGTGTCGCCCATAAAAATGCGGGCCGGGTTGTAATTGAATACCAGAAACGCCAGCAGCGCGGCGGCGCACATGAAGCCGGTGAGCTGCAGCGTGCGCGAAGCTTCCAGCGTGAACGCCACGCAGGAGATCATCGCGAACACGATCGTGCTGATGCCGGAGGCCAGGCCGTCCAGACCGTCGGTGAGATTGACCGCGTTGGTGGTGGCCAGCAGCACGAACACCGCGTACGGGATAAAGAACCATTTGAGATCCAGTTCAGCGTGAGCGCGGAACATATCGAAGCGGAGGACGGTGATATTGTCCCCGCCTTTGAAATACAGCCACAGCGCGATGCCCAGCGAGAACAGCAGCAGCATCAGCATCTTCTGCCAGGCGTACAGGCCTTTTTTGCGCTTTTTGACCTTGATGAAATCGTCCAGGAAACCTACGATGCCGAAGCCCAGCATAGAGAGCGCCGGAAACAGCAGCCAGAGATCATGCCATATGATCGCGCAGATCACCGCCGCGGCCACGATCGGTATCAGGAAGATCCAGCCGCCCATCGTGGGCGTGCCCTGCTTTTTCAGATGGCTCTGCGGCCCGTCGTCGCGTTCGGACTGGCCGAATTTCAGCCGCCGCATCAGCGGGATCACGACCGGTCCCAGCAGAACGCCCGCGGCAAACACCGCCGCCATGCAGATCAGTATCTCGTACACTTTCATTTGAAATCTTCCTCCAGGCGCGCGGAAATGCGGCCCATGTGCATTATGTGGGAGCCTTTGACCAGTATTGCCACCGTGCGTCCGGCGGCGAATTCGCGGTCAATATATTCTTTTACAGCGGCGTATGCCGCGTCGGTGGTGTCAAAGCTCTGCGCGCTTTTTGCGGCATTTTTGACCGCGGCGGCTTTGAAGCCCGTCACATAGTCGCGCGCCTTCTCCCCTACGGTAAAGATCGCGTCGCACCGCGCGGCGGCGGTCCGACCCACTTCTTTATGGAATTCGGGCGATTTCGGTCCCAGTTCCACCATATCTCCCAGGGCGGCAATATGCCGGTCCGCCGTAAAGCCCGCCATCACTTTGAGCGAGGCCGGCATCGACTCCGGTCCGGCGTTGTATGCGTCATCCATCAGCGTCAGGCGGCCGCCGGCCAGTCTGACCGTGCGCTGGCGCAGGGAGTTGACGCCGCTGTTTTCCTCCGCGTACCGCCGCATTGCCTCCGCCGCGTCTTCGGGCGCGATGCCGAACAGGGCGCCGGCGGCAATGGCCGCCATTGAATTGTACACGTTGTGCTCGCCGGGAAGCGGCAGGTCAACGTGGCAGTTTCCCTCGCGGCTGATCAGCAGATAATTTATGCCGTGTTCGCCGGAAATGACCTCGGTAGCCCGGTAATCGCACGCCGCGTCCTGGCCGAAAGTGATGATCTCGATATTATTGCAGCCGTACTCCGCGGCGATGGCGCGCAGGGCCGCGCGGTCTTTCATAAGATCGCAGTCGCCGTTGACAATCAGCCGGAACGGTCTGTCCGCGGGCAGGCGCGCGCCGCCCAGGCACACTTCCATCTTGGCTTTGAGGGTGTTCTCGCGGCTGCCCAGGGGCTCCCGGTGCGCGTTGCCAGCGGAGGTGCTGATCGCCGCCTCGGGGTGCACGGTGTTCTCCAGGTATCTGATCTGACCGAGGCCGCGCCGGCCCATCTCCGCCACGAAGATCTCGGTGTCCGCGGGAAGCGCGAGCACGGTCTGGGGCAGGCCGACTTCGTTGTTGTGATTGGCTTTGGTCTTTTCGGCTCTGAAGGCTGACGCCAGCACGGCGTGGGTCAATTCCTTCGTGGACGTTTTGCCCACGCTGCCGGTAACGGCGATCCGGCGCGTTGACGCCAGGTCGCGCTGCATGATGCCGGCGGCAATATCCGCGTACGCCGAGAGCGTGTCCTTCACCAGGATCGCGTTGTCCCCGTACTTTCCGTCCCGCGCTCCGGCCGCGTCGTCAACGACCGCGCACACCGCGCCCCCGTCAAGGGCTTTTGCGACGAACGCGTGCCCGTCGAAATTCTCGCCTTTGAGCGCCAGAAACGCGCCGCCCCGAACGGCCTTGCGCGAATCCGTCACCACCGCGTTCACCGTCCGGCGCGGGTGGCTGCCCAGGTATTCTCCGCCGCAGAACGCGGCCAGCTGCTTCAGCGTCGTGCGTTTCATAATTCCGCCAGCGCCTCCCGGACCACTTCCCGCTCGTCGAAATGGATCGTGCGGTCTTTAAGGATCTGATATGTTTCGTGGCCTTTGCCCGCCAGGATGATCACGTCGCCGGGCTGCGCGTGGGCGATCGCCCAGTGGATGGCTTCGCGCCGGTCAACGATGACAATGTACTTGCCGCCGGTGGGTTTGAGGCCTGCTTCCAGGTCGGCAACGATGGACGCCGGATCTTCGCTGCGCGGATTGTCCGAGGTGATGATCGAGAAGTCCGCGTACTTGCCCGCGGTCTCCCCCATCAGCGCTCTGGGACGGTTGCGGTCGCCGCCGCAGCCGAACAGGAACACCGTGCGTTTGGCGAATTCTTTGACGGTGGTGATGATGTTGATGAAGCTGTCGGGATTGTGGGCGTAGTCGATGATCACGGTGAAATCGCGGCCCGTGGGCACGACTTCGGCTTTTCCTGCCACCGCCACGGTGGAAAGGCCTTCCGCGCAGGTCGCGGGGTCAATGCCGATCAGCCGCATCGCGGCGTACGCGCCCAGGGAGTTGTACACGCTGAACCGTCCGGGGATGGGGACAACGATATGCGCCTTTACCTTGCCGCACTCCTCGCAGTCGTATTCCACGCCTTCGGGGTGTTTGACGACGCCAACCGCGCGGAAATCGCAGCCTTCCGACATGCCGAAGGTGTAAAGCTTCTCTTTGACCGTCGCCTGCGCGCGGGCGATCATGTATTCGGACCAGTCGTTGTCCCGGTTCACCAGCGCGAAGCGGGAGAGCCCGAACAGTTTGGCTTTGGCAGCGGCATACTCTTCCATGTTTGCGTGCTCGGAGGGGCCGATGTGGTCGGGGGAAAGATTCGTGAACAGACCCACGGCGAACTCGCAGCCGCCCACGCGGTCCAGGTTGAGGCCCTGGGACGATACTTCCATCACGCATTCGCCGATGCCCGCGTCCACCATTTTTTTGAGCAGGGGCTGAATCACGTTGGCCTCGGGCGTGGTGCGTTCGGTGGGAATGCGCTCGTCGCCGATGTAGTTGCAGATGGTGCCGATCAGGCCGGATTTGCGGCCCGCGGCGGTCAATATGGAGCGCATCATGTAGCTGGTGGTGGTCTTGCCCTTCGTGCCGGTGATGCCGATCAGTTCGAGCTTGCCCGAGGGGTGATCCGCGAGGATATCGGCAATGCGGGCAACGTCGCGGCGGATGTTGTCCGTCACGATCACCGGGATCAGTCTGCCCTGCCAGAGGATGCTGTCCCCCTGCACGTAGCCTTTCTCCCAGGCGGCCGCCTTCTCTTTAAGCAGGGCCGGAGACTCGGTCAGCAATGCCGCCGCGCCGCGTTCCAGCGCCTTGCCCGCGAAATCATGTCCGTCCAGCACATAGCCCTTCACGCAGGCGAACAGGCTGCCCTTCCGGCATTCGCGGCTGTCGATATCCACCGATTCTATATCCACCTGCGCCGGCGCCGTTTCCAGCAGCCTGCAGCCGTCAAGTTTCGCAACAAGTTCAGTCAGTTTCATTTGCTGTTCCTCCGTATTTCCGTCTGTGTTCTTCTATTTCGTCAGCTCCGGGATCAACCCATCGATTCCGTATTCGTGTTCTCCACTCTGAGTTCGATCACCGCGCCGCGCTCCAGCATGGTGCCCGGTTCGACGCTCTGGGAAACCACGGTGCCGATATTTTCCGCGTGCATGTTGAAGCCCAGCTGGTTAAGTAATATATACGCATCCGCCAGCGCGTAGCCGGTGAGGTCCGGAACGCGCGTCACGGGATGTTTCGTGGCCGCGTCGGTGTACAGGACCACCGTGGACCCGTCGGTGATGTATTGACCCATCTCGGGCACCTGCACCGCGACTTTGATCTCATTGGGATCCGCGTCTTCCGGCATATCCGCCACTT
>JAEEGL014480835.1_pt1 | contig 13099 bp, 13 predicted proteins | sample 9134231 | NCBI WGS metagenome assembly JAEEGL01 (sample SAMN16246548, study PRJNA631951) | gut metagenome | biome: gut microbiome; feature: rumen; material: fiber-attached | host: Bos | place: Iran: Karaj | collected 2018-10 | reverse complement strand
CAACACCAAAATCATTGAATTCGGCCCTGCCCATTACATATTCGGGTTCCGAATCGGTCATGGACAGTATCATCGTAGTACAATAGCATCCAAGATCATACACAGCGCCGCCGCCCATTTCCTTATGAAGCCTGATATCCTCAACATAACCCTGAGTTATAAATGCTGTTTCAATATAATCGGCATCCCCTATGATACCGCTCTTAACATCCTCTTTAAGAGAAGCAATATACTGACTGTGAAGATAGGCATATGCTTCCATCAGGATGACTCCGTTTGCCTTCGCCTCATCAAACATCTCTCTTGCATCATCTGCATTAAGCGCCAGCGGTTTTTCACACAATACATGCTTCCCTGCCTTAAGTGCTTTAATGACCCACTCCTTATGAAGATGATTGGGAAGAGGAATATATACAGCCGTTACATCCGGATCCTTAAGCAGCGCATCATATCCGACATAGGATTTTTCGAATCCAAATTCTTCCTTATAATTCTTCACCTTCTCTTCATTTCTTCCCGCAATGGCATAAAGCTCACAGCCTTTTGCCTTTTTCATGCCTGGAATCGTACAGCCCCTCGCTATATTTGCAGTCCCAAGGACACCCCATTTTACTGCCATACCTTCTCTCCTTCCTTCATATCCTGTTTCTTAAATAACTAAATCCGCCTGTTTTCTGTCTCATCACATAAAAATATAGCATACATAATGACTACTTATAGAATACCATATATTATTTTCCATGACTTCTTACATTTTGCCTTTTTCTTTGTCAAATCTTGTTAAAAGAAATTACACCTGTGGATATACAGTTAATATACATCTGCAGGTGTAGTTACATATCTTATCTGTTCTCTGATTACAGCTTGGCTCCTCCCTTGGAACCTCCAAAGCTTGCCGAATTGAGAATATTTGTATCAAATGTAAAGGTAAGACTCTCTTCCTGACGGGCCCTCTTAAGGCACAGATCGATCATCCGTGTCAGAAGCTCCTTATACGAAACACCGACAGGTTCCCATAGATAGAACGACAATGAACCGGGAATAGTGTTTATTTCATTAAAGTACAGACGGTCATTCTCTTCATCGATCATAAAATCGATCCTGGCAACACCGTTACATCCGAGCAGTTTAAATGAGCGGACCGCCATCTGTCTTATTTCTTCCCTTAATTCCGCAGATATCTCTGCAGGGATCTTTCTTGACACACTTGCCATACCTTTACTGCCGCTGCCCTTGGCATTGCTGACATACTTATCTTCATAGCTTAATATGTCTTCGGTATGGAGCGGTTCTTCACACTCGGAAGCAATAGCCTCATTCTCATCCCCAAGTACCGCACAGTTTATCTCACGAAGCCTTGTGATTGCATGCTCAACCAGTACCTTGGTCGCATACCGGAAAGCATCATCTATTGAATTGGTCAGCTCCATTCTGTTCTTTGCAACACTTATACCAACACTTGATCCTAAATTAACCGGCTTTACAATGGCAGGATAACCTATTTCCTTTTCCACACTGTCAAGCAGTGCTTCCATATCCGCATAATCCGATAATGTGTACAGCTTTGCATCAAGAACGGGAACATTACCTTCCTTAAGCACAGCCTTCATTATAAATTTATCCATACCTATTGCGGATGCTGTCACGTCGCAGCCAACAAACGGGATCCCCAGAGTCTTAAGATATCCCTGGAAGGCTCCGTCCTCAACATTGGTACCGTGAACCACGGGAAATGCGATATCTATCTCAGTCTCGATATTCTTCCCGAACTTCTTAAGAGGAAACGGCATCAGCTTAACCCGTCCGTTTTCATTTATCATTATTACTCTCTGGGATTTATTAAGAAGTGCGTTTATATCCTTATAAGCCTCTATATTACCGATATCCTCTCCTATATACATTTCGTTCTTCTTTGTCATGTATACGGGAATCACTTCATATTTATCCGTATCCATGGAAAGAATTGCCTGAATACCCGATATTACAGATACCTCATGTTCGACACTCTTACCGCCAAAGATCATGGCCACCCTTGTTTTCATTATACTTATACTCCTCCTTCATAATTACATTGGCATATTTAAACCTGTTGCAAAACATTATACCATACTTCCTGCAATACGGTTAGTAATTAATGTTCTAAGGAGCTGCATAAATTACAGTATCGTTCTTATATCCTCTGTAATCTCCATAACAATAAGCTGTACAGCCTATTTCTATCTGAGACTCCCGGGGGTAACTCCCTTATGCTTCTTAAATGCCCGGGTAAAATGACTCTGATCCGCATATCCCAGCTCCTGGCTTATATCATTCAGACTGAGTTCCGTGAACTTAAGCAATTCCTCCGCCCTTTCAACCCTCAGCATCTCAAGATGTTCCTTACAGGAACGACCGTACATCTCCTTAAAGCATCTTGCGAAGTTCGAATAGCTCATGTTACACCTTTGGGCAAGCTCTTCGACTCTGGGATTCTCATCAAAATGCATATCAATGTATTCAATTATATTCTGCAGAGAAAGCTCATCTCTTGACACATATTCAGATACATTGGAGAAATCTATCCCCTCATTCTGCCAGATCCTTATAAGTGATGTCATAAGAAGACATAATCTGGCATGTACCATCACATCAAAGCCTATATCCTTTCTCTTTAATTCATCCTCACATCCCTTAAAGAAAAGACCGTTATCATGAAGACTGCCCTCTTCGGGGAAAAAGCATACTCTTGCATTCTGCTTCCTTGCCACGGTAAGTAACGTCTGAAGTCTCGGTGTGAAATTCGTATTCACCGCAAGTCTTGACGGATCAAACTTAATCCCCGTAAACACCGCTCTTTTTATACTGCTTGCATACATGGAATGCAGCGTATCGCCAAAGAACAGCAGCATATCTCCTTCCTTAATATAATATTCCTTCTCATCGGCAGCGGCGAACATACTTCCTTCCATCATATACAGTATCTCCATATAAGGATGAAAATGCGGACGTACCGGGAAATCACTGACAAGTGTATCAAAAAGGAACGTTTCATAAGGAGTATTCAGTATATCAGAGTATTCATACAGATAATTCATAAAAAGCCTTTCATAATTATTCAAAGATTTATTAAGTAAATATCGCAAATCAAATAATATATGATAGATTTATTCAATAAACATACCGGTTTATTATAACATTCTGATGAATATTGGTCTACACTCATAAAACAACAATTTACGTAACTATTCAGAACAGCACATATATTTTAAAACATGATACGTCATGCTCGCATGTAAGTGCCATGTTTTACAAATATATGTATTGGATGAATCCAAAATAGCGAAAAATACAAAGTATTTTGAGCCTGTTCTGAATAGTTACCAACTTACTATAAAAGATCCTACATTTTTAATAATTCATATAACTTCAAGGAGGTATAACATGAACAGAAGCTTTGTTAAAGACATGACAACCGGCGATGAATTCAAGCTTCTTATAAGCTTCTCTGTTCCTATGCTTATAGGAAACATATTCCAACAGGTTTACAACATGGTAGATTCAATAGTTGTGGGAAAATACGTCGGAGCAGGCGCCCTTGCAGCCGTCGGTGCAACGGCATCTCTTAATTTCCTGTTCTTTTCACTATGTCTGGGACTTACGGGCGGTATAGGAGTGGTGATATCGCAGCATTTCGGAGCAGGTGACGAAGCAGGTGTAAGAAAAGCAATATTTAACTCAATCTATATAATAGCCGTCACGGGAGTGATCATGTCATTGCTTGGAATAATCCTTGCAAGACCTGTGCTCATATGGCTGCACACACCCTCTGATATACTTGATGATGCAGCCTCATACATGCAGATAGCCTGCGGAGGAATTCTTGCGGTTGCGGCTTATAACTGTATTTCTTCTATATTAAGGGCGCTTGGAGACAGTAAGACTCCTCTCTATTTCCTGATCTTTGCAAGCCTCATAAATGTAGTGCTGGATCTTATACTGGTCATTCAATTTGGCCTTGGTGTAAAGGGTGTGGCTTATGCAACTATTATTGCCCAGGTTATATCGGCAGCAGGAAGCCTTATATATGCCTTGCGAAGAAATCCTTTCTTCTGTATACAAAGGGATGAGATGCATTATGACGCAAGGCTGGCCGGTAAATGCTACCGTCTGGGAATTCCTCTTGCCCTGCAGTCCTCACTTATAGCTATATCCTGTGTTGCTCTCCAGAGTGTTGTCAATACCTTCGGATCGATGATAGTAGCTGCATTTACGGCTACATCGCGTATTGAACAGCTGGTACAGCAGCCTTTTAACTCTCTTGGCATGGCACTGTCCACCTTTACAGGACAGAACATAGGAGCCGGCAGGCTTGACCGTGTTAAACGTGCCCTGATAAGATCAGTGCTTTTGGTAGCCTGCTTCAGCCTGTTTATGCTGCTCCTTTTCTATACCTTTGGAGAAAATATCATGCGCGTGTTCGTTTCCGATGCAGATGTTATTGCCTTCGGAACCCGTGCACTTAAAATAACCTCCTGGTTCTACTTTGCCCTCGGTATCATATATGTATTCAGATCTCTTCTTAACGGAGCAGGTGATGCAGTATATTCAATGATAAACGGCGGAGTGGAAGTGGCCGGACGTATAGTATTCTCAAACACCTTAATTCTTATACCTGCCATCGGTAAATGGGGTATATGGTTATCAACAGCCCTTACCTGGCTCATAACAGGCATAGCAAGCATCATAAGATACAGGCAGGGTAAGTGGAAATTGATCAGAGTAGTTGAGAAGCAAAAAACAGGGATTGTGGAAAAAGACAATAAAGAGTCTTCAGTACCCGCTATACACAAAAGTCTTTCAGTGTTATAAAATATATAACGGATTTAAAACAGGAGCATATCATGGAATATATTAAGGGAATAACCTACGGAGCATTTGCAGGTGCAGGTGAATTTACAAAAAAGCCGGCCTATACAAGTATTGATAAGCTGATTGAACGGACGGGTGCCAATTATATAGTACTTGTACCCAACGGATTACAGGATACTCCGCAGTCTCAGGAAATCGACTATACGTCACCTGCAAACCTTACGGATGATGAACTTAAGGATATGATACGCTATATCCACGACAGAGGCTTAAAGGCAGCGCTTAAACCTACAGTCAACTGCAAGAACGGAACCTGGAGGGCTCATATATGCTTCTTTGATAAGGATGTTCCCTGTGAGCCGAAATGGTCTGTATGGTTCAGGGCATACAGGGATTTCCAGCTTCATTATGCAGCCCTGGCTGAGGAAAGCTCTGTCGATATGTTCATAGCCGGCTGTGAAATGGTGCAGTCTGAGCACCGTGAGGAGGAGTGGCGTGACGTTATCGGAAGTATCAGAGAGCTATATCACGGTCCGGTAACCTATAATACAGATAAATATCAGGAAGATAATATTACCTGGTGGGATTGTGTCGATTACATATGCTCAAGCGGATACTATCCCATAAACGACTGGGATACACAGCTTGACAGGATAGAAAAGGTTGTAAAGAAGTATAATAAACCCTTCTTCTTTGCAGAAGCCGGCTGTAAATCCACTAAAGGATCCATGAACGTTCCAAATGACTGGACACTGCCCGGTGAGCCTGCTGCCGATGAACAGGCCAAATGGTACGATACCATGTTTAAAGCCTGTGACAAACGTGATTTTATCGGAGGTTTCTTCCTATGGGACTGGAGCATTAAGCTGTATCCTTCAGGAAACGCTCTCTCCGATAAAGGATATAACATTTATGCCAAACCGGCTGAAGAAGTGATAAGAAAGTTCTATACATCAAAATAGCTATAGAATAGCGAATTTCATCAGAAATTCGGTATTCTATAATAAATTCGAGGCAGGATTTATGACAATATATCTTGAACATATATATAAATCATACAAAGATGCAGAGGCTCTTAAGGATTTCAATCTGTCTGTTGAAGATGGAAAGTGTTATGCCCTTGTGGGACCAAAAGACAGCGGTAAAACAACTGCTCTAAAAATATTCATGGGAGTTGAAAAGCCCGATTCCGGCAAAGTCAGCCGGATGGGGGATTACAAGTATCCGACTCTCAAAACTACCTATGTACCTCAGGAAGAAAGCCTTAATCTTAAGAAAAACGCCATATGGAATGTAAAAAAAGCTCACAGGACTGCCTCTAAGGGTGGTGCAGTTGATGAGCTTTCGCGTTTCTTTACCGTTGAAGAAATGAATAAACCGGTAGGAGATCTGAATATCGGTAGGAGACGTATGATCGAGATAATAAAGGCATTGTTTGTTCCGGGTGATTTTGTCGTGCTTGACGATCCATTCAGGGAAATGACAGACGGGGATAAAAAAAGGGCTCTTGATTATGTAACGGATAAGCTCGGAACCAGACCTCTGCTGCTTGCACAGCATGAGGAACCGGATTCCAGACTGTTCCGTATTATTCATATGTAGTTATCATATCTGCGGTATTTCCTCATTGAGCATATGCTTAAGTGTGTTAAGCACTCTTTTCTTATCCGTACTCCACTTTGGTTCAATAAGAAGCCTTCTCGGACCGTCTCCTGTCATACGGTGTACGATAATATCCGAAGGTATATGCTCTATACACTTTACTACCAAAGAACAATATTCATCCATACTCATAATATGAAACGGTTCTTTTTCATAAATATCTGCAAGCTCTGTACCTTTAAGAACATGCAGAAGCTGGAGCTTTATGCCCTGTATCGGAAGTGAACATGTCCTGTCAACAGAATCAAGCATCATGCTCTCCGTTTCGCCCGGAAGTCCAAGTATCAGATGGGCAATAACATCAATTCCCGCTTCATTTAATCTGTATACACTGTTTGCATACTGCTCATACGTATATCCGCATTTTATATATGAAAGAGTGGATGGATGCACGCTTTGAAGACCCATTTCCACCCATACCGGCTTGATCTCATTGAGTTCTTTAAGCAGCATAAGAACCTCATCGGATATACAGTCACATCTTGTCGCTATCGATAATATCACTACTTCAGGCTGTTCTATTGCGGCATAAAATACTTTTCTTAAATAATCTGTAGATGCATAAGTATTTGAAAAAGCCTGAAAATACGCAATATATTTCCGGCATCCTGATTTTTTCACAATGAGAGATTTGGCTTTCTCAAGCTGGCGGACTATATCATCTGCGCTGCATGAATACCGTTTATCATCCCCGAATGTGAAATCCCCCGATCCTCCTTTTGAGCAGAAAATACATCCTTCTGTATCTATAGTACCGTCCCTGTTCGGACATGTCATACCGGCATCTATTGAAAGCTTATATACCTTTTCAGCATATCTGTCTTTCAGATATTCATTTACAGATATATATTTATGATCCATTCCTTCTACTGCCTTAAATCTCTCGCAGCTGTAAATCCATAAGCGCTTTCCGCACTGTATATCGCCCGTTTTATAGCCTCGCTCATTACATCTGCCGCAAGTGTTCCCACCAGATCCTGGTCTGCACTTACATCACCTACGGAAATTGCGTAAATACTGTCACCGTCTGCTGTTGTGTGGACAGGACGTATCGACCTTGCATATCCGTTATGAGTCATTCCGGCAAGCTTGCAAAGCTGTGATTTATTAAACACGGCATTTGTGATAACGGCTCCTATTGTTGTATTATCCACAAATCTGTTCTCGTGAACATCTATACTCTCCTTCATAAGAGAAATACTGTCACGGAAGCTTTCTCCGTCCGTTTCAAGCAAACCGGCTATTTTCTTACCCGTTTTCCAGTCATAGATATCTCCGAGTGCATTTACGGCCACGATCGCTCCTATCTTAAGAGAACCAAGTTCTATGGCATAGCTTCCGATGCCTGATTTCATGCAGGTTTCCATTCCGGCAAGCTTACCTACGGTTGCACCGCACCCTGCACCATAGTTTCCGTCTCTGTAATTGGGAGCTTCCATTGCCAGTCTCGCAGCCTCATATCCCATATCGTGATCCGGCCTTACAGACTTATCACCTACCGTAAGATCAAAAATATCGGACTGTACTACAAGCGGAACCTTCGTAACACCAACATCGAATCCGATATCATGTTCTTCGAGGTAATCCATAACACCGTTTGCGGCACCCAATCCGAATGCACTTCCTCCCGCCAGAACTACAGCATGCACGAACTGTGCTGCTGTAAGCGGATCAAGAAGTCTTGAATCTCTTGATGCAGGACCGCCACCCCTTACATCAATACCTGTCCGCATACCCTCTTCACTGATCAACACGGTACAGCCTGTTCCCGCAGCAGCATCTTCTACCTGTCCGATCTTTATTCCTTCTATTTCAGTTATTGATATTTCACGCTCCATCTTCTCTCCTTTTCGACATTTTTCTGTCATTTATATCTGTTATATATTTAAACCCATTTATACAGCAAAGACTATTTCATAATATTCACGCAGCTATTCACTTAATATTCATCACTGGGAAACGGTGCCATCCCGTAAACACCGGAATTCTCACCGGGCTCTCCCTGTCTGAACTGTGTCTCATACAGTTCGGTATATACTCCTCCTTTCCTTACCAGCTCCTTATGCTGTCCTCTCTCTACTATCTCTCCGTCTTTAAGCACATATATCATATCTGCCGCAAGTATGGTTGACAGCCTGTGTGCTATCAGAATGGATGTTCTTTCCTTAATTATCGGATCTATCGCATCCTGAATCTTCTGCTCTGATATGGAATCAAGCGCCGAAGTGGCTTCATCAAAGATAAGGAGCTTTGGATCCTTAAGCAGTACACGGGCTATTGATATCCTCTGTTTCTCACCACCCGAAAGCTTAAGACCCCTGTTTCCGACCATCGTATCAAGTCCCTTCTCCTGATTCTGTATAAAATCATATATATTTGCTTTCTTACAGGCTTCTATCATATCTTCCTCTGTGGCATTGGGTGAAGCGTATAACAGATTATCCCTTATTGTTCCGTTAAACAGATATGTCTCCTGAGACACCACTCCCACGTTTTTCCGAAGCTGTTTAAGGCTTAACTTCCTTACATCCACTCCGTCAAACAGGACAGACCCTTCGCATACATCATATATTCTCGGAATAAGATTTATAATCGTACTTTTACCTGAACCCGAAGGTCCCACAATTGCCATGCTCTTACCGGCCTCTAACTTAAAGCTTACATCCTTAAGTATCTGTCTTTCTTTATCATAAGAAAAATCCACATGCTTAAACTCTACCTCTCCTGTCATCTTCGGCAGAACCATCGGCTGTTTCGGATCCTCTATCTCAACCTCCATATCATAATATGAAAATATCCTTGAAAACAGAGCCATTGCCCTCATCCAGTCAACCTGAATATTAAGCAGGCTGTTTACAGGCATATACGTCTTTCCAAGCAATGCCACAAGTACCGTGATATCTCCGACCGTCAGTGTACCGTCATATTTCATCATAAGGATACCGCCTACCAGATACAGGAGCATGGGACCTATATTGGTCACAGTCTGAAGAACCATGAAGAACCATCTTCCCGCCATGCGCTCACGGATATTAAGCTTTATCATCTTATTGTTAACACTCCGGTATCTTTCATATTCTTCATCTTCTTTTCCGAACAGCTTCACAAGCAGCTGACCGCTTACCGAAAGTGTCTCATTCAGGATGCCGTTAACCTCATCATTGCAGGCCTGGGCTTCATTGGTAAGTGTCCATCTCGTCCTGCCTGCGCGTCTTGTTGGTATGACAAAAAGCGGTATCACAACAATACCCAGGATGGCAAGTATCCAGTTTTTCTGAAACATGGCTGTCAGGGCAAAAATAAGAGTTATCGAATTGGACAGAATACTCTTGAACGTATTCGTGATAACGGATTCCACTCCGTCAATATCCGATGTCATACGTGTAATAATATCTCCTTGATTATTAGACGTGAAAAACCTTTGCGACATATGCTGCAGATGACTGTACATCATATTTCGCATATCAAAGGTTATATGCTGAGCTATCCAGTTATTGATATAACTTTCCGCAACACCTATGAGACTTGCAAACAGCGTAACCATAAAGGACGCCGCTATATATATGATAAGGAGCTTTAAATCCCTGCCGATAAGGCCCTCATCTATTATTTTACCCGTAAGGATGGACGGCATGAGTCCGGCAACAGAAGAAAGCGCTATACAAAGAAGAACTAAAATAAGCTGCTTCCAATACGGCTTTAGATATGAAAAGACTCTTTTTATGAGCTCTGCCGTTATTTTCGGAGCTCTTGCAAGCTCCTCATCGGTCATATAATGCCCTCCCGGGCCACCATGTCTTCCTGCTCCGGGTGGCATGGATCATCCTCCTGATAAACATATGTTAAGATACAGATATCAATAGTAAACCTTATCGTATTCTCTGCAGGCTTACATCCACTATCAGATCTGACAGCTTCTCTGCAAGGACTGCATGGGCTTCTGCCGTCAGATGCAGTGAATCATACTCCGAAGGCTTTATGTATTTAGCCGCATCAAAGAATACGCATTCTTTTTGTTCCGCAATATATTCGTAATGAAGATGGAACTTCTTTGACTCTTCCACCGACCTTTCATCGAATGCTCCGTAAAACGGTGATGACTTTATTCCTTCTCCTATCTGAGGCGGCGATACAAGGATTATTTTGGGAATAAATTCCTGCTTCTCCATACTGAAGCTCTTTATTACATCAACAAGTACTCCGACCCCGTCTGCGATAAGCTCTGCATTGGAATGAAAAACCGTCTTAAGATCATTGGTTCCAAGCATCAGGACAATAATATCCACAGGCTTATGCGAATTAAGGCAAGGCCTTAAATAATCAAGACCGTTCTTCCATCCCTCCACAGGATCATCGTGGATAGTTGTCCTTCCATTGCATCCTTCTTCTATAACATTATAGTCATTTCCAAGAAGCATCTGAAGCCTTCCCGGATATCGGACATTTACCGGATATCTCATTCCGGTTTCCGGCACATAACCGTAGGTATTTGAATCTCCGTAGCAAAGAACCGTTCTGGACATATCTGTTCCTCCTCGTATAAAATAGCGAATTTCATCAGAAATTCGGTATTCTATAGTAACATGAATTATAACCGATGATATATACAAATTATATCAAAGCTCTGAAAGCATCTGTTTGGGATTATCCGCCGCCTTGACCTTATCCATCCCCTTTATTATAGTACCTTCTTCATCTATAAGATATGTTGTACGGACAACTCCCATAGAAACCTTACCGTAATTCTTCTTTTCCTTCCAGACGTCATAAGCCTTTATGACCTCAAGCTCTGTATCCGAAAGCAGTGTAAACGGAAGTCCGTGATTCTCTTCAAATTTTTTATGAGAAGCTACAGAATCCTTACTGACTCCGAGTACAACGGCTCCTTTTTCCCTAAACTGCGGATATAGTTCACCAAAGCCGCAGGCCTGTTTGGTACATCCGGAAGTATTGTCCTTAGGATAAAAATACAGCACTACCTTCTGTCCTCTGTATTCTGATAATGAATGCATCTCTCCATTTTGATCCGGAAGTGTGAATTCCGGTGCTTTCGTTCCTGTTTCCAGCATAATATCCTCCATGAAATCATAGTAACTGTTTATTTAAGATCATACTCAAGCCTGACCGTGATCGTCGCGGTTTTATATCTGGATGAGCTGTCAAATGCACCATCGTAGGAATAACTTCCTGTACCTGAATTCTTGGCGGTTATCTGAAATACCCCAAGATTTGAATTCTTAAGCTTCCCTAAATCCGCATCTGCATTTTTTGCTATTATCTCTATCCTGTCCCTTGCATTTTCAGATGCCTTGTCAATAAGATCAAGCTTCAGAGCATCAAGATCTGAATAGTAATATTCCGGTGATCCTGATGTAAGCTCAATCCCTTCATCCAGAAGACTTGATATATCCCTTGATATCCACTCAACATTTTCTACATTACCGGAGGTTATGGTCACACTCTGTGTCAGGGTATATCCGTTGGGCTCACTTCCTATATAATTACCGTTCTCATCATAGTTATCCTTATAATTTCTCGTGATATCAACCGAATTGAATACTATCTCATTCTCTTCTATATTATTATCGATAAGATAGTCCATTATAAGATCTGCATCCTTACTTATCTTCTTGTAAGCATCCTTAGATGAATATGCCCATGCGGAATAGGATCCCCGCCAGATAATGGTATCTGCCTCAAAATCAACACTTGCACTTCCCGTTGCTGCTATCGTATGCTCACTCCTTGATCTAAAATGCATAAGCCCGAAAGCCAAAGCAGCACAGCTTCCCATAATACATATCCCGATTATGAGAGGACCTATCCAAGAGTTCTTTTTTACTGTTTTTTCCGTATTCTGTTCCATTACTTTTTTCCTCCGATAATAAAATCATATTTGTAACTATTCAGAACAGGCTCATAATACTTCGTATTTTTCTCTATTTTGGATTTATAATGGAAAATCCATGAAATACGCTATAAATATAACATATCTCATGGATTTAAACAATTATCGTATCGCATCTCACTTACCAAAAAAGCAGTGCCCCTTCACTCCCAGAACAGTTCATCAAGGGTTTTGTTGAGGACCTTGCATATTGCTATGCACAGATTGATTGTCGGATTATAGTCGCCCTTCTCTATGGCACTTATCGTCTGCCTGGATACTCCACACATCTTGGCCAGATCCTCCTGAGACAGATCCATGCCGGCTCTGGCTGCCTTAAGTCTTAAATTCTTCATAGCTCAGTCCTCCCCGTTCTCTGTCTTCTTATCGATAAGATGTTTGATACCGAGCTCGGCCAATAATACAATCATCATAAACATTACCATGATATTCAGCATTGGGGCACCGCTTAAACCGTTTTTTGAAAATTCGCCTCTTATAGCCGGAACTATGACAGGGATCAGGTTAAGAAACATACATACTCCGAACACAATATAGTATCGTCTGTGGTCATTATTAAGTCCCCAGTAAACATCATGCCATACACAGTACCCGCCAAGTACGGTACATCCTAAAATTATACCGAAGAATTCCAAAATATAACTGTCTATCGGCAGTGTGATTTCCGCAAATGATAAACCT
>JAEEGL014290967.1_pt1 | contig 13099 bp, 8 predicted proteins | sample 9134231 | NCBI WGS metagenome assembly JAEEGL01 (sample SAMN16246548, study PRJNA631951) | gut metagenome | biome: gut microbiome; feature: rumen; material: fiber-attached | host: Bos | place: Iran: Karaj | collected 2018-10 | reverse complement strand
GCAACGCATTGATTTCGCACCTACGCACCATTTGTGCTAATTTACCTTTTTTCATCTTTTCTTTTGCGCTTTCTCTTTAATTATGTAATTTTGCAAGTCAAATACAAACGAAAAGGAAAATTATGGGAAACAACGAAATCAAAAGCAATTTGCCTGAGAACGCGTTTAGGGAACTAAATGATGGTGAACAGTACGAGCCGCTCATGTCGCCACGAGGCGTCTATCCCGAAGTGAATGCATGGTCTGTTACCTGGGGCGTGGTGATGGCTATTCTTTTCTCAGCAGCAGCAGCTTATCTGGGATTGAAGGTTGGTCAGGTTTTTGAGGCCGCTATCCCTATTGCCATTATAGCTGTAGGTGTGTCGACTGCAGCAAAACGTTCAAAATCGTTGGGTGAGAATGTTATTATACAGTCGATTGGCGCCTGCTCAGGTGCAGTAGTGGCTGGTGCCATCTTCACACTGCCAGCCATTTACATTCTGCAAGCAAAGTATCCAGAGGTTTCCGCATCGTTCTTAAACATATTCCTTTCTTCTTTGTTAGGTGGTGTTATAGGAATCTTATTTCTTATTCCATTTAGAAAGTACTTTGTAAGCGACATGCACGGAAAGTACCCCTTCCCAGAGGCAACAGCAACGACACAGGTGTTGGTTAGCGGCGCAAAAGGAGGAAACCAGTCGAAGCCTTTGTTGATAGCAGGCTTGGTTGGGGGCATCTATGACTTTATTGTTGCTACATTAGGGTGGTGGAATGAAAACTTTACCAGTAGAGTGGTAGGACTGGGCGAAGACCTGGCCGAACGCGCAAAGCTGGTGTTCAAAATTAATACAGGTGCAGCCGTACTTGGATTGGGATATATCATTGGCCTTAAATATTCCTTTATTATCTGCCTTGGCTCCTTTGCCGTATGGTGGCTTGTTGTGCCTGGCATGGCCTTGATATTTGGTAGCGATGTGTTGAACCAATGGGATCCGTCTATTGCTACGGCCGTAGGTGACATGTCGCCTGAACAGATATTCAAGGCATACGGAAAGTCGATAGGTATTGGTGCCATTGCTATGGCAGGTATTATCGGTATTGTTAAAAGCTGGGACATCATCAAGGGTGCGGTGGCACGAATCTCACAAAGTACTCAGAATGCCCAAAGTGCTCAGGAGATGACAAGGACATCGGTGGATATCCCATTCAAGTTCATTGCTATTGCTTCGCTCGTTACCATTCTTATTACATTCGTCTTCTTCTGGTTTGGCGTGATGGACGGCAATCTGCTTCAGGCATTGGTGGCTATTGTCTTGGTTGCTGTGATTGCTTTTCTGTTTACCACCGTTTCTGCTAATGCTATTGCCATTGTAGGTTCCAACCCTGTTAGTGGCATGACGCTCATGACACTGATCTTGGCTTCGGTAGTAATGGTGGCCGTTGGACTGAACGGTACAAGTGGTATGGTGGCAGCACTTATTATGGGTGGCGTGGTATGCACCGCACTGGCTATGGCAGGCGCTTTCATTTCCGACTTGAAAGTGGGTTATTGGCTGGGTACAACACCACGTAAACAAGAGACCTGGAAGTTCCTTGGCACGCTTGTCTCAGCAGCAACTGTAGGTGGCGTGATGATGTTGTTGAATGAGACCTATGGCTTTGCAAGCGGCCAGCTTGCTGCACCACAGGCTAATGCAATGGCAGCAGTTATCGACCCGCTTATGAATGGCGTAGGTGCTCCTTGGGCGCTTTACGCAATAGGTGCCGTATTGGCAATAGTTCTTACACTTTGCAAAATACCTGCATTGCCTTTCGCATTGGGTATGTTTATTCCACTTGAGCTGAACGTTCCACTACTTGTGGGTGGAGCTATCAACTGGTATGTAACAACACGCTCAAAGGAGAAAGAGGTTAATGAGGCCCGTGGCGAACGTGGTACGCTCATTGCATCAGGCTTTATTGCCGGTGGTGCATTGATGGGTGTTGTAAGTGCCTTGCTTCGTTTTGGAGGCATCAACCTGATAAGCGAGAGTTGGCTTGCCAACCCGTTGTCGGAGGTATGTGCACTCATAGCATATCTGCTACTCATCACCTATTTTGTTAAGGCAACGAAACATTAAATCCTTTATATAGCAATAACACCTTATATTATATAAATACTATGAATATAGAAGCTCCAACTTTGAACAAGGCTGGTATTTGGAAAGAGACACGCGACTATATCACTATTGCCATTGCAATGATGTCGTATTGCATTGGCTGGGGTATCTTCTTGCTGCCCAACAACATCACAACAGGTGGTGTGGCAGGTGTAACTTCCATACTTTATTGGGCAACTGGAATACCAGTTCAGTTCTCTTATTTCGTTATTAATGCCGTACTGCTTCTCTTTGCGCTACGTGTATTAGGCTTTAAGTTCTGCTTAAAAACTATTTATGCAGTGGCGGTGCTGACAGTTGGAGTGGGCCTCATTACAGAGTTCTATAAGTCACATCTGCTTGCCGACCAGCCATTTATGGCAGCCATTATTGGTGCTGTGTTCTGTGGGTGTGGTGTGGGACTTGGACTATCTTCAAATGGTTCTACAGGTGGCACAGATATTATTGCTGCCATTATTAATAAGTACCGTGATATTTCGCTTGGTCGAATTATCATGATATTAGACGTGATAATTATTTCGTCGAGTTATCTGGTTCTGCGCGATTGGGAGAAAGTGATTTACGGCTATGTGGTGCTGTATGTTACTGCTTTCTGTATCGACTGGGTGGTTAACTCACGTCGTTCGTCGGTTCAGTTCTTTATTATCTCGGCGAAATATGAGGAAATAGGTGCACGCATTAACCGTGAGCCTCATCGCGGATGTACCGTTATTGATGCGCAGGGTTTTTACTCTGGCAAGGAAGTGAAAATGCTGTTCGTGTTGGCCAAGCGTAGACAAAGCGATCTTATTTTCCGTATTATCAATGAAGTAGACCCTACGGCATTTGTTTCTCAAAGCGCTGTAATTGGTGTTTATGGTGAAGGCTTTGATCAGTTTAAAGTGCGCCGAAGCAAGCCTGCCAAATAAAAGAAGGTTGTCATGATACGTTATACGCATAAGGAAGAAGTATGGAACACCATGTCGCATGCAGGAGGCATTCTGCTGGGCATTGTTGTTGGCGTCATCTTTCTGATTATGACCATTGGCGAGGGTAAATCGTGGGAAAGTATTGCTGTTTCGCTTTACCTGTTTGGTATGTTGGGCAGTTATATCACCTCAACCATATACCACGCCCTGCCAATGAGGTCGAAGTGGAAGGAGCGTTTACGACATTGGGACCATGCTGCCATTTACTGGCATATTGCGGGTAGTTATTCGCCTATTACGCTAATTGCCCTTCGTCAGCAGGGCTATTGGGGGTGGAGCCTGTTCTGTTTTATCTGGCTATGTGCCATTGCAGGGACTGTTGTCAGTTTTATCAAGCTAAAAGAACATAGCCATCTGGAGACGTTATGTTTTGTGGGCATGGGCTTGTCAGTACTTGTTGCCTTTAAGCCATTGATCGATTCTGTTTCAACGGCTGCGGTGGTGTGGATTATTTCAGAGGGCGTATGCTATATTACGGGTGCATTGTTCTATTCGTTGAACAAGCGAAAATACATGCATTCCGTATTCCATTTCTTTGTTTTAGCTGGTAGTGTATGCCACATTATAGCTGTTTGGGATGTGCTCATGCAGTATTTGTAAAGTTATATCTGTTGCAATTAGAAGGCCAACGGCACAATAAAACGAAAGCTTCATCGTTAATAAAAGGAGCATATTAACATGAAACATTTCGCATTAACAATATTTATGTCCCTATGCTTCGTGCTTGCCACCAGTGCACAGGGATTTTTCAATCTGACTGCCGATGAGGTCAGAATAGATTCACTATTGCCATACTTCACTCATCAGTTTGATATTGGTACTTCATATGCTGATTCCATATATGAGGTGAGTATCGACTATCCTGAATTTATGGATATGTCGGCCACTGATGTGTCTCGTTATCATCGTATAACTACCGACACACTGCCATCACTCCCTGTTGTTGACCAATACATTGCAGTAGAGCGCAAACGAGGCAAGTTGTGTCTGTCGTTCGTGCCTTTGGTATTTCGTGATGGTAAATTCCAGAAGCTAATCAGTTTCAAGCTTAGTATAAAAGCGAAGCCAGCCGTTATGGAGGCCAGGGGTATGCGACGTGTAGCCGTTGCTCCCACCAATCGTTATGCTGCTCACTCTGTGCTAAGCAGTGGCAGATGGGCAAAGATCAGCATACCAGAAACGGGCTTCTATCAACTGACGGGCGACCTTGTCCAACAGGCAGGCTTTAGCAATATATCAAAAGTAAAGATATACGGCTATGGAGGAGCCCGACAACCAGAAAAGCTTACAGAAGATTATCTTTCAAGTACTGACGATCTCAAAGAGGTTCCCACCTGTAACATAGGGGGACATAGGGTGTTTTTTGGCATAGGGCCTGTGAACTGGGATACTGCCAGCACGCAGCAACGTACACGTAATAACTATTCTACGGCAGGTTATTATTTCTTGACTGAGAGTGATGAAGAGCCGCTAACCATAGATGAGCAGACCTTTCAGTCAACTTATTATCCTCATGCCAACGATTACCATTCAATGTATGAGCCAGAGGAATTCGCATGGTATCATGGCGGACGCAATCTTTATGCCAAGTTGCCCCTTTCGAATGGTGACAGGAGCTATACTTTCGTATCACCCTCCACGCAGGGTAAGTTGTCGGTAGCTATGTCGTACGATGGCTATTGTGAAGCTGCTGTGTTGCTGAATGGTACCCAAATAGGTACGCTGACTGTTGATGAATCGACCGTTAAAAAGGGCGTAAGCTATTTTGGCGACGAAACGACATACTGTACTATGGCAGCCTATACCTGGAACTTTGATCTTAGCTCTCTAACCGTTGGAAATAATACCGTTGTACTGCGGCAAACCAAAGGTACTAACATTAATATGCGTTTGGATCACATCACGCTTACCTTTGATACGCCGAAGTCTTTACCCGATTTCACTTCAGTGGCAGTGCCCAGCTATGTGGGTGCTATTGCCAATCAAGACCATCATGCCGATGAAACGGCAAGCATGATAATCATTATTCCATCTTCAAGGAAACTGCAGGCACAGGCAGAAAGACTAAAGCTCCTGCATGAGCAACAGGATGGAATGAGTGTGCGCATTGTTGCTGCCGACGAATTGTATAATGAATTCTCCAGTGGCACGCCTGATGCCAATGCCTACCGTCGTTATTTGAAGATGCTATACGACCGAGCTGAGGACGAAGCAGCTATGCCGCGATATTTGCTGTTGATGGGCGACTGCGCATACGATAACCGTATGGTGAGTGGAGAATGGTCTACTACCAAGCCGGAAGACTTCCTTTTATGTTATGAAAGCGAAAATTCTTTCAGTCATGTCTATTGCTTTGTAGCTGAAGATTATTTTGGATTGTTGGATGACGGTGAAGAGCTGGAGGATTCCAGTCGTCCGGTATCTGACAGCTATAGATATTGCGGTATGCCTGATGTTGGCATAGGACGTATTCCTGCTCGCACGGAAAATGATGCGAAGATTGTTGTTGACAAAACCATCAGCTACCATAAGAACGAATATGCTGGGGCTTGGCAGAATTTACTTTGTTTCATGGGTGATGATGGTGACAATAACCTTCACATGAGATTTGCTGAAACGCTTGTTGATAGTGTAAAGAAGAACTATACGGGCTTCAATATCAGGAAGGTATATTGGGATTCGTATACACGTGTTACCAACTCTACTGGCAAGAGTTATCCGGAGGTAACGCGTCTTCTTAAACAGCAGATGCGTGATGGTGCATTGATGATGAATTATACAGGTCATGGCTCTTCATCGATTATGTCGCATGAACAAGTGCTTAGATGTTCTGACTTTGCAGAGAACCAGACAAAGTGTCTCCCACTTTGGATAACGGCTTCATGTGATATCATGCCATTTGATACACAGGTAGAAAACTTCGGAGAAACAGCGCTCTTTAACAAGAATGGTGGAGCCATTGCCTTTTTTGGAACCACACGCACGGTTTTTACCGATCGTAACTTAAACATCAACCTTGCATTCACAAGGAATGTGCTTTCTACCAGTGCTACAGGGAATCGTATTACCTTGGGCGATGCTGTTCGTTTGACAAAAAATGAGATGGTTACATCAGCAAGAGGTGACAAGACCATTAATAAGATGAACTATGCACTGTTAGGTGACCCAGCCCTGCCGTTAGCTGTTCCAACCTTGAGAGCACATATTGACAGCATCAATAATCACGCTGTGAGTGATGGGGTGCAGCAGTTGAGTGCTGGCTCACGCGTTAATGTGAGTGGCTATATTGAGGGACAGAGCAATTTTAATGGCATAGTAACCATTATAGTAAACGATGTGGAAAAGACCATTGTTTGCAAACAGAACGATTCGGAAACGGCCATGACGTTCGTTTCACGTCCAGACCCTATCTACAGCGGTAGTGATAGTATTCGCAATGGTCGTTTCAATTTTACCTTTGCTGTACCTCGTGATATCAGTTATAGTAGTGAGTCTGGAGAGTTCCTTATCTATGCTATCGACAATGAGAGAACACGATTAGCTCATGGTCAGCAGGAAGGATTTACGCTAAACGGTACTGGTTATACAGAAAGTGATGGTAAGGGACCTTCTGTTTTCTGTTATTTGAACGATAGGTCATTCTCTAATGGAGACGTGGTGAATGCTACCCCTTACTTTTATGCTGAGATTAACGATAATGACGGTATCAATGCTGCTGGAAATGGAATTGGTCATGACATGGAATTGGTCATTGATGGCGATTTGTCACGCACCTATACATTGAATAACTATTTCCAGTATAACTTTGGCGACTACCAAAGTGGAACGTTGGGGTATAGCTTACCTGAACTGAGTGCCGGCCAGCATAAATTACAGTTCCGTGTCTGGGATGTACTCAATAACTCATCAACGGCAGAGCTTTCTTTTGTTGTTGACCCAGAGCAAGAACCTACGCTGCTTAACGTGGTTTGTACACGTAATCCTGCCTCTACCATTACGAAGTTCCTCATTACCCACAACCGGGCAGGAAGTCAGATGGACGTAACACTGCAGATTATGGATACATCTGGTAGATTGTTATGGCAGCGAAGCGAAAGTGGTGTTACTACCGACCAAACTTATTCAGTAGAATGGGATCTTACGACTTCAAGTGGTAGTAAACTTCGTACAGGGCTATATCTTTATCGCGTGCTTGTTAGTTCAAATGGCAGCAGTGAAGCCTCATTAGCTCAGAAACTGATTGTTAAATAGAAGTCAGATTAAAGGATAAAACAGAATATCAAGCAGATATGAAAATTCGACTGAAAAAACGTATATTGAAACAGTCTAAGTGGTTGTTACTCTACAGCTTCATTGTTCTCCCTTTTGAGAATGCCTGGGCTGATGACTACAAAACCTCGACGTTCAATCCCGTTGAGCATGCTGTTATCTCGCAGACGATTGCTCCAGATGCACGTGCGGCTGGCATGGGTGATGTGGGATGTGCCACCGATCCTGATGTTAACTCACAAGCGTGGAACTTGGCAAAATATCCATTCTGTATTAGTAGGGCAGGAGTGGCTTTGAACTATACTCCCTGGCTGAGACAACTCGTTAACGATATTGACCTAGCTTATGTGGCAGGTTACTATCGTGTAGGTGACTATGGTGCAATATCTGGCTCCTTACGCTATTTTTCTTTAGGTGAAGTGTATACCGATATCAGTGGAGAAGATGCTTCAATGACTGTTAAGCCATACGAGATGTCGATTGATGCAGGCTACTCACAGATGTTGAGTGAGACATTCTCATTGGGTGTAGCCATTCGATGGATTTATAGTGACTTGCGCTACGATTATAGTGAAGACTCAAAGCCGGCTTCTGCTTTTTCGGCCGATATAGGCATGTACTATAACAACTATATTATGTTGGGAAATCGCGAATGCCAGTTAGGATTGGGTGCTCACATAAGCAACATTGGTTCGAAAATATCCTATTATGGTGATGAGGAGAGCCAGTTCATTCCTGCCAATTTGCGTCTTGGTACCTCCCTCATGATTCCTATTGATGAGTACAACCGTTTCTCGATTGCTGCTGATGCAAATAAGTTGCTTGTTCCTACCGTACCAGTACAAGGTGTTGATGAGAACAACAGCGACTATCAGGATCGTGTTCGTAAGCAATATAGCGACATGTCGAGTATTAGTGGTATATTTAAGAGCTTCAGCGATGCTCCTGGAGGCTTCAAGGAAGAAATGGAGGAGATTCAGTGGAGCGTTGGTGCAGAGTATGTGTACCATGATCAGTTCTCGCTGCGTGCAGGCTATCACCATGAGTCTGAATCGAAAGGTAACCGTAAGTATTTCACCGTTGGTGGTGGATTCCGCATGAATGTATTCTCACTGGATGTGGGTTATGTTATTTCAACTGCACAAAGCAACCCACTTGACCAGACGTTGCGTTTCACACTTGCCTTTGATATGGATGGCATAAAGGATCTGTTCAGACGGTAATAAGTAGTAAATAGTGAAGACATGATTAGAGTCGGCTTCGGATTTGATGTCCATCAGTTAGTAGAAGGACGTGATTTGTGGATGGGTGGTATTCGCATTGACCATTCAAAAGGATTATTGGGCCATAGTGATGCAGATGTGTTGATACATGCTATTTGCGATGCGCTATTAGGTGCTGCAAACATGCGTGATATAGGTCACCACTTTCCTGACACAGCAGCTGAAACCGATGGAATGGATAGTAAAATTATACTTAAAAAGACCGTTGAGTTGATTGCTACCAAAGGTTATCATGTGGGAAATATTGATGCTACCATTTGTGCTGAGCGACCAAAGATGAATCCGCATATTCCTGCCATGCAACAATGTATGGCTACAGTCATTGGTTGCGATGTTGATGCCATATCTATTAAAGCAACCACCACGGAGAAACTTGGATTTACAGGACGTGAGGAAGGCATCTCTGCCTATGCCACAGTTCTCATTGAAAAGTGATGAGAAGTTTAGCTCCTATCTGCGAGGACTATCCGTTATTGCCCATTGCAGGGTGTTTGATGACCGGCATCGCTTTAGGAGGAGAATTCAATAAAGAAGTCAGTAGTTTGCTACTTGTTTTGTTTGCAGGAAGTGTATTACTGACTTTCCTTTTACGTGGGCAGAGACTGATGAGTATTGCAGTTCTGCTGAGTGTAACACTACTTGGAGCGATACTTGCAATCAGACAGCAAACGGCTGATGAGCGGCTGTCTTTTACTTCTTCGTATAAGGAATTAAAGGCTGTAGTGGCATCAGAACCAATGGTGAAGCCACACTCAATAGCCTATGACTTGCTGTTAGCAGATGATGGAAGAAAACTGAAATGCTATTTCCAGCAAAGTGAGCGAAGTGAATTGTTGAAGCCTGGCGACGGATTGGTACTTAATACGCGTGTGCAAGGTCTTTCCAAAACCGATGCATCCAATCAGTCGGATGCTGCATTCCAGAACTACAGTACCTACTTGCGCAGACATGGGTTTGCAGGCCAGTGCTATGCCGCTAATGACCAATGGCATGGTGAGCGTATTTCACTTGGTGGGATAAGTAAGTTGGAACGTATTCGTATTCGGTTCCTTTGTTGGCGCCATCAGCTTCTAGAGAAATACAAACAGCTTGGTGCTCACCATGATGTATATGGGGTTCTGGCAGCAATGACACTTGGCGATAAGTCGGCTTTGGAAAAGAATGTACAAAATGTCTATTCCGTGACAGGAGCATCTCATGTGCTTGCACTAAGTGGATTACACCTTGGTATTCTATATCTGTTACTTGTATGGTTAATGGATGGTAAGCATTGGCAACGTCGATTGTTCACCCAAATAGTATTGGTCGCGACGATCTGGGCATTTACCTTTTTGGCGGGCTTGCCGGTTAGTTTAATACGAGCAGCAGTTATGCTGACAATCTTTACTGTTGTTGCTGTGGGAAGACGCAGTCATACCTCTGTTAATGTACTTTTCTTTACTGCTATTTTATTACTCCTTCATAATCCTAATACGCTCTATGATGTTGGCTTTCAGCTATCGTTTATGGCGGTATTCAGTATTTTGGTATTAACTCCACTGTTCAAGCCACTATTCAATTTACCACGATTGCAACGTCAGCCCTTGCGTGTAATTTGTCAGTGTATGGCTGTATCACTGATGGCACAGGTGGGTGTTGCACCACTGATAGCTTACTATTTTGGAAGGTTCTCTACCTATTTCCTTCTGACTAATCTTGTTGTATTGCCAGCTGCCTATATGATTCTTATTGGTTCGCTATTGATGTTGGTAATACCATTGAATGTTATAGCAGCTCCCGTGTTTTGGCTGGTCGACACGCTGAATAGTCTTCTTGAGTACATGTCGAAGTTGCCACTGTCAAGCATAGAAAACCTGCACCCTTCTGGGGCGCAGGTTATACTCTATTATGTGATAGTAGCTTGTTTAGGTGGGGTTGCACTTGTTGTTCAAGGGCGCTGGTATAAGTCGCTCAACGACCTGAGTGTTGAAGAATACAGCGCGCTCGTATTCAAACAAGAATAGCAAATCTACATCATTCCTAACCAACGTAGGATATCATTCAAGTTTGCTACCACCATTAGTAGGATAATGATGCCGAAGCCAATATATTCGGCTCGAATCATAAACTGCTCAGAAGGCTTCCGACGTGTAATCATCTCGTAGATTAAGAACAATACATGTCCACCGTCGAGAGCAGGTATGGGGAGGATATTCATGAAAGCGAGAATGATTGAAAGGAATGCAGTCATTTTCCAGAATACATACCAGTCCCACATGGGGGGGAACAAACTGCCAATGGTTCCAAAGCCTCCTAATGACTTTGCACCATCTGCTGTAAATACGTATTGCAGGTCGTTTACATAGCCTTTCAGTACATTCCATCCGTAGGCGATACCTGCGGGGAAACTCTCAAAGAAACTGTACTCAATATGACGTTGTTCGTATAATCCATGAATAGAAGCTACCTCAAAGCCGATTTTTAGGTCACTGGTCAAGGTTACGACAACGGTATCAACAAGTCCGCCACGCTCATAGACTAATGGGGTGGTGCGCACCGCAAGACTGTCGGCAGAGGTCTTTGCTGTGGTAAGCATATCCTTTAGTCGGCCAACCTCATTTATAAATTCATTGTATGAATCTACATCATGCCCGTTTATTGACAGCAACTTGTCGCCCTGCTGCAATCCTACTTGTTCGGCTGGTGTTCCCTCTACCACATTGTTGATAATGGCGGGTAGCAATGGCTGAACAAATGGAGGCTCGTTCTTAAGCATTTCAAGAAGGTTCAGGTTGCCAGGTAAAGCAATAGAAACGTTCTTGCCTTCACGAACTACTGTTACCTCCTTTGCATTGGCCAGTTGGCGGAACATATCGGCACTAAAGCTTTTGAATTCCTTACCATCGGCACTTTGAAGAATGTCGCCATCTTGGAATCCTAATGCTTTTGCTTCAGTATTGAACTTCATTCCATAGGTCATGTCCTGAACTGCCACATACTTATCGCCCCAACTGAACATAATCATGGAATAGATGAAAAGGGCCAGCAGAAAGTTAACAAGTACACCGCCAATCATAATCAAAAGACGTTGCCAAGTGGGTTTTGAACGGAATTCCCAAGGCTGCTCAGGCTGTTTCATCTGTTCCGTATCAAAGCTCTCGTCAATCATTCCCGATATCTTGCAGTAGCCCCCCAGTGGAAGCCAACCTATACCATACTCTGTATCACTTGTTTTGGGCTTGATGCTAAACAGTTTGCCTTTCCACTTACCTATACCAAGATCGAAGAACAGGAAAAACTTGTCTACTCGAACACCAAAAAGTTTGGCAAAGAAGAAGTGACCGAACTCGTGCAAAAGCACCAGTAAGGCCAATGCTAATACCAATTGAAAAATCTGAATTAAAACTGTCATCTGTTGTATTTACTATTACGAATAATCTATATTATTTGGTAAGCAGTTCGCTGGCAATTTGTCGTGCCTCACGGTCTGACTGCATATAATCATCCAATGAAGGCGTTTTAACGAAAGTAGCTCGCTGCATGGTCTCAGCAATAATGTCGCCCATCTGTAGGAAACCGCATCGGTCTTCAAGGAAGGCACGATTTACAATCTCATTGGCAGCATTCACAATGCAGGGCATGTTGCCTCCACGTGCTATTGCCTCGTAGGCCATCGCCAAACAGCGGAACTTCTTCAAATCAGGCTCAAAGAACTCCAGCTTCTGTGCTGCAAACAAGTCGAGCCGTTCTCCGCTAAGTGGCAACCTGTTTGGGAAGGAGAAAGCATACTGAATGGGGAGGCGCATGTCAGGAACACCTAATTGGGCCTTTACGCTACCATCCATAAACTGAACGGCAGAATGCACAATTGATTGTGGATGTACCAACACCTGAATTTGGCTTGCTTCCACACCAAAGAGCCATTTTGCTTCAATCACCTCAAAGCCCTTATTCATCATGGAAGCAGAATCGATGGTAATCTTTGCACCCATGTCCCAAGTAGGATGGCGCAATGCATCGGCTTTAGTAACATGGGCTATCTCTTCCATTGTCTTTGTACGGAAAGGGCCTCCCGATGCCGTTAATAAAATCTTGTCGATGGGATTTTGGTCCTCGCCAACTAAGCTTTGGAAAATAGCGGAATGCTCACTGTCTACAGGTAGAATGGCAGCGTGATTTTCCAGTGCCAGCTTGCAAATCAGTTCGCCAGCCACCACAAGTGTTTCTTTGTTGGCCAGACAAATGGTCTTATGTGCCTTGATGGCATGAATGGTTGGTGTTAGACCGGCAAATCCTACCATAGCGGTCAACACCATGTCGATAGGTTGAGCTTCAACAATCTCATCCAGTGCACGTGCTCCAGCATATACTTTCACATCGGGCATGTCGCTCATGAGTGCCTTCAGTTCATCGTATCGTGCTTCGTTAGCAACCACCACGGCGGCAGGCTTGAATTTATGGG
>JAEEGL013017543.1_pt1 | contig 13099 bp, 11 predicted proteins | sample 9134231 | NCBI WGS metagenome assembly JAEEGL01 (sample SAMN16246548, study PRJNA631951) | gut metagenome | biome: gut microbiome; feature: rumen; material: fiber-attached | host: Bos | place: Iran: Karaj | collected 2018-10 | reverse complement strand
GCCTTTACCGCAGCACGCAATATGCCTCTGAGATGAAATCCTTTACCCTGTATGACGGGGGTACAGCTGTAAGAAAGAACAGTGGAGATCAGATCAATTACGTGATTCTGGGAGCTCAGGCAGGAAGAGAACGCAAAGATCTGCCGACAGAGCAGGAGGGCCTGACTTGTGTTTACGGAGACGGGTGCGTCCTGCAGCTATGGGAGACAGAGGTGACAGACCAATCCATGGGTCACGGCAAAGAGATGGTGCCAGGAACACTGGTTGCATTTACAGATCAGGACGGCAAGATATACGCCTATGAGACAAAGAACATTGACTATTCGAACCTGCGTCTATATCTGATCGGCGAGAGTGACACCTATTACGCACCGTATTTGCCGGATATCAGTCCATTGCTGAACCGATCTTCGCCCATACGATAACTAACTGAGGGCTTATCTGAAGGGGGTGTTTCCATGTACGGCTTGCGGCAGTTATGGCGCAACGGCGTCAAATCCGCTTTTGGTATTGTACTGCTGATGCTGGCGGGGCTGCTGCTCTGCCTTGCCGCAGGACAGTTCTGGGCGGCAAAAAGTACGCTGGATGCCGTGGAGCGGGAATATACCACCGTTGCAGTGGTTACCGGCCGTCCGGGTAATACCAGCTACGATGATACCGATGCTGTGAGAGCGGGTAGATATTTGTACGGCCTGGCCGCTCAGCAGCCATCTTTCCTGCTGGGCGAGGCAACGGCGCATCTGGTCAGCGGATTTGCAGAAGAATTGCGGCCGCTGATGTCGTTCTATCTGTATGGCAGAGGCTGGTCCGATTCCGTGGCAGACCACAATCCAGACGCTCCTTACAACTACGCCGTGTTGGAGCTTGAGTTGACCGATATTACAAATGAAGAGAAAGGGCTTGACGACGCAGACGATCATCAGTGGCGGCCCCATTTTTGGACGGGCAAGGGAAAGATCCTCCGCGTATTCGCATTGAGCGGAGATTATCGGGATCCTACCGGCTGGGACGCAGATCTTTTGATCTCTGTGTACGGGACGACGGACGAGCCGGCCAGACGGCTGGAGCCCGGAGAGCGATACCTGGTGCTGGCCAGCGACTACCGGGACAAGGATTGGGAGTCCCGCTGCAGCATCAAGGAGGATCTCTCGCTGCAGTACCAGGCGGATCTCGATCCCCTGACGCTGGATCTGGCGCAGGAGCATTTTCATACAAAGACAATCGCCGAACTGAAGGAGTCGGACCCCCGCGCGGCAGAGCTGCTATTGATGTCTGACCCGACGGTGGAGACGGCCACCTATTACGAAGAGCCCACCACAGGCCTGCGGACTAGCTGGATGGCAGATGTGCCGGGCGGTGTCTCTATGGAAAACACGCAACGAGTGGGCCTGTCGGTCAATGCGTTTTTCGAACCGTGGACCACCGTGGAATACGAGCTGGGGAGCAGCGTGGGGACAGAGCGTACCATTGACTTTGCATCCCGCTTCTCACTGCCGTTCTTTCAGAAATTGACAGATGAAGGCGCTGAAACGATTCTAGAAACTGACCCTACCTGGCGCAATGCCATGGAGAGCATAAAAGTCAGCAATCACAGTGTGCCTGTGCTGGCGGTCAACCGTCTGGAGGGTATGGCGGACTTTGCATCCGGTGCTGCGGTCATCACCGAGGGGCGGCGTTTTACGGAGGCGGAGTATGCCAATGGCACGCCGGTATGTATCATCTCCGAGGCCCTGGCCCAACAGAACGGTCTATCCGTGGGGGACAAGCTGTCACTTTCGATGTATGAAGTGGAAAACGACCTGCCCATTACATTCAAGAACCAAGATCAGGCCTATAACCCCCATGCTTCCTTCTACGTGCCGGAAAACGGCTTCGCCCAGGAGACGGAATATACCGTGATTGCACTTTATCGCCAGCAGGATCAGTGGGTGAGTTCACCTACCTCATTTACCCCCAATACCGTTTTTGTTCCGGAAAAGAGTGTGACTTGCCGGATGGTTGGCGGGGAACAGGGTGTATGGCTGTCAACCATCCTCCGCAACGGAACAATCGAAAAGCTGGAAAAGAAACTGGCGGAACAGGGACTGTCCGGAACCGTCACATACTACGACCAGGGCTACAGTGAAATCAGAGAAAATCTGTCCTCCTATTATCGGATTGCGCAGATTGTTTTATTGACGGGGCTTGCCCTTTGGGGTGTCGTTTTGGCTGTTTTCCTGGCGCTGTTTCCGCTGCAGCGGGGAAAGGACGCCCGGCGCATGTGGACGCTCGGTGTGCCCCAAAAGCGTATTTTCCTCCACATTTGGGGTAGTGACCTGTTCCTCTGTATCATCGGAACGATTCTGGCCCTGGCGGTCAGTTTATCCGCTATGGGTTGGGCAATGCGGCAGCTACAGGGACTGTCACGAACAAACCTGGAGCTGGATGTTGCCCCGGGCCAGACGGTCGTGCTGTGTCTGGCAGCCCTGGCTTTGGAGACGGCCATACTGGCTGTTTGTGCCGTGCGTGTAGCGAAAAAGGCGGGTGGGCAGTCATGACGCCGTTCTTCTTTACCCAGATGCGCCGTCGAGTTGGTCTTTGTCTGGTAACTGCATTTACGGGGCTGGTATTTGCGCTGGCACTGTGTCTGGTACATAGATCTGCCGAACAAATGTCACAACAGATCGAAGCGGTCTACGACAATCTGGAGGTCCGCTGCACCGTCACGAATCTCACCGGAACTCAGTCCGACGGCCTGGACCTACCCGACTGGGTGCTGGGCGTATTTGATCAAGCGCTGGCCGGTAAAAACCACACCTCCGATTTGTCCCTGTCCGAGTATGTGAAAGACGTTCAAAGCCGTTGCTCTGTTGTGTGCACACCCGTACAGAGCGAAACCCATTACACGCTCAGTGGCATCAACGATTTGGATGCTGACAGCGTTTTGCAGCAAGCCGCCGGTTGTATGATCTGGTGGCGGGATGGCTATGACGAAGAGATTTTTCAAGGAAGTGAAATACTCCTCCTGCTTCCGGTTGAACTGGAAGAGCAGCTGTCGGACGAGGACGGTCGGATTGTGTTGGAAGTGGGCGGTGATAATCCCATCATGGTTTCTTTCCGAGTGGCCGGCGTCTATTCAGGCGGAGCGGGACGACTGTACTGCCCCTGGATCGTCGGACGGGATCTGTGCGTCCGGGCCAACGGCTATCTGCGGCTGGACAGCGTATCCGCAACGATAAAGGATAATCGCCGGATCGACGAGTTCTGGCAAACCCAGGCCAGCCGCTGTTTTGTGAGGCCTAGCAAAGATGGCCAACCGGTACCCTGGGAGGAGTCGCCTATCTATCAGACGTATCCCTATGCGCTGGCCGTCTATGATGATACCTTGGTGAAAACAGTGGAACAGCTCCAGCGAAACAGACAACTGCTGCAAATCGTATCGGGATTGATCCTGGCGGCGTCATTCGGTGTATCCGCTGTATATAGCTTTTTAGCCCTTCGTCACCGCCGGCGGGAGCTGAAGCTCCAACACATTCTGGGGCAGAAGCCAGCCGGCATTCTGTGCTGTGCGCTGTTGGAACATGGGATCCTCTCCCTGATCGGCGCTGCTATGGGAGTTGGCATCTTTTGCGCTGCCTATCGAGACACGCCGGATTTGACCGCAGTCACTGTATTTTGCTTTGTCAGTCTGGGTGGAACGGCGCTGTCATATCTGCTGACGATGAGGAAAGCGTTTCTGGAAGCAAGCCTGGGGAGGGAATAGTGATGGAGATTCAGCTGGAACAAGTGTCATATGTCTACACCGGAAAACAACAAGTCAAAACAGCCGTGAATGGTGTGTCTTACCATTTCAGCGCCGGAACGCTGTATGCTATCATGGGAGCCTCCGGCAGTGGAAAGTCCACGCTGCTGTCCCTGCTGGCCGGGCTGAAGCGCCCCACGGAGGGCAGAGTGTTATATGATGGCCGCCCCACCACGGAGTTGGATTGCAGTGGGCTGCGCCGGGATACGGTGTCGGTGATCTATCAGGACTTCAATCTGTTCCCGCTGCTGACGGCAGAGGAGAATGTCAGTTATCCGCTCCGGCTTCGCAAGGCAGAACGCGGCCGGATAGCTGACTTAGCTCGTCAGGCGCTGACAGATATGGGGCTGAAAGAAGATGAATTCCGAAAGCTGCCCAATATGCTTTCCGGCGGTGAGCAGCAGCGCGTGGCCATTGCTCGGGCGTTGGTGACGGGAAGCCAGGTGATTCTGGCGGACGAGCCCACCGGGAATCTGGACAGTGAGAACAGCAGACACATTGTGGAAATCCTGCAAAAACTGGCGCACAAAGAAGGCCGCTGCGTCATTGTGGTGACCCATGATCCGGAGGTCGCAGACAGCTCCGATGTTTTGCTGCGGATGAAGGATGGGCAACTGGTATAATGAAGCCTATAGTTTTTCCATATTTGAGGCAAATATTGGAGTCGCGAGCACGGATAATCGAAAGCATAGTAGTTGGGACCCACGGCTGCTTTCTTCCATTGCCGGTACCCAGTGGGGCAACAAGAAGTACATGAACATGGACAGGTTTTTGTCATTGACTATGTGGCCTTTGCCTTCACTCCCTCGTCTGGGGAGGACGTCATCTTTCGGGGCCACAGCGCGACCTTTGAGCCCGCATTTATCTACTCCGTGCCGGATCCCAAATGGTATCCTAACCAGGAGACATTCTACCGCTGCACCGACAGCGGGGCCCTCATGGCATATCTGGCGGATCTGACCCTCTACCGCACCACCGGCTTCTATGATCCGGACGAGGCGAACTGCCTGTATCTGTCGCTGGTCAGGGGCAGCCAAACGATGTCCATCACCCTCTACGACCATCTGCTTACCGTTCAGGAACGGAACGGCTCTCAAGCGGGGCGGAAGGAGATGTTCTATTTCCCGGAGAAGCTGGACAGGGCGTATCTGGATACCTTGCTGGAACTGGAGCCAGAGGAGTGATCCCACATTACGCTGTTCAAATACACATGACAATCCCCTCCGGATTTCAAAAGCGTTTCATGCTTTTGGAATCCGGAGGGGATTTTTCTTTTTCGAATTCTGTCTGCAAACTATAGTTTTCAGTTGACAGACAACCGTATTACCCGTATAATACAGTTAAAAACCGTATTAGTCGAGCGACACAGTTTACAGGAAGGAGGTGAGCCGCTTGCTCTCATTTGACAACTTCCTGCAGACGGAGGGGATGCCCATCTATCTGCAGATCATTCGCTACATCAAGCAGGGGCTGGTGGCAGGCACCGTGCAGGATGGTGAGGAGCTGCCCTCACGCCGGGTGCTGTCGGCCCTGCTGGTGGTGAATCCCAACACCATTCAAAAAGCCTACCGCATCCTGGAAGAGGAAGGCCTTGTTGTCTCCCGGTCCGGCGCCAAGAGCTATATCGCAGCTGACCAGACTCAGATTAATCAAGTGCGTTCGGAACTGCTGGAGGGCGATATGCGGCAGATGGCCGGGGCCATGAAACAGATGGGCCTCACCCGAGAGGCGGCTCACCGGCTGTTGGATCAGCTTTTTTACGAGGAGGAGAACACATGAAGAAGTATCTTTCCGTGCTGGCTCTGGCCCTTCGGCCTGTCCTCTATAAGGCGATTCTCATCACTCTGGCGGCAGCCGCAGCGGCGAGTCTGCTTTTGTATCGGGTACCGCTGACATACACCGACGAATGGGGCAATCTGAACCTACGGACGCTGGAATCCCTGCCCAGACAGAGCCTCGCTACGGTGCCATGCGCCGTGGGATTTGTCGCCATCGCAGCACTGGTTTCACTAAATGGCTGCGGCTACGGCGCTAAAACCGCCTACACCGTCCACCGCCTGCGGGTCAAGGAGCCCTTTTTCCGCCTGCTGTGGGCTCTCAGCGCCGCCGTCTGCTTTCTATTCTACTGGGCCGTGTTGGCGGTGGTTTTCCGCTATGTGCTGGAGATCAAGGGAAGCTCTTACTCCCAGCTTCCGAATTATCCCCATTTATGGGGTCCCCAATCCCTGCTGTTGGCGTTCTACGGCAGCGCGTTCTTGCACAATCTGGTCCCGCTGGGAGACGCTATTGTTTGGGGACAGGACATCGTGTTGCTGCTGTTCTGCAGCCTGGCCGCCGCACACTTCTCCATGAAGCAGCGGCAGGGAAGGTTCAGCGTCCTTCCCATTGTGGCAGTCCTGATAACAGCGGGCAGTTTTTGCTACCCATTGGAGAGCTCCGGCAATCTGTTGGGGATGCCATTGGCGGTCGCCCTGTTTGCTTTCACACTGTGGGGTATATTGGAAGGAGATGAGTGCCGTGTGGAAGAACCCGCTGTCTGAGGAGCGCCTGCAGGCGCTCCTGCCGCCCAATGTCAGCGCCGGGACCGCCCGGATGGCCATCATCGGTTCCCTGGTGCTGGGGACCCTCATCAGCGGCGTGGATTTTCTGGCTCGATACGGCAAAGTCTGGGATGCCATTCAGACTGCCAGGCACATCGGGGACATTCTCCCCGTCTACGCCAATGTGCAGATGCCGCCCTTCCTCCGTATGGCAGACACCACCCTGGTGGTATTTGGGATTCTGATCGTTCTGGCGCTGGCCTTCTCCGTTCTATGCTACACATCCTTCTATCAGGGAAGCCGCAGCATCTATCTGATGCGCCGCATGCCGGACGGCCCGGCCACGCTGAGACGGTGGATCTGGACGGTACCCCTGCGGTGGGCACTGCTGAATTTGATGGTGGCTATCGTGCTTTTGACGGTATTTTTCCTGGTCTGGCGGTTTAAGACGCCGGCGGAATATCTGCCCTGGAACGGTGACAGTCTGATGTGGATCTGAAAGGAGTGCTGTCAACATGATTGAAATAACCCGTCTTTTCAAACAATACGGCGGCCAGACCGCCCTGGCCGATGTGTCGCTGACCCTGCCCCGGGGACAGATCATCGGCCTGTTCGGTGAGAATGGAGCTGGTAAGACCACGCTGATGAAGTGCATTCTGGGGCTGTTGCCTTACGATGGCACTATTACTCTGGACGGCGTGGCTATTGACCGAAAGAACATTGACCGGCTGTCCTTCGCTACCTGTGAGCACTCCTTTTTTCCGGCATTGACCGCGGATGCCCACCGCGACTTCTATGCCGCCCATTTTCCCCATTTTAATGACCGCCGCTACGAGGGCCTCATGGAATTTTTCCAGCTGCCCCGCAGGAAAACGTTGCGGAGCTTCTCCACTGGTATGCAGAACCAGTTCGAGGTCATCATGGCCTTGTCACAGGGAGCCGATTACATTCTCATGGACGAACCCTTTGCCGGCAACGATCTTTTTAACCGGGAGGACTTCTACCGTGTCCTGCTGGGCATTCTGGAGGAGCACGAGACGGTGCTGCTGTCTACGCATCTGCTGGAGGAGGTCAAGGACTTCATCTCCCGCGTTGTTCTGCTGCGGGACGGCAAGATCATAGGCGACTGTACTGCTGACGTGCTGGAGGAGCAGGGGACCGACCTAATGACCTATATCAAACAGACCTATCACTATCAGCCGGATCGGGTCAGCCGTGCCCTGCGGGATCTGACCGACCGGGAATAGGAAAGGAGTCGGTTATGAAACGATGCCTTATCGTTGCAGGTGCGGTGCTGGTGGCGGCGATTGCGGCGCTGACTGTGATCACCCGAAATCTGAACGCCACTGCCGACAGGGTCACCTTTACTCCCACCGCCGAGCGTGGTGACCGCACTGCCGCTCATGGCGTGACCCTGTACACCGGACTGTCGGTGAACGGATATCTCAATTGGGATACGAAGTATATGCCGGATACAGCGCAGAGCGACACGGAGTTCTCCTTCAGGCCCGGTGGATGGCAGGGCGGTTATCTGAACGAGGTCTATCGGTATGACTCCTACTATTCCAGCGACTATTACATCATGCCCTGCTATCTGGCGGGCGTCGGAAACCAAGAGGAACTCCTGCATGTGGACGGCACAGAGGCGGAGACGGAGAAGATCATCCGCCTGAAGGACTACTATGAATTCCACCCGCTGATCCTGTCCGATAACCGGAGTTACACGGATAGCCAGAAATTCCGCTTCAACGATCCCTCCGCCCACCCTGCGGATTTTCTGTTTGACAAGCTGCGCATCCCCGTCGGCAACGACGATACCATGGTGCTGCAGATTAGGAAACTCGGTGATTCGGAGGGTTCTGCCTACGATTACGAATGCACCGCACTGGAAATCGACACCGTAATGGTCCCTTTCTCTGTGTCGATGAACGGAACTCTGTTGGCTACAGTGGGATTTCTTCCGGACGCAAAGCCGGAGGAGAACTGGGCGCCGGAGGGCTTTGGCCTGTGGGAGATCCCCGTCACTCAGCAATCCGTGGAATTTGACCGGGGCTCCTATGTGTACGATGCCCCGGATATGGCGCTGGCCCGCCTGGTCTATCCGCTGGAAGTTACCCGGCAGAATGTGGTAGCCCTCGCACCCAGCACCGATCTCTCTCAGTATCTGCTCCTGGTGGCGGAAGATGGACGACTGGTACTCCATGTGTTGGACGCCGCCACCTACAAGTGTCTCCAGACGCTGCCCGTGGGTGAGGTCGAAGCCAGACCCTATGACATCACGCAGTACAGCTGGACCGGAACGGAGTATACCTCCTCTCACACCACCTACGGCACGATTGCGCTCCACTCCGCGAAAGACTTCCTGGCGATTTCCCTGAATGAGGACCGGATGGCCGTTCTGGTGCCCGATGGAGACGGCTATCAGTTGGACTTTATCTGTTCGGTGCTTCGTATGGGACAGCAGTACCGGAGTGACGGTGAGGTCCAATATCTGTGGAGCGATGAATACAATCGAGACGACTCTGCGTCTCCTATTTACAACGAGTATACCCCTTTGATGGGTACTGACAGTTTTGCCCAGATGCCAATGTGCTACCACGATGGCAAGCTGGCTATGGCGTTTTACAACCCCAATTCCCGTATCCACGGAGCCGTGGTGGAGGTGTACGGCCCGGAAGGGCTGATCTACGGCGCTTGTATCACCTCAGATCTGCCACGGCAGTACTACGGTCGATCCAGTATGTTTAACACCTCCTTCCGGCCCGGCCTTACCTGGGAGTAGGAAATTCAAAACAGGTACGCACCGGAACCTTGTTGGCTTCCGGTGCGTACCTGTTTTATTATGGTTTGCAAATCTGTAACCAAATCGTCACGATTATTCTGTTGACAAAAACGGTCTATCGCTGTAGACTAAGGGCAACAAGAGGACTATTGTTGTAGACCAAAAGGAGGCACCAATGGAGAACAAGCGACTTTACGAGGGTGAGGCACGGTTCATGGATATCATCTGGGACAACGAGCCGGTGCCCTCCGGCAAGCTGGTGGAGCTGTGCCGGGACGCTCTGGGGTGGAAGAAATCCACCACCTACACCATGATCAAGCGGCTGGGCGAGAAGGGCCTGGTAAAAAATGAGAACTCCGTCGTCTCGGCCCTGGTGAGCCGGGAGGAGGTGCGCTCCGCGGAGAGCGCCTTTGTGGTGGAGCAGACCTTCGCTGGGTCCCTGCCGGGCTTTCTGGTCTCCTTCCTGGGGGATCGGACCATCTCCCGGGAGGAGGCTGAGGAGCTGAAAAAGATGATCGACGCGCACAGCGTGTGAGGGAGGTATCCATCATGCCGGAGGTTTTTTTGAAGATCCTAAACATGAGCGCCGCAGCCTCCGTGGTTATCGCCGTGGTGCTGCTGGCGCGGCTGGCCCTGCGCCGGGCCCCCAAGAAGTGGTCTTATCTCCTGTGGAGCGCAGTGGGATTTCGTCTCTGCTGCCCCGTGTCCCTGAAGGCGGCCTTCAGTGTGTTTCGCCTGGCGCCCCTGCGCCCGGTGGAGACGACTACCTCCGTCGTGGCTGCCGGACAGACCAGCTCCATTATCTACATCCCGATGTTTACCTCTTCTGCTGCGGCCGCCTTTTCCCCTGCGGGTACCGACCCCGCGCTGATGGCCCCGTTGCCCTCCGGGGTGATTACCCAGCAGGCGATGGGCACGCCCGTCATTCCGGCGGCCCAGTCCACTCCCACCCTGGCGGCGATCTTCGCGGGCATGTGGCTCATGGGCATGGCGGCACTGGTGATCTACAGCCTATGCAGCTACGTGAAGCTCCGCCGGCTGGTGGACGACGCCGTTCTGGTGGAGGGCAACGTCTACGAGACGGACCGGATCCGCTCCCCCTTCATTCTGGGCCTGTTCCGGCCCCGGATCTATCTGCCCACCGGGCTGACCGGTGAGCGGCGCAGCTACGTTCTGGCCCACGAGCGCTTCCACCTCCGCCGGGGCGACCACCTGATCCGTTTCTTCGCCTTTTTGCTGCTGGTGGTCCACTGGTTCAACCCGCTGGTGTGGCTGGCCTTCCGGCTGATGAGCCGGGATATGGAAATGAGCTGCGATGAGAAGGTTCTGGGCACCTATGAGGGCCGCACGAAAGAGTACAGCTCCACCCTGCTGTCCTTTGCCGTGCCCCACCGCTTCCCGGCGGCCAGCCCTCTGTGCTTCGGCGAAAGCAGCGTCAAGAGCCGCATCAAGAACGCCCTGGCCTGGCACAAGCCCCGGACGTGGGTCACGCTGGCGGCGGCCATATTGTGTCTGGTGGCGGTGGCGGCCTGCGCCTTCAACCCCGCCGGGAAGAAGCTGTCCTTTACCGACGTGCCCGACGAGGTGACGCAATTCGCCGTCACCTACTACGAAGCCGCCAGGGAGGGCCCGGAGAAGGCGGCGGAATACGTTTACTTCCTCAGCGACGAGCACCGCCAGCGGTATCTGAGCGGCCAGCCGCTGGAGGACTACGAGATTCAGATGATCAAGCGTCTCTCCGACGAGCTGTACTTCGTCAGCGTGAATGTCCCCGTGGGAGAGGATTTGGCCCACAACTTTATCAACTTCATCGGCCGGGCGGAGGAGGGCTGGAGGGTCTTTCTGAACGCCAACGCCATCCCCACCCAGCTGCGGCAGGCGGTGGATCTGACGACGGCCGTTCCGGGCTACGACCCCAACAACCTGGGCGCGGAGCCCTACATGACGGTCTGGAACCCGCAGCCAGTGGCGGTGAACGTGACTCCCCTCACCGACCAGGAGGGCGTCCGTATTACCGGCCGGGCCGGGGAGAACCTGGACCTGACCGTTACGGTGCCGGAGAGCTGGGCGGGCCGCTATACGTATAAGATTCACGACTCCGGCCTGACGGTCTATTGCCGGGCCACGTGGGAAGAGGCGGAGCAGATGGGGAGGATGTTCAGCCTGTACTTCCAATCCGGTTGGTGTCCCATGGACTGTCCCCCCATTGGCAATGAGAGGATCCTGGCCTCCGACGGCGTCTATACTGCCATTCTGGGCCGCCCCTCCGACGTCCAGTGGACCGCCGCCACACAGGAGGAGTATGCCTCCCTGTACGCCGATATGGATCAGGTGCGGTTTGAGATGTCCCCGGCCATGGAGAAGGGTACACTTAATGAAACGAACTGGATCCCCGGCACCGTCACCCTCTACAAGCAGTTCGCCGACGGGCGGCGGTCCCTGCCCTGCATCTGCGATGCGGAAACCTCCAAGGCCGTGGCCGCCCTGCTGGGGAGCAAGGACTATCAGAATGTGGACGGCACAGACGCCCTCGCACAGGACAACATCTGGGCGCTGTGGAACGGCCAATACTACATCGTCAACACCCACAGCATGCGGATCTATGCCCCCGGTCAGCATGCCCTGGCCGCGCCTCTTACTGACGAGGAGCTGACGGTGATCCAGACCGCCCTCCATGGCGGGACGGTCAGCTACAGGATCCTCATCGACGTGGAGCCGCTGGCGGACCGGAACGCTCTGCACATCACTGGAAAGAATGTGGCCAATCTGGACATGACCGTGATCCTGCCGGAGAGCTGGGCGGGCCGGTACGGCTATGCCGCCTATGACGGCGGCGTGGAGATCTTCTGCCGGGCCACCCGGGACGAGGTAGGTGAAGCGGGGCGTCTCCTCTGGCTGGACTTCAGCGCCAGCCAACAGCCTCTGGACACCTCATACGCCGCCCCACTGTGGGTCCTGGCCACCAACGGTGACTACACCGTCACTCTGGGCCACCCCTCCGATGCCCAGGCCACTGTCGCCACACAGAAGGAGTATGACGCCCTGTACGCCGAGGTGGACCGGGTGCGGTTTGAGCTCTCCCCGGCCATGCGGGAGAACACCTTCAACTGGGAGCGGACTGCGGTCCTTTACTGGAAGAGCGGGAACGCTGACGGGACGGAGGCCCTGCTGGGACCTGTCTACTGCAACGACGAGGGCGCCGATGTTCTGCGGAACATGTTCACCGCCCGGGAATACGTGGAGGACGAAGCTCTTTGGGTGAGCGCCTGGGATAACGTACAGTACTTCCCCGGCGGCATCCGGGTCATCATAGACTCCGTGTCCTACTACGTCTATCCCGGGGACGGCACCGTCCTCTCATCCATGGGCCGGGCTGCGGAGCCGCTGACGAAGAGCGAGGTGTCCCAGCTCTATACGGCTCTCCAGGGCGAGACGAGGGAATAGACACCCTGCTGCGCTGGCGGAAGGGGAACATGACATGGCTGCATAAAGCGCGGCGACTCCCGGGAAACGGGAGATTTGTACCAGACAAATGAACATTTATGAGTCACCAGACTGGTAATAAGACAAGAAATCCGAACGCCGTTCATAGTGGAACGATGTTCGGATTTCTCAATTGTGGTGATACTGAGGGGATTCAACCCAATGAATTCCATTATGTACTCTGTTGTGGCCAAGTTGCTTGCATAATTCCCGCTGTACGGTAACAGACGTTTTCCCTTATTTTTACCCTTATCAGCATGAATTGAGAAAAAGCGAGGCGACTTTAGACGGTATAAGTAGTTCTGAAAACATGACAGAATAAGCTGAAAACACGAATAATAACAGAAAATAATATATAACCCGGCCGATTCGAATCCGGGTGTCACCTCCAGAAAAAACCTGCAGTCGTAACGACTGCAGGTTTTTGCACGTCTTGATGCCTTCCCAGGGACGTTTCCGAAACAGACGGAGCAGGACAAGCGACATATAATAAGCCGGGTCTCCCGAGCCTCT
>JAEEGL012383076.1_pt1 | contig 13099 bp, 7 predicted proteins | sample 9134231 | NCBI WGS metagenome assembly JAEEGL01 (sample SAMN16246548, study PRJNA631951) | gut metagenome | biome: gut microbiome; feature: rumen; material: fiber-attached | host: Bos | place: Iran: Karaj | collected 2018-10 | reverse complement strand
CTTGCCGATGGCCTTGATGAGAAGAGCGGCAACGACAGAAGAGTCAACACCGCCGGACAGCGCCAGCAGCACCTTCTTGTCACCTACCTGTGCTTTTACAGCGGCGATCTGCTCAGCGATAAAAGCATCGGCGAGCTCGCGGGTAGTGATTCTTTCCATTTCCTCGGGACGTTTGTTTTCCATAAGCGGTACTCCTTTGTATCGTAATAAAATTGGATACAACCATCATACCCCAAAATCATCGCCGTACGCAATGAAAGAAATCATTCCCGACCGGCCATTGTTCACTAATTGTTTCATTTTATGCCCCATTCATTTTGAATATGTCACCCGCCTCTCTGATATAATTTAATAGGTGGAATTTGCATTCCGGGAGGAAATAGGTACGATGCTGTCATTGAATGAGAATATCAAGGAAATACTTCGGGAGAAGAACCTGACGCAGAAGAAGGTGGCCGAGAAACTGGGCATCTCCGAGTGTTCGATCTCCAGATATCTCAAGGGCACGCGTATCCCGCAGGAGGAAGATGCCAGAAAGATCGCGGACTTCCTCGGTGTCTATCCAAAGGAGTGGTTCCCGTATTCCAATGATGACGGTACAGAGGGAGAGGCGCCGGCACAGGAAGTCCTGAAGCCTTCGCGCCAGAGCTGGGAGCAGCTGCGCACCTGGCCGGAAGCGATCAAAGCGCTCTCGACGACGCATACGATCTCGGTACAGGATATCTGTCAGATCCTCCATGCGCCGAGATCCTGGGTAAACCGCTATATCCTCCCGCACATCGATAAGATCTATTTGCCGGACGGAAAGCGTGCCGGAAAAGAAGTGAATACTAACTGGAAGGAAGTCGCTGCGATCCAGCTCGGCAAGGATATGCAGGACAGCACATGGTGCAGTAAAGAGGATTTCGATAACCTCATTCTCGGAAGCATCCTGTCCGTTACGAAGCAGACGAAGCTGATCCCGGCGGAGCTCCTGGTCCAGGATAAGAAGGCATTTGCCGCAGAATACGAACAATATACGGAGCGGATCGCTGATCTTGCAAAAGCACTGAACGAAGATCCGCTTGCTCCGATGGAAAAGTATGCTGAACTTGCTGATCTGAAGAAGCAGCAGGCGCTATGCTACCGCCGCCAGTTAAGTAATGAGGGAAGACAGATCATGCGGAGTAATCTCCCTGCGGTCATGAATCCCGATGCGACAAAGAGTATCCCGGTCCGTCTGCCGTCGGTCCCGATCGAGAAATGGATCTTTCCGGAAGATATCAAGGATTTCGCCGAGATCGAAGAAAACGGACACCGGTACTTCTTTAAGAACGGTTATATCCGTATCGTTCTTTCCTTCATCGATACGAACGGCAACTCCGTAAGGAAGAACTTCTATGTCGCGGATCCCGAGGCGATGTACCATAAGCTCGTCGAGGAGTATGTCCTCATCAGTGAGGAAGTCTGGCAGATGTACGCGATCCGCCTCATGTCACGGCGATGACACGGTCTGCGAAGAGGATCCTCAGCATCGGCTGTGTCATACTTCTTCTTTCCGGGACAGTTTCCTCCTGCAAAAAAAGAAACACCGGCAGTTCTCAGGATGCATCTGCGGTTGCAGAACAGCAGATCCGAAATACGCTCGATGATTTTTTCGCTTATATCAAGGTGGCAAAGACCGATAAGATCAGTGCACGCTCGGATGATCCTGCACCGCTGGAAGAGTATCTCCGTGAGGTGACAGAAACATCCGGTACCAAGCCTTTTGAGACTTCGTGCCGGCGGGTGGATGCGGAAGTTGTGAGCGTCACATCATCCGGCGAAGAAGGAAGCGCGGAGGTTGAAGTCTCCTACGCAGATCCCCAAACGATCAAGGAAAAAGCGGCTCTGGCAGGAGGTTTTGCAGATATCGGAAAACTGTCTGAGAGTATAAGTACCGCTCCTGTGGTAACGAAAGAATTCAAACTGGATATGCACCATGTGGACGGATCATGGAAGATCACATCCCGGAGCACAAGGGAAATTCTGGAAGTGCTTTTCGGGTATCTGACGGAAACGGATCTGATCGCCGAGATCCCGGAGACAACGACGGAACCGGTAACGATGAACATCTCTGTTTTCGATGCATACTGGGTGAATGAAAAGGGTGAGGAAATAGGAGGATACTACTGCTCGGAGAAGAATATCTGCCTTTATGTCTATACCTGGAACACCTATACCAATGTGGATATCAAGTACGAATATCTGGATGCTTCCGGCAGTATCCTTTATACGAATTCTTTCTTCATGAAGAACAATACCGACTGGATCGCGTGTGCCTGGAAACCGGAAAAAGCGCTTCCGGAAGGAGATATTTACTGCCGGCTCTATGAGCCTTCGGGAGAAGAGTTCCATACTTCGAAGGTCACGATCTTTAATGAAGGGGATATGATCCCGTTCCCGATCACCTGGACGGAAGACTCCGGATGGCTGGATAAGGACGGGAACCCGGTGGAGTACTATACGGAAGATACTACGTTGTTTGCGTATCGGGGATCATCACTGAAGCCATATCAGGGACTGTCTCTGAAATACCGGTTCGTCGATGACGAAGGACAGGTGCTCTACGAGGGAAAGATGGACCTTGAGCAGGAGACCGAGACATTCATGTTTTCCATGGAACTTCCGGAGGGCTATACACTTTATCCGGAAGAATCCGCTGAAACGACGAAGGAAACATCCGGGAAGACCTCTGCGACATCTGCGACAGAGGAGACGACTGCTCCGACTGAGCTTCCGGAGCCGAAGCATATCACCCTGATCGTCGAAACGGAAGACGGAAAGCCGTTCCTCCAGTCCACGGTCGAGATCCGTCAGGCGGACGCGATCTATGCACCGGATGAAACTGCGCCCGGCACTCCGGATGGAACAGCGCCGGGAACTCCGGGTGAAACAACTCTAGGAACTCCAGGCGAAACTTAAGCGGAGATTACGATCACATTCCAGGACAAGGGCTTGATGTATGTCTTGATGACGCTTTCTTCGAGGGTGGCCTCTGAGACTTCTTTCGGCGCGAAGAGCGTGTCGTTATCCGGTTCGGTGATAATGGAAATGTCCTCCGAAGAGATCTCAAGATGGCGGACAGTGCTTTTGCCGTCGAATGTGGAAAAGCCCTTCAGATCGAGGTCCAGCGGGTAGGTATCCTGCCCGTTTCTATTGATCACGAAGATGGAAAGACGCGATGCGTCCTTATCCCAGGCACAGGCACAGTCTACGTAATTGACGCCGTCTTTACCGGTGTATTGGGAGGTGTCGTCGATCGCATAGCCCGGCATATCGAAAGTCTCGGAGTCCACGTGGACCTGCATGGAGGTGCCCTTAGCGTAGGTAAGAAGCTGCAGGAGGGCGTAGTGGGAAGCCGTGCGCCATACGGTGTCGTGGTTGCTTGCGGCAAGGGCCATCAGACCGCCGGTCATGCATCCGATCTTTACGCGGTCCGCATGACGCAGGAATGCTAGCTGGATCGACACCATCGAGAGCATGTGCTCCATGTCGCCGCCGGGGAATCTTCTGTCGGGCATATTGTCCGGATCGTGAAGGACGTATTTTCTTTCAGGATCAAAGCGGTAGTGGGTGCGCGCCATGTTGTAGCGGCCCCAGCCCGGGTGAAGCTCGGAAAGTGGGCGGATCATGCCGCCGTACTCGTCAAAGGAGATCATCATCTTCTTCGGGGAGCGGTGCTTCGAGGCAACGAAATCACACATGGCGATCTCGGTGTTGATGAAGTCCTCATAGTACTCGGCGCCGCCGAGAAGACTCAGCATATCGCCGGGAGCGGCGGTGTGATAGTGATGGATGGAGAGATAATCGACAACGTCGTAGCACTGGTCGAGGACCTTCTCATCCCACTCGGGGAAGTGCTCCATGAAGGGTGCGGAGGAGCCGCAGACCGCTGTCTTGATGGTCGGATCGATCCACTTCATGGCTTTACTGGTTTCCTGACAGAGGATGCCGTATCCTCTCGGATCCTTCTCCCAGGAGCCGAGCTGCCAGTGGCCGTCCATCTCATTTCCGAGATACCAGGTATCGACGCCATAAGGCTTCTCGTGACCGTACTTACGGCGAAGATCGGACCAGTAGGTGCCGCCTTCGTGATTCGTGTATTCGACGATATCCATGGCATCCTGCATCGTGCCGGTGCCGAGGTTCACGGTATAGAGAGGCGCGACGCCGGTTTTCTCTGCCCACTGCAGATACTCGTCATGACCGACCTCGTTCGTGATGTACTGATACCAGGCCGGATCGAGGTGGACCTTACGCTGGTCTTTCGGACCGATGGAATCTTTCCACTGCCAGGCCGAGACGAAGTTTCCGCCCGGAAGACGCACGGCCGGAAGACCGGTCTTCTTCAGCGCCTCGATAAAGTCAGTACGGAAGCCCTGCTCATCCGCAGTCTTATGCTTCGGGTTATACATGGTGCCGTTGACCATGGTTCCGATCGGTTCGAGAAATGCGCTGAACAGTCTCGGGGAGATCTCTCCGATAGTGAAATCCGGGTGAATAGTGATCCTTGCACGTCGTGGCATATGTGGCCTCCTTTAGATAATCTTCTTCCGGCTCACCGCTTCGTAGCGGGGACGGGTGCTTTTCGCGAAGAATAATGCTTATATGTCAGTTGTTGCCGGTCGATATTTTCTTGATCCATTTGCGGCTTCTGAGGCGCCAGACGCACCAGATGGTCTTGGCGATCTGGTCGGATTTCAGGAAGAAGTAGATCCAGAAGGCCGGCAGGTGGAAGATGAATCCGGCCAGCATGCCCAGCGGGAGCGCCATCGCCCACAGGAAGATATTGTCGGCGAACATGAGTACTTTTGTATCGCCGCCGCCGCGGAGTACGCCCTTGGTCATGATACTGTTCGTGGCCTGGAAGATGATGATCAGGCTGATCGCATTCAGGAGCTGATAGGCGATCGAGACAGCTTCCGGCGTCGTTTCTTTTCCATAGGAAAGAATAACTGGTGTCTTGGTAAAGAAGATGAAGAGCGCCGACAGAAATCCCAGTGCAAAGCCCATGCCGAGGAAGAGCCATCCCTGCTCCTCGGCCTGTTCTTTTCGGCCTTTGCCGAGCGACTGTCCGGTGATGATCGCGCCTGCCTGGCAGACGCCCTGGATGAGGACGGTGCTCAGCTGCTGCGTGACGGTCGTGATGGAGTTGGCCGCGACAAAGTCACCGCCGAGGTGCCCGATGACCATGGTAACGGCATTGCTGCCGAAGGCGAGGATCGCGTCACTGATGAGGACGGGGATGCATACGCGGAGATATTCCTTGAGAAGCGTCTTCGTTTTCATGAAGAAGTGGTGGATCTTAAATCCGATCTTCTTATCGATGACAAGGAGATAGAACAGGTCGGCGAATGCCTCGAAAACACGGGCAAGGAAGGTCGCGAGTGCGGCGCCGGCGATACCCATCTTCGGAGCGCCGAAGTGGCCGAAGATCAGCATATAGTTGCCGGCGAGGTTTACGACGAGCGCGCCGAGCGAGACATACAAGGGGAAGCGGGACTGGCCGACGCTTCTAAGAACGATGGCGATGACCAGCGAAAGTCCGAGGAAGAAAAACGTCAGTGTGGACCAGCGCAGGTATGTCGCGCCGAGTCCGATGAGCTCTTCTTTATCAGTGTAGGAGGTCATGATCAGCTTCGGCATGGCAATCGCACCGATGGCGAAGATCGTGGCGAAGAAGAGCATCAGCCGCAGCATCAGGCAGACGGTCTGCTTCAGCGAGACGTCTGCTTTTTCCACATTATCGTTTGCCTTCTTCATGCCGTAGTAGCGGGAGACCAGGACCGATGCGCCCATACCCAGGCCCATACAGAAGATCTGGAAGATCATGACATAGGCATTGGCCAGCGAGGCGGCCGAGAAGGTATCCTGCGAGTAATGGCTGAGCATGATATTGTCGAGCATGCCGACAAATACCGTGACCAGCGTCTGAAGCGCGATCGGGAATCCTAAGACGAAGACTTTTTTGTAAAAATGCGCATCTTTCTTAAACAGTTTCATAGGCTGTTGTTAGCGGCTCCTTTGTGACTTCATTTATGTCATCTAATTGTGATTTCGTTTTTGATTTTTTGATGATGCTATCCGATTTTGACATCCGATTCTGACATCCAATAAGGTAGTGTAGCAGAGCAGGCCTGAAAATAAAACGGACAAAGACAAGGAAGATACAGGTGCTTTTGCAGAAGAATAGGAGGAGAGACGGCGGAAGAGGAGAAGAAATGGATGATGGATGAGGGGAAAAGGTATACCCCCGGGGGGTATTTTGAGAAAACCGTATGATTTTTTTCGGATTTCTTTATTTTCGACATACATTTTTACCTGGTTTTTATGTCTAAATCGGCATTTTTGAAATTTCGACGTATTCTCCCGGGGTCCAGAGAGCATTTTGTCGCTGTAAAAGTGCTTTTCGAGGCGAAAAGAGGGAAAAATTGCCACATATACCCCCCACCCTGTATGACTAAAATCGAATTTCCGCGAAACCGACGTATATTGATGTTCCACAACGTAAAAAACTCCGCTGCCCGGATGTGGGAAGCGGAGTCGGAATGGTTTTGGTTGGGGATCCTTACAGCCCGAAAAGCACTTTTACCGCGTCTTTATCGACCTTGGAGCCGATGACGCAGAGCTTGCCGGTGACGTCGGCGCCGCCGTTTCGAACGTCAGCCTCGCCAGGAACATAGTCGAAGTGGATCCAGTTGCCGTCTTCGCCGGCAACGATGCCCTTGGCGCGGAGGATCATGCCGAAGTCGCCGCTGTCGAGCTCTTCGAGGGCAGCCTTGATCGCAGCCTCGGAGAAGGACTTCGATGTCTCAAAGCCGATGGAATCGAAGACTTCGTCAGCGTGGTGATGACCCTCATGGTCGTGGCAGCCGCAGGTGCAGTCCGGGCCGTGGTCGTGGTCATGATCATGGTGGTGCTCATGCTCGTGTTCATCGTGATCATGATGATGATCGTGATCGTCATGGTCGTGGTGGTGATGTTCGTGTTCGTCATGATCGTGGTCATCATGCTCGTGGTGGTGCTCATGCTCGTGTTCATCGTGATCATGATGATGATCATGCTCGTCATCATCGTGTTCGTGCTCGTGATCATGGTCATGGCAGCCGCAGGTGCAGTCCGGGCCGTGGTCGTGATGGTGGTGATGTTCGTGTTCTTCTGCCTCGAGGAGCGCAGCGGCCATGTCATCTGCGGTGAGCGGGTTCTCGATGGCTTCTCGGATCTGTGTACCGGAGAGCTGCTCCCATGGTGTAGTGATGATCTGGGAGTGATCGTTGATCTCGCGGATCAGCTCGATCGCGGTGTCGAGCTTGCCCTGGGCGATGTTGCCGGTACGGGACAGGATGATGGTGCCGGCATACTTGATCTGGTTCTCGTAGAACTCCTTGAAGTTCTTGAGGTAGATCTTGCACTTGCTGGCATCGATAACGGTGACGGTGCCGCAGACCTCGGTGCCCTCGACCTTCTCGACAGCAGCTACAACATCAGAAAGCTTGCCGACGCCGGAGGGCTCGATGAGGATACGGTCCGGAGAGAACTTGTCGATGACTTCCTTCAGCGCAGTGCCGAAGTCGCCGACGAGAGAGCAGCAGATGCAGCCGGAGTTCATCTCGGTGATCTCGATTCCGGCTTCCTTCAGGAAGCCGCCGTCGATGCCGATCTGTCCGAATTCATTCTCGATGAGGACGAGCTTCTGTCCATTGTAGCCATCGGAGATGAGCTTCTTGATGAGAGTGGTTTTTCCGGCGCCTAAGAAACCGGAGAAAATATCTACTTTTGTTGCCATATGAGTTACCTTCTTTCTCTTTTTGCGGGAGATCCTCTATAGCGGGGAACTACCGCGATTGTTCATCTTAACTGAAATAGATCACGTCGTTATCAGGGGCATCCGTGATGTGGAAGTTTTCCACCTGGAGACACGGGATCGCGACCGGAGTGCCCTGAGAGTCGTCACGGAAGAAACCGATCTTTCCGGTGACCTTCAGCCACTGGTTCTCTGGGAAACCGCCTCTGACCTTATGAAGGCAGAGAAGCGAGATCATGCCGATGTCATTGGCACAGCAGGTGTAAGCCTTTCTCTGAAGGACGAAGGCTTCCTTTCTGTGCTCGCGCATGAGGACTGCCTGACCGGTGACGGTGATACGTTTTCCGTTATATCTCTTGACGTTGTCGAGAGCATCGGTGTAGAAGAGACCGAAGTCATCGGGCTCGATGACGCACGGATCTTCGTCGAGATTGTAGGGGAGAAATTCCCCGATATCGATCATGTTTCCGTCCATGCCGAAGAAGGACAGATTCATGGCGGGGTTCAGTGATTTTACCGAACCACGGAGCTTAGGTATGTTATTTACTTCCGGATCGACGCGGTTGAAGATAACGTTGTCGCAGAAACGGTAGTAGTCCGCGAAGATGGTCTGCATATTTCTGTAGTAGTCATTGTAGGTGGAGGCATCCACGATCGTGATCGCGGCGGCCAGTGCCCAGCGCTCAGGAACATCGACCTCGTCGAAGAATTTCGCCGGGGAGACGGAGCCGTTCCACTCGATGAGGACGACATCCGGATGATACTGGGCATCGAGATTATAGGTAAATGCACGCGTGACCTCGTCGGTCTCGGCGCTTACGATCTTCAGAGACTTGCAGGGAGCGCCCTCTTCCGGAGGAAGCTCGACCTCACCTTCTTCTGTCAGAAGGACCAGGACCTTTTTATCTGAGAAACTTCCATCCGCGAGCCACGAATGAATGAACGAAGTTTTTCCGCTGTCGAGAAAACCTGTGAAAAAATAAACGAGACAGTCTTCCATGTTGTCGAAATCGGATCCTTTCCTTATTTACTTACAAATCCGTTTCCCACTGAAAATATGGGAATTCGGACGATTTTCTTACCACATAGTATTTTCTTATTTCACAGAAAGTTTTTCAAGCGTTAAAATTCATAAATTGCGTTGTCTTTTTATATAAGAGTATAATGATTTAGAACAAGATTACAGCGTTTTTTGATAAACGAGCGGGAAGGAGGGACGTTTCTTTGGTAGACATCTTATCTACTCAAGTAGCACTGCTGCTTTTTGAATCGATCTTCTGCTTCCTTTCCGCGATCCTCTGCGCCATGAAAAGCAGCCGCGACAAAAAGGCAAAAATCGTCGTTACTATCCTTTCTATCATGGCAGGCGTCCTGCTCCTTTCGGAGTTTTTCTTCTACGTATGCCAGGGCAGGTCCGGGCAGGCGGCTTCCTTCGGGCTGCACCTGTCGAACCTGATCCTCTTCATTCTCTGCGATCTATTCCTCGTAGGGATCCTGACGGATTTCGGGGTAGTGCTTTTCGGCGGGTTTAGTATTAAGAAAGGGCAGCCGTGCCGCAGAAGAAGCATATTCATCATCCTGCTTTCGATCGCAGGCATGGGGCTGGTCATTATCTCCCAGTTCACGGGGCTTTACTACACGATCGATGAGACGAATACATATCATAGGGGAGATCTTTTCCCACTGTCTGTAGCGATCCCGATCATTGGCATGATGCTTCTCCTGTCGATCCTTCTTCAGTACAGGAAGAATACGACCCGTGGCCGTTTTCTCGTACTGCTCTCGTTTATCATCCTTCCGGTGGCGGGCTTTGTCGTCCAGTATTTCCTCTATGGGTTCGCTTACATGGACATCGGCATCGCGCTGGCGGTCAATATCATCTTCATCGAGAATATCATCTATCAGAACCAGCAGATCAGAATTGCCGAGCGCACGGATATCCGTACCGGCCTTGCCAATGAGCATAGCTGCATCGAGTGGATCCGTGCCCGTAAGGCGAAGAAGGAGATCCTGGATTATGCAGCGATCTATTTCGACATCTCCCGATTCTCGTCCATCAACCGGAAGTACGGCGCGAAGACAGGCAACCGCGTACTCGCGATCTTTGCCGAGTCTTTCTCAAAAGAACTCGCTCCGGACGAGTTTCTCGGTCACCAGAGGGGCGACCAGTTTATCGTGATCGTACACAAAAAAAATATCGACACTATCCTGAAGAAACTCTCCGATCTCCGTGTGGAGTTTACGGACGATACGGGAAAAGAATGCGACGTTCATCTGTCCGTGAAGGCCGGCATCTATGAGATCGAAAATGCCGAGGTCAGCAGCGAAGATGTCATCAACTACGCAGCGACGGCGCTCGATCATGCATCGCATATGGCTTCGGATCACTCGGTGGTCTATATGACTAAGGACCTGATGGATACGATCGAAGAGAAGATCCGCTTCGAGAAGAAGATCCGGAAAGCACTGGAAAAGGGAGAATTCCATCCTTACTACCAGCCGAAGGTCAACAGCCGTACCGGGAAGCTTTGCGGTGCTGAGGCACTGGCAAGATGGAAGCATAAAGGGGAGCTTATCCGTCCGGGTGAGTTTATCCAGGTAATGGAGAGGAATGAGTCGATCTGTGATCTGGATATGTATATGCTCCGCGCGGTCTGCCGGGATATCTCGAAATGGATGGAAGAAGGACTGGAGGTTCCGCCGGTCTCTATCAATTTCTCCAGAAGAAATCTGGCGGATCCGGATCTGGCGAAGAATATCGACCAGGTAGTTACCGAAAGCGGCATCCCGAAGAACCTGATCGAGATCGAGATCACGGAGACGGTGGATGAATTCCCGTTAAGTGTCATGAAGACTTTTGTCGACGAGCTGCATAAGCGCGGTTTCAGCTCCTCGATCGATGATTTCGGATCAGCAAATTCCTCGATGGCTGTCCTTCGCGAGATCTCCTTTGATACCGTCAAGATCGACAAGGGGTTCATCGACCATGACCAGAATAAAGATCTGACGATCCTCGATCATATCATCAAGATGGCGCTGTCGATCGGCCTTCGGATCGTTGCCGAGGGTGTCGAGCAGGAAGCTCAGGTCAAGAAGCTCCAGTCCTTCGGCGCGGAGGTCATCCAGGGCTATTACTATGACCGTCCGATGCCGGAAGAGAAGATGCGCGAACGCCTCAAAGATCCGCACTACGATAAGTGATCCGGGAATGCCCGGAAACGAGTGCTTTTCGCGATGAAACAGACTTGCTGTCACATGCCCGCGTCGGATGACCGGGCATTGTTTTTATGGTAAAATGACCGTGGCCTATAAGATATATATTTAAGGGAGTCATATCAGAGAAACGATGAATAAACGACTGAAAAATACTGCGATATTTACTACGATGCTGAGCCTGCTGCTCACATCCTGCAGCGCTCCGAAAAAGCATGTGGAGACGACCCCTTCGGATCTTCCTAGACCGACGGAGACATCCCTCGAGACAGAGCCGACGGAGCCGGAAGAGACACTTCCTCCGTATCACTGCATCAACCCGAAATTCGAAAAGCTGTCTGCGGAAGAGATCTGCGCACTTCTCACACTGGAAGAAAAAGCGAACCAGATGGTACAGGGCGCGAACTATAATATGCCACTCGATGAGATGCAGAAGAACTGCTACGGCTCGGTGCTCTCGCACTATCCGGTATGGCCGGCGAGCCCGCAGGATGAATGGGCGGAAGTGGTTTCGCGTTATCAGGATGCAGCACTCCTTTCGGGAACGCGTATCCCTATGATCTATGCCAATGACTGTACCCACGGTGTACTGGAAGCCCGGGGATCAGTGATTTTCCCGCAGAATATAAATGTCGGCGCAGCAGATGATGAAACGCTGACATATGAGATGGGTATGCTGACCGGATCGGACATGCAGCACTGCGGATTCCTCTGGACGTTCTCGCCGTGCGTGGCATCGGCGCAGGACCCGAGATGGGGCCGCACATACGAATCCTATTCCGATGATGAAGAACTCGTCGGGAAACACTCGCTTGCTTACACGAAAGGGCTGCTGACACAGAATGTACTTCCTTGTCCGAAGCACTTCATCGGTGACGGATATGCCGTATTTGGAACGGGTGAAGGTGAGTATCTGATCGACCGCGGCGATGCAAAGATGACAGACGAGCAGATCCAGAAGTGCCTGAAAGTATATAAGGATCTGATCGATGCCGGAGTGCCGACGATCATGCTGTCGCACTCTTCGCTCAATGGCGTGAAGATGCATGAGAACAAGGAGTTTATCGATAAACTCCGTAATGAGCTGGGCTTTAAGGGCGTCATCATTTCCGACTGGGAGTCGATCCATAATTGCTCCGGTGCGGATGATAAGGCCAATGTTATCCTCTGCGTCAATGCCGGCGTGGATATGCTCATGGAGGGTGACCACTACGCGGAAACAAGAGATCTTATCATCGAAGCGGTCGAAGAGGGATCGATCCCGATGGAGCGCATCGATGAAGCAGTTATAAGGATCATCCAGATGAAGATGGACTGCGGACTCTTCGAGGATCCGTTCCAGGAGAACCGTGTACCGTCTTATGACTGGAACAGCGAGCATGCACACTCTGTCGCGAGAAAAATGGCAGCAGAGTCGATGGTTCCGCTGGTACTTCCGGAGGAAGGCCCGATCACACTGCAGTCCGGCATGAAGGTCTTCGTTATGGGACCTGCAGCAGATGATACCGGAGCTCTCTGCGGCGGCTGGACATACCTGTGGCAGGGCGGCCTCGATGAGGACGCAGATACCGGACGCTGGTGCGCCGAGGGACCTTCGATCCTCGAGGCACTGAAGGCTTCCGCTTCCGAGATCGGATTTGAGATCGTTACCGATCCGGCAGAGATGGAGAACTGCGACGTGATCCTCCTCTGCATCGGCGAGAAACCTTATGCGGAGATGCACGGAGATACAGAGGATCTTTCGATCACCGGCTCTCTGGCACTTCCTGGAAATAAAGAAGCCATCGAAAAGATCGCTGAGTATAAGAAGAGCAACGAAGGCAAGAAGAAGAGCCAGCAGGTCGAGCTGAAGCCGGTCATCACGCTGATCGTTGCCGGTAGAAATGTCCTGATCTCCGATTATGTTTCGGACTGGGATGAGGTCGTGATGTGCTATCTGCCGGGATCTGAAGGCGGCAATGCCGTGTCTGATATCCTTACCGGCAAGGCCGAGTTCTTCGGCCGTCTCCCGATGCCGTACTATGCTTCCATTGAACAGATCGGTGCGGAGAGTGGCGAGGT
>JAEEGL010865445.1_pt1 | contig 13099 bp, 7 predicted proteins | sample 9134231 | NCBI WGS metagenome assembly JAEEGL01 (sample SAMN16246548, study PRJNA631951) | gut metagenome | biome: gut microbiome; feature: rumen; material: fiber-attached | host: Bos | place: Iran: Karaj | collected 2018-10 | reverse complement strand
CATGCAGAGCTGCGACAGGAAGGCCCGCGTGACCGTCTCCATGAGGGAGGACGGGGACCTGGACGTCTCGATAGAGTCCGACTGCGACGTGGTCCGCGGATACGGGGAGAGGCTGAAGAAGATCACCGCTATGGACGTATACGACTTCGAGAACAGCATCATCAACAAGAACGAGATCCGCGGCCAGCTCACCACCACCTGCCTCGTTCCGATAGCCGTGTACAACGCCGCGTTCCTGGAGATGGGCATGATGACCGAATCGCTAGCCAGGAAGAAGGGGAAGAACAGCATCCAGTTCGTGTTTCCCTATGACGGACGCTGATGCTCTTTTCGTGAATGAATTGCAGGCGGTTACCCGAACCAGTCCATCGTCAATAAAAAGACCATTGATTGAAAAATAGAAAAACGCCATTTTATACGACATTTTAGTGCTATTTCTGAAAAACACCAAATATCATTATTCAATAAACTTTGAAGCGCGGGGTAAGGATTTTGGATGAGTCTTACTTATGTCTTGATTTTGGAATTAATCTAGAATTTGTCAACAGAAAAAAGACCATATTCTCCAACAGCCTTCTGGACCAGTTCTCCAACCTACTCGAATTCGAAGATGAAGAATTCGAAGATTTTGTAAGACTGAACTTCCTTGTAGAGAACAAGAAGATCTTCTTCTCGTACCCCAATTTCGAAAGAAAAATCTCCAGCACAGACAAGGGGACCTCTTTCTACAACAACGTAGCAATAAGATTTCCACAGTGCAATGAAAAGAACGATCTTGTCCTCATCGGAGACATATTCGAGAACAAGTGGGGGAATCGCACGTTCACCGTTAAGGCGATACTAGCGGTAGACCCGAACATCGTACATTATGGCGAGCTGGAGAAGGAATGCTCTACCGTAGTGAAGCTATCAAGAGACCAGAACTGGGAGACGTTGGACTGGTCTGGTGAATACCCATCTGACAGGCACAATAATCTGACCGCCTTGAACAACGACTTCATGATGCAGCTCAACGGAAAATACGTCGTCAAGGACAAAGAGGAAGTCAAGAGCAAACTCGAGGACTGGGGCTCCTATCTCAGCTCACGCAAATATCTTATCAGCACAGACGAGAGCAAAGGATTCTATCTCGAAGAATGCATTCCGGAAATTCTGATCGCATACAACACATCCGGACAGTTCAACGCAGAGAACCATCTAGTCATCGAACCGTTTGATCAAAGGTCTGGTTCGCTATGGACATTGGACCGGATCAACGAGGATAGCAGAGAATGTCTGCTCGTTCGTCTGTACTTGGAATATCCCAAACAGGAATACGATTCGGAAAAGAGCCTGAAGAACAACACGAAAAAGGCTTTCGATGCGTTTATCCGCCACCCGCTGATTCTGGGATCATATCCTTTTTCCCAGAACGACAAAGAGAAGGGCGCTCATATCATTAATCTTCGCGATAAAAGCCTGGGCCCATCGACCTACGTTACAATAGAACCTGTCGACGAGATCAAAACTCTTGACGCGGAAGAAACCAGAGCTATCGAATACCTTTATGAAAGGATCGAAAGAGAATCAGAAAAAGAGATCGAAAAGAAGCTCGAGTCATTCAAAGAATCGCAACTTCCGCTGTTGACTAATAATTTCATCGAGAACGAGAGGGGACCGGTCACCAAACGCATACAGGCCGAGATGAAAAAACGTCTCGAAAAAGAGAAGAGCAAGCTTCTCAAAAAAATCGACGAAAAGGAAAAACAGAAGGAAAAACTCCTGAGAACTCCTGTCATAACGGATGAGAATAAATCCAAGAAAGGATCTAAAACCGTTCTGGAATCCACATTGAACAAACTGGACTCTGAGATCGAAGGGCTGAAGAGCGAGCTGTCTGGACTCGAATCCAAATACGACCCTGAGAAGGACATAGATCAGGAACTGAAGAGGAGCGCTGAAACATTCAGGATCGCACGTCTTTCCGAAGAGAAGGAAAGCATAGAGACTGAAGTAAAACCCGTTTTTGACAAGAAGAGGAAGGAGGAGGAAAGGTCCATCAGGCTCGATTTCAAGGAAAGAAAGGAGAAGGCCTTGGAAGAGCACAGCATGGCACGCCTTTACGCCTACTTCGAGATAGAGGTCGGAGACGACCAGGATATCAACAAGGAGATGGGGAGGATCCAGAGCCGCCTCATCAAAGGGATGGGGCTCTTCAAAGACTACACCGGAAACAAAGTCCAATTGATTCGCCAAGAAGAATCGCTGAACAATCTTCTGAAGGGAGAAGTCCTGAACCCGTTCATGGCTACATTCCTTTTCGATCCCGAGACTAGAGGAATATCGGTACCCAAGCACATAGAGCGCTTCTATCTGGAAAGCCTAAACGAGTCGCAGAAGAGCGCTGTGGAGAAAGCCCTCTCTTCCAACGGACTGTTCCTGATACAGGGCCCGCCGGGAACTGGAAAAACCCAGGTGATAGCCGAGATAACAACCCAGTTAGCATTGTCAGGCAGGAAAGTCCTGATAGCTAGCCAGAACAACAAAGCTGTGGACAACGCGTTCAGCCGGATTCCGAAAATCCCTGCCATAAGGATGATGCGCATCCTATCGGAGAACGCCGAGAAGAAGCAGAACAAGTATGCGATAACCGAGCTGCTGCCGAATTTCTACGAGAATCTACGCGATGGGCTGGAATCTGAACTGGCTAGACACGAGAGCCGTAAAGCCTATGCCGGAGAGATTGACAGGAGCATAGACACATTGTCGGACCGTTTGAAACAAATCGCCATCCACGAAGAACGCGCTAGATCCGTATCCGCAGAGATATCGAAAATCGAAACGGCCCTCCGTTACGAATACGAGAAGCTCAGCAAGGTTGAAAACGAGAGATACGACCTTGAAAGAAGAGTGGAGGAGCTGGACTCCGAGATATCCGAGATCAAAGACCTGGAGAACGAACAGATTATGAAGAAGATATCTCGCAAGCTGGAAAGGAATGGCTTCGATCTCAACGGAATGGGAGATGACTCGGAGGTATTCAGAATTCTTCATTCCTCAGACAGCGGCTCCATCAAATCCGAGTTTGCCAAACGTGCGAGGCACAGGAAATATTTCAAGCTGAAAGAGGAGAAGCTCACAACGAACGATGCGTCCAGGATATCCGACATCAACAGAAGCCTGAGCGAATACTGCGAGGACAACGAATTCGACGAAACCGAAGACTTTCCGATATTGTCCGCATTCGATTACATCCCTGAAGACCTTAACGTGCTCATAGAATCCAAAAAAATAATCGACGAGATCATTAAAGACGAGATATCCGGAATTGAAGAGGAGAAGAAAGAGCTGGAGAACGGCATGGAAGACACCACGAAGATCGATTCCGAGATAAGAAGGCTGAAGGACAGGATAGATTCGCTTAAGAAAGACAGGACATACAGCGAATTGGAGAAAACCAGAAAGCAGTTCCAGAACGAAACCAAAACGGCCTTCACCAACCTTCATCTCACAGACCTGTACGACAGTGACGAAGAAGCCCTGGAGATCATCAAGCGCGAGAAGAGACGCATCGAGGAGGAATTCGCCGACCCTGACACAGAAGAGAGGCTGAAGGCGTACAGGAAGATCTCCAACTATCTTTCCTTGGAGGATGTGATAAGGAGCGACAGGGAAGCCTACAACCACATACTTCTGAAAACCGTCAACGTATTAGGCATGACATGCTCGTCGAAATCCTATTTTATGGACGAGAACAAGAACAACGTCAAGATCAACGAGCTGAACATAGACGTCGTGATCGTGGACGAGGTGAGCAAGGTACCGTTCATAGAGATACTCCAGCCCATAATGTACGGAAAGACCGTGATACTGGTCGGAGACCACAAACAGCTCCCGCCGATTTACAGCACTCCCCTGAACGAGGGCGAGGAGTCGAGTTACGATCCGAACATCATAAGCATGGAGCTCGATAAAAAGTACAAGCAGATGTACGAGAGCCAATATTTCGCGGACCTGTTCGAGAAATCTCCGGAATCGATGAAATCCCGTCTGACGATACAATATCGCATGCATCCTGACATCATGGATGTGGACAACGTCTTCTACGGGAACGAGCTCAAGTTCGGCGGAAACGAGGCCGACAAGCAGCATTATCTGGAGATCAAAGGAGCATCCGGAAGGAAAATAATCACCGAGAACAACCACGTCCTGTTCGTGGATGTGAAAGGACAGGAGGTCAGGGAATCCGGCAGCACGTCGTTCACCAATCCTGAAGAGGCGAAGGTCGTCAGCAAGCTAATCGAGATGATAAACGAGAACTGCCGCTTGGACCGCAACGGAACCAAGATCATGAGCAGCTACAGATCCAGGGAGGACACCCGTTTAAGCCTCGGCGTGATAAGCCCGTACGCAGACCAGGCCAGGATGATCAGCAGGATAAGCATACGCGAACGGAAGAAGCAGGGACTGCAGAACTTCACCTCATTCAACCAGAGCCCGGACGAGAGGCTGATGGTGAAGACCGTGGACGATTTCCAAGGCGACGAGCGCGACATAATCATCTTGTCCATGGTCAGGAACAGGTCGAAATTCCTCACCGATTACAGAAGAATCAACGTAGCCATCAGCAGAGCCAGATGCCTGCTGATAATCGTCGGCAACATAATCGCCCTGGAAAAGATGAAAGTAATGCTGGATAACAAGGAAGTTCCCGTCTACCGCAACCTGATTCGGGCCATAGAACAGAAGAACGGAGTCCTATCCGAGAGAGACATCATGGGAGGCGCTTGATATGACCGAACTGACATCGAAACTGAAAGTTCCTGTGTTCTCCGCGGAGTTCTACGCATCGTTCAGCAAGGTCGACAGGCTCTCGGGAATACAGTTCGTGCTCCTTACGGTTGTCGGAACCCCGTCCTTCCACGATTACACCTGGAGGGACGTCATGAATAGGATGGAGGTTCCCGAAGACCTGTTCGACAAACTGTTCAAACCGGGAATGAGGGACATCGCCAGCAAAGAGATGATACAAGGGGACGGGAATATCGACCTCGACGACGACATCTCCGACATCACCTTCACAAGAGAAGGCGAGGAAGCGTTCAGAAAAGGCGTGATAGCAACCCATTTCCAGAAATTCAACGGCGTAGTAGCCTATCTTCCAGCGGATTCCAAGGACAGATACGTGAAGGACAGCGGAGTCAGCTGTAGCGACGATTCTGGTTTCGATGCTGACAGGTTCTCCGATATCAAACCGGATGAATTCGATATCGAGAACCACATAGTCAAGGAGAAGAAGAGATACGGCGTCGATGATGCTGAATCTGAGGTTTTCGACATAAACATAACAAATTCAGAAGAGATCAGATGCCAAGAGAAGGCGGTCTATCTCGTACTGAACAAGGATACCGGAGAGTTCTACGTCGATCAGACCAACATCGACATCAACTTCCTGAAGTCCAGATTCGATGCCAACGATCTCTTCAGAACCATCTCCCGTGATTACGAGAAGCCTTCGTCCAGCAGGATCAAGGTAAACCGCTGGCTCTCGAGCCTGCCTGAAGCAAAGGGATTGCAGTTCTTTCTACCATGCGATGTCGATCTGGAAAGATCGAAGATAGTGATGGTAGACGGAACTGCTGTGACTTCTGACGATTTTATGAAACTGCCTGAAGACCACGACTGCGATATCATGACCATAGAGACATCCAGGCTGGGATACAAGTACTCCATGGTGGATATGAAGACATCCATCAGCGGAATCGAGGGAGAAGTCACGTACAAGATGGCCGTACGCTGGCCTGTCTTCATCGACTCCGTGCCCTATTATGTGAGATACGCCGCTGAAAACACGAACATCGAGAGCGTCGAAGGCCTCTCGAGAGCACTGGACATAGCCGGAATGGTAGATGACAGGAATCTTTCCGAATCCTTGGTCCGTGACTATCTGAACCATGCCGACGACATCTCCACAGCGATCAAAGACCTAGACGGATACAAGAAATCCAAATGGTACTCAGTCCTGCCTGATATGGTCGAAGAGCTGCTCGTAGAACGGTCAGCGAATCCGCAGGACATGCGCCGCGCCATCGACCTGGCAGGAGTGAAGATTTCCGGATACCGTGCGATAGACAGATTCAGCACCGGAGATTTCGACAAAGACCTTCTCGCAGCGGATATACTGGCGCCGGCCGCGGTCAACGAGACTGCGATGATCAATGGGTTCAATATCAATGACGGGATGATGAAGGCCATCCTGGAAGGAAAGACAACTGAATGCAAGTCGTCGTACCTGTCCGCGATGTCCAACCTCACGAGAAGCCTGTCCAGGCTGAGGGACATATTCGGGATCAGGTCCCTTTCCGACTACGGCTTCGACCTCGAGGCTATGAGCGAATCGGAATTCGAAGAGGCAGGGAAGCTCACAGGCACTTTCAAGGTAGATTTCAGCAAGGTAAGCCCGTTTTTAAAGGGAACCGACGGATATTCGGAACTGGAAGAATACGGCAGATTCTTCGCGGACCTCAGAGGGTTCCTGTCCAAGGAGAAAGGGAACGACAGGTCCTTTGGAATCGATACAGGCGTGGAACTGGAGAACATCTTGAAGGACTACGGATTCAAAGGGACACTCGCCGATATGCTGACTCTCGCCTACGATAACGAAATGATATCCGAAGACGATTACAAACTGTTGAACAGCTTCAGGGACTTCAGGAACGACTGCGCCCACAGCCTGACCATACCGAAGATCTCCAAGAAGGAGAGAACAAGGTGGTCCAACGCCGTGAAGAGGCTGAAACCCACGGAGGAATCGCAATGAGCCATATGGAGATGGGCAGATTCGAATACGCAGAAGCATGCGAAAGGATGCTCGACAACGCAAAGGAACGCATCGAAAGGCTACTTGAATCGGCCAAAGCGGAACTGGCTGGTTCGAAATCCATAATGGATGACGAGATACAGAAACTGATGAATGATCTCGAGGAGGAGTCCGAAAGGATGCTCGACAGCATTGCCGTCAAACGCGCTTCGATAGGATCCACCGCATTCGGGTCTCAGATAGACGATACCCGCATGTTCCTTTCCCAGGTCAACGTGTTCGATCTGAAATACAGCGCGCTCAAAGACGCCTTGAAGTCGGCGTTCATGGAAAGGATGTCCAACGGTACTGCCAACCATGAACTTGAGGACTACATGTCCGATATCCAAGATCCCAAGCTCAGATCCGTAATGACCCTTCTTTCCAGGAACAAAGCCCACAAGAACCTCTCGCCTGAAGAGCTTCAGGAGATGGCGGAATGCATCCTCGATCCATCAAGGAAGACCAGCCGCAAGAATATCTCCAGAACCATCTCGAAAGCCCGGGCGATGATGTCAGAGGAGAAGGTATCCGATGACCCCTTGGCAGAACTGGATCAGGAAGACGAGCCCGTAAGTCCGTTGGAGATCATGGAGACGGCAACGGACGCCATAATAGATGAGAAGCTCCGCAGATCAGCTATAAACGCTATTACGAAAAGTATAGCCTCCAGAGGATTCATAATCGATCGCAAGAACATACGGCATATCAAGGAGACCGACACCGTGAAGCTGACCGCGATGAAGCCCGGAGGACAGAAAGTCGAATTCAATGTAGACCTGAACGGGAAGTTCATGTACCACTTCCAAGGGTACGAAGGGCTCGCATGCGAAAAGGACATCTCTGCCATGGAGAAAGACCTCGAGGAGATCTACGGGATAAAGATCAGGGACAAGAAGACAACATGGTCCAATCCCGACAAGCTGATGAAAGCACACAACGGCAAGACTATGGTAAAAAGGAGTGGCCGATGTCGATCACCAACGCATTCAACAGGATAAAACGCGAGGCTGGCGTCAAGAGATGCATCATCGTCGAAGGAAACGTCAACGACGTGTATCTGCTGGGGCGCGAGCTGAACTGCGCCAAGGATGCCATCAAGAAAATCCTCAAGGACAGCGGATACGAGGACGTAGTGGTGTGGGACCGCATTACAGGAATCGAAGGCGACGTCAGCTCTTTGAAGCTCACTGAGGATGACGAGGAAGAAGAAGGCGACGAGTACGACATCGGGGACGTCGACCTCCCTTCGAACGATGCCAGAGGGTCCTGCAGGGCGCTGAGAGACGTTTTCAATCTGATCGAGAGGACGATGACCGACAGGACGCATCGCACTGCCTTCATTCTGGACTGGTCCGAGTACCTTTTCAGCACCGGCGGACAGCTTGATGTGGATGACCGCGAATACCTCACCCTTCTAGGGAAGTCCCTTCGCGACATCGTTCCGAGATACAACGATCCAGAAAAGCAGTCGACTATAGTCTTAATCGTATCCAAAGCCTCAATGGTCCCCCTCTCGTTCTATTCCGGGAACCCCGAGGTGAGCATAGTGACCTTAACCAAGCCGGACCTAGAGGAGCGCCGCCAAATGCTCAAGAAGGTCTCCACCGGCTTCAGAATAGAGGACGAAGGAGGAATAACAGAGAGCCGCAGATTCGAGGACTACGTGGACATGCTGAACGAGTTCACCAACCGCGAGATCATCCAAATGGCCAACCTCTCCCGGTACGAGAAGGACCTGACGTTCGAGAAGCTCTACTACCTCTTCAGATACGGAGAGAAGGAGAATCCCTGGGAGAAGCTCGATCCTGCCAAGATCAAGAAGATGAAGAAGATCCTCAAGGAGAGGGTCATCGGACAGGACCAGGCGATAGACCATGTTTATGAGACTATAGTGAAAGCCTTCATGGGGGTAACCGGCCTCCATAAGTCATCGTCCAGAGCGATGCCTAAAGGGGTGTTCTTCTTCGTAGGACCCACAGGAGTGGGAAAGACCGAGCTGTCCAAAGCGCTGGCCAAGTTCCTGTTCGGAGACGAGAGCGCCTGCATCCGCTTCGACATGAGCGAGTACAGCCAGGAGAACAGCGACCAGAAGCTCATCGGAGCCCCTCCCGGATATGTAGGATTCGAGGAAGGTGGACAGCTCACCAACGCAATCAGGGACAGGCCGTTCAGCGTAGTCCTTTTCGACGAGATAGAGAAGGCCGCCAAACCTAACCCTCGCATTCTGGACATCTTCCTTCAGATTCTTGAGGACGGGAGGCTCACGGACAACAGAGGCGAGACGACATACTTCTCGGACACCATCATCATATTCACCTCCAATCTGGGAGCCAGCGAAGTCAAGAACAGCCCCGACCAGGAAAGGGTGGCAGACGAGTTCGTTCGCATAGTGAAGGATTATTTCGACAACGAGCTCAAGAGGCCGGAGATCCTCGGAAGGATAGGATACGAGAACATCGTCCCGTTCAACTTCATAAACGATCCGAAGTTCGCGGAGAACATCCTGAAATCGAAGATAGAGCCCGTAAGAAGAGGGATCCAGGAGAAGTACGAGATAAACCTGGAAATAGAGGACTGGAAGAGATTCAGCAGCTACATACTCGCTGGCGCGGACGTTTCCAAAGGTGGCAGAGACATCCTGAACGCTCTGGACTCGCGTCTGCTGACCCCTCTGGCCATGAGGCTGTTCGAGAACTGCGAGGACCTCGACCGCTTGAAGGGCGCAACCCTGTACGCTTTCGTGAAGGACGATAAGCTTGACTTCAAGTTCGACTGAGCCTGTGTTCAACTTGGCTTCGATCAAAGCCTGCACCTAGGCCCTAGGGCCTCACAGACGCATGGCGATATGGTTCCAGGGCTGCGACATCGGATGCAGAGGATGCTGCAACCCGGAGCTCCAGCCCTTCGTCGCCAGGCATATCGTCGCACAAAACCAGATACTGGACATCGCAAGGAAATCGATGGACGAATACGGGATAGAGGGGGTCACGCTCATAGGTGGCGAGCCGACTTTGCAGGCGTCCTTGAATTCGCTGGTCCGTGAATTGAGAGACATAGGCTTAGGCATAATTCTGTTCACAGGAAGGGACTTTGAAGACCTCGAGGACAGCTTGACATCCTTCTTGGACCTGGTCATAGACGGAAGATTCGTCATGGAGGAACGGGATCACGAACGCAACCTGATAGGTTCCAAGAACCAACGCATTATCGAAGTCTCCGACCGCTACCACGACTGTTTGGACTGGTTCACGACTACTCGCCCCGATTACATAGAAGTCGACGTCCAGGGCGACATTTTCATAACAAACGGCAGCGCCTTTTGATTTGACTGATATCACTCATGAGCCTTCGTCAAGAAGACTCCCTATCATCGGGATATGCGCGTGCATTTCGATAAGTCCTTCCACGATCTCCACATGTTCAAGTACATCCCTTCATTTACAGAGAGTGCCCACCAGGTTCTAGATGCCGTTCACATGCCGCGGACGGGCTTTCCGTCGAGGAACCTGTTGATCTTGTTGACGTACATTGTGGTGCTGTCCCTCTGGTTGGACATACGTGTGGAGTACTCCTTCAGCTCCTCCTGGTAGTCTTCCATCTCCTCCTCGTCCTCGATGTACTTCAGAGCGCCGGCCATAACGACATAATACGCCCTGTCCCTGGTCTCGGATATCCTCTGGTCGTTGATGCTCTTGGAGAACTTCTTCCTGAGCTCCTTCTCGTCCTCGAAGGACAGCAGACGGTACCTCCTCTCCGTCTCCTCGTCCTTGTCCTCTGAAGCTATGATGGCCAGGTTGCGGTAAGCCATGGACCTGTAGTAATGGGCCAGCTCAACGTTGTTCTTGTTCTCCGCCGCGAGCCGGTCGCACTGCCCTATGACCGATTCCGCGGTTGTCTTCGCGCGTTCATACGTCTTCGTGCGCTCTTCGTCGGACATGGAGGGGTCGTTGGCGCGCAGCATGTAGTAGTACATTATGCGCTCGTCGCACAGCATGGCGTACCATCTGCAGAACCCCTCGTTGGCGGAGCCGAAGTCGTCCTTGGCGATGTACCCGTTCAGCCCGTTCTTCAGATCCCTCATCTCCTGCCTCAGCTCCCTGCTGTCGGCCTTGTTGAGATAGCGGTTGAAGTTGTCGAACTTGAAACGATGGGACATGTTCTCCAGGGCGTAGGCGTACCTCAGCATATAGTACAGCTCAGGGGAGGAGTCGTCCACGACCTTCATCATCTCCGAGACGCACTCGCGGAGCTTCGACCACATGTGGGCCAGGCCGGTCGACTCGATGAACAGCATCATGTACTGGGCTATGTCGTAGTCGGAGTACCTTGCGTTGGCCAGATGGGTGGACACGACCTCGTACAGGTCCTGCCAGTCCAGGACCAGCTTCATCTTGTTGACCTCCAGGTCGGACTTCTGATGCCTAAGGAATCCTGAGACTATCTCGTCCACGATCTCGTCGTCGCTCTTGCCCTCGGTGCTTATGTGATGAGCCCACATCCCTAGCAGGTCGGAGGGGATGGACTTGTCGTTGCTGTCTATGTCCAGATAGAAAAGGTGGAGCTTCTTCAGGGTGGAGTCGAACTTGGACAGGCTGTAGCCTATCTCGAAGATGACGTTGTTGCTTATGTGGTCCCCGTCGTACTTGCGGATAATGAACAGAGCCTGGGTGGACGCCTTGATCTGGTCTATGATGGTGTTCGCGACCAGAAGGTTCCCCTCGAGGTCGCTGTTGCCCCCTATGATGCAATCGAAGCGGTAGCCCTTCAGCTTCTCCGCTACCATCTTCGCCATCTCGTTGGACCTGGTCCACCCTATGAACACTATCCCGTTCATGCTTCCATCCTCATCTATGTTCTCGAATCAACGCGATTGGGCTCCTCTGAACTTGTAAAACGCTCGTACGTTCCCGAACCCTATGTTCCTGATGTTGAGGCCCTTGACCTTGAGGACCCATTCGCAGTTCTCCCTGACGCACTGATGTCCCAACTCCCTGTAGATCCTCTTCAGCTTCTCGACATCGCCCTGGTCGTAGCTTCCGTTGGACGAATCCCTGGCGAGAGACTCGATGCGTCCGAGGGAGATGTCGTACATCCTCTCCTCCGCCATCATCTGCTCGGGGGTCGAGCTTATGTAGTGGTCCCTGAGCATGGAGACACCAGCGAATACGGCCACGATGATCATCAGCAGGACCTTTATGAAGGTCAGGGAATCGAACTCCATGTCCGAGATCATCTCCATCCCTCCGGCGTCTATGCCTTCCATGTCGAATATGACCGCATTGCCGAACAACCCCATTGAGCCGAATATCACCAGGACGGATGCCAGGAGGATCAGCCCGTAGAACAGCGTGGTGAGCACGGCGCCTGTCGCGCGGACCCTCTCGCAGCTGGCAAGGAAGACCGAGTTCCTGCGACGCTCCTCCATGATCCATGAGTATTTCACGAACGCCAGCATATCCACGTCGGACACCTTCTTGTCGACGTTGCACCTGTCGTTCATGAAATGCGAATTCCAGGCCATCATCGCCGCCCTCACCCAGAACGTGTCGTTGCGCTTGTGGTCGTAGAACGTCATCGGAAGGGCGTCCTCTATCCCTAGAAGAGATAGATTGTATCTGACCCTGAGATACTTGGCCAGGCATCTGCTCTCCACGAACCTGTTGAAGGTGTCCCTCTTCATATGGATCCACAGGAGCGTCTGTCCGAGGAAGACAGCTATAACATAGGCGGCCAGAATCAGCAGGGAAGTCCCCGTGAGCATGAAGAAGCTCAGAAGGAACGTGGCCATCACGGTGATGACGGATGAGGCGAGGAAGACCATGTGGCTCTTGCGCTTGAGGTCCTTGGTCATAGTGTTGAGGGCGTAGAACCTCATCGCGGTCGCGTCGGCCATCCTCATCCTGTGGACGGTCTCGATGGTCTTAGCGGTGGACTGCTCCTCCTTTTTGGCATTATTGAAGTCTCTGGCATAGGTGCATTCGCCCGGATAGCGGTAGTTCAGGGTGTTGCGGTCCAGTACCCAGGTGCTGTCGTCGCCTTTAGCTCCGTAGGAATACGCCTTGTCCAGGATGGAATCCTTGGAGCATCTGTGGATGAGGGCGCTCTTGTCCTCCTCGGCGCCGATGTCGGCATTGAACTTGTCTATGCGGCCAAATATCTGATTGTAGTACTCAGGCATCCCCTTTATGAAGCCGCTCTTGATCTTCTCCTAGTTGCAGAGGGAGGCGTCCTTGACATCCGGCCCCGTCTTGCGCAGCT
>JAEEGL010087271.1_pt1 | contig 13099 bp, 15 predicted proteins | sample 9134231 | NCBI WGS metagenome assembly JAEEGL01 (sample SAMN16246548, study PRJNA631951) | gut metagenome | biome: gut microbiome; feature: rumen; material: fiber-attached | host: Bos | place: Iran: Karaj | collected 2018-10 | reverse complement strand
TTTTCCAATTCATCATAATCTATAACTTCGGTATCTTTGTTTACTGTATAAGGAACGATTTTAAAGAATTTACCTGAAAAGTTCATTGGATGTCCATGTGACAAATGTCCGCCATGATCCAAACTCATACCTAAAACAGTATCACCTGCTTGAAGCAAAGCCATAAATGTTGCCATATTAGCTTGTGCTCCGGAATGAGGTTGAACATTTACGAATTGGCATCCGAAAAGTTGTTTTGCTCTTTCTATAGCTAAAGTTTCTACTTTATCTACAAATTCGCAACCGCCGTAATATCTTCTTCCCGGATAACCTTCGGCATATTTATTTGTTAAAACCGACCCTTGTGCCTGCATTACAGCTTTTGATGTATGGTTTTCTGAAGCAATAAGTTCAATATTGTTTTCTTGTCTTTGATGTTCTTCTTCAATAATGTTTGCAATTTCCAAATCAACTTTCTTTAAATCTTCCATGTTATACTCCTATATCAAAAATTTTATTATAAATTATTTTATGATTATATAATATTTTATTTGTTTTTGATATAGCAGTATATTATAGCAGTATATAGATATAATAATACTAATATAATTTGTAATCCTAAAAAAATTATGTAAAATAAATCGAATGAACAAAAATTATATAAAACAAACAACTTATTATATTATTGTTCTAATAATCTTACTATTTACATCAATTGTTCTATTTCATAATTTATTAAATTCCCCCTTAAATCTTGATGTAGATGAATTGTTTACAATTAATATTTTATACTCTAACAATTTATATGATGTTATTAAATTCGGAAATATTTTAGATAATCATCCACCTTTATACCATTTAATAATGTATTTTTTTACAAAATGTTTTGGTATATCAGAATATATAATAAAAATACCATCCGTTATTTTTGCTATTATTTCTTTTTATTTAGTATTTTTATTAGGTAAAAAAATTCATTCTCCTATTTACGGTTTAACTTCATTAATAATTACAATAGTATTAATACCAAAACCTTGGATAGTTTTTTATGCCCGCGGATATATCCTGCTATTGTTATTTAGTATTTTAACGATGATAAATCTAATAAATATTATAAATTTTAAAATACAAAATCCTAATAAAGTAATACCCTTTAAAATAATTTTTTATTTTATTATTTCTTCTCTTATGTGCGTATACACTCATTATTTTGGTTGCATTCTTGTATTTTGTGAACTACTTTTTTTATTTATAGTTTTCCATAAACAAATCATAAAAGAAATTATTATAATAGTTACATCATTAACATTACTGTTTGGGCCATGGCTATTAATTTCTCATCCTAACAAAACCCCTACAAGTAACCCTGTTTTTACAGATTGGCTAAATTGGTGTGTTTTTGCTAATTACAATGTATATCTGTTATTGCTTATAATAATTGTAGGCATTCTTTATTATATATACAATATAAAAACTTATAAAAAAGAACAAAATTATGCTTTTTTTCTTGTAGTATTTCTATTTGTTTTTCCTTTTTCTTTAATATATATGATAGACAAATTTATTATCAATTGCTATCAGCATAAATATTTAATAATTTCTTTAATACCTTTTTATATATTAATTGCAAACACATTTGTTATATTGTTTAAGAACAAAATTAATTTGATTTTGATACTTTTAATATTTTGTTTATTATCCGCACAAAAAAATATAGACATTTGTGAAAGCAATAATTATCTTTTGAATTTTATGATAAATAATCATAATAAGCATAACAAATCAATTATTATTATTGATAATTATGATAAATTTATTAGACAATATAAATATCATTTTGATAAATATTGTGTTAATAAAGATATTACATTTATTAATAACTTTGACACAAAACAAATTATTGAAGCAATAGATAATAAATTTAGAGAAAAGAATGATGAATATATTTGGTTGTTTGATACAACATCGGTATATAATATAGAACAAATATCTAATAATAAAGAAATTACTATATTTAATAAAGAATTTCCTTCATTATATTTAGTAAAAAAATCTATATAACAATACAAATTGCCATTCTGTTATTGTAGTTCAATTATTGATTATTTTAAATGTATTCCAGCAGTTTTTTGCAGTCCAAACAGCCTTTTCTTATAACAACATACGGGAACTTTACCATATCAATAACTGTTGATTCAAAAGAAAACTCGCATTTACCGCCGTCAACTATCAAATCTATTTTAGTATCAAAATAATCTATTGCAGTTTTTGCAGTTTTTGCACTGTCTTTACCGGAAATATTTGCGGATGTTGTCATTAAAGGAACATTATATTTTGCCATAATATCCAACAATATTTTACAATTCGGTATTCTTACACCTAAATTATCCCTGCCGCCAATCAACATTTTTCCCAACTCTGTTGTAGGTAAAATTAAGGTTAATTGTCCCGGCCAAAACTCCATTACGATTTTGTCTATACCTTTAGGGAATACAACAAACTTTTTTAATGTCTCGATATTATCGGACATCAATATTAAAGGTTTTCTTGCTGCCCTGTGTTTAAGTTTGTATATCTGTTTTTGCCCTTCAAAATTGAAAACGCTTGTCATTATTCCGTAAACGGTATCTGTAGGCAACACAACTATACCTTTATTTTTCAAAATATCGTTTGTCGTTTCTATAATAAAATCGTTATTTTCTTTCTTGGTGCTGATTATCTTGGTTTTCATCTTATATTATTCTATATTAAATACTTTTGCTTCTTCTTTTTCGGAAGAAGTTGCTTTTGCTACCACTTCTTGAGCTTTACTTCCGTTTTTATATGTTGATAATTCTGCCGATATTGAACCTACAGGTATTTTTGATTTCATTTTTACCGGCATTTTTCTGTCATCGTTTGTTACCCAAATTTTTAATTTGCCTTTAGCTTTAAATATTCCCGCATCTTCTCTAAGAAATGGTTCCAATATCAAACAATCAAATGTTCCTGCTTCAACTTTAACGGTTTCTCTTCCTATAACTTTAGTTTTTAACGGCCAAGTATCATCACCGGAATGAGCATCAAAACTATATTCTTTGCCGACTTCCAAATCTAAAGTTCTTAAGAAATAGAAAGATGATATAACATCTTGTACCCATCTTACGGTATCACCGTATTTCATTGTACCGTCATCATTTCTTGCAAATCTTTTACTATCATGGTTAAAATCAAGTTGTTCGAACTTTTTCCAACCGCCTTCCGAAATATTTGTAACATATCTTAACGAACAAAAACTTTCTGTATCCAACCAAGATTGGTTTGTATCTCTTACTTTAAAGAAAGTATCAAAAAACGGTGCGGATTTCGCTTCCGAATAAATATGGTATGCGGTTCTTCCGTTTATTTCTTCAAATCCTTTAATTTCCAATGTACCTTTACCTACTTTAACGCATTTCCAATAAACATCAAAAACCAAATCTTCCTGTTCCGGTAAATTGCCTTTTAACTGCCTCCATTGAAAATCAGGTGTGTACTCAAAAAATTCTTTTGTTGCAGATACGTTTGTATTCTTTTGGGCATAAATAGGTAATGTTATAAGTACTGCCAATATTGAAACTTTTATTAAACCTTTAATTTTTTTCATAATCATTTTTTATTACCTCCACCGTTTGTCTTAAGCTTCTGACTACTGCTAAAGGTTTTTGCTTTTCATCTTTCACTTTTGCAAACTGTTTTTTGCCGTGTCCCGTAAGAACCAAGATTCCTTTTCCGCCGAAATTGTAACCGAAGATATAATCTCTGATACTGTCACCTATCATATAAGATCTTTTCAAATCTATCTTCAGCTCTTTTGCTGCCTTTAGAGCCATCCCGATTTTCGGCTTTCTGCATTCGCATTCATCGTTCGGACCGTGAGGACAATAATACATTCCATCTACTTTCACTTTCAATTTCTTTAGCATCTCTATTAATTTAGAGTTGATTTGTTTCAATTTTGTTACAGTAAAATATTTTCTTGCAATACCGGACTGGTTTGTTACTATAACAATTTTGAATCCCATCTCTCTAAATTTCAGCAGAGGTTTTTCTATATTTTTATATAATTTCAATTGTTTTACATCACTTAAATAGTTTCTGTCGTAATTTATTGTTCCGTCTCTGTCTAAAAATATTGCAGGTGTCAATTTATTTTTCATTGTTCATACCCAATAAATTTTTTATTTCTTTTTCAAAAATTTCTCTTCCGTTTTTAAAATTTAAAGAAACATTTAAAACGTATATCTTTCGTTGAGCTTTCATATCCACTACTTCATTTATTTTTACGGCATCTTTTGCAGTTGTTACAATATATTCATTATCTTTTAATTCATCTAAAATTCCTTTTATATCTTGAGCTTGATATTTGTGATGATCCGAAAAAATAACTTCTTCTTTTATCTTTAAACCTACATTTATCACTGTATTTACAAAATTGTCAGGAGATCCTATTGCGGACATAACAACAAAATAGTTATCTTCTCTGAATGTTTCCAAATCTTCGATTTTAGAATTGTTACCCATATTTACTATCTCTGCATTTTTACAAGAAACTTCTATAGGTAAACTTTTAGTTATTTTAAATATTTCTTGTCTTATATCATACAATTTGTCTTTGTTTACTAAATTACAATTTGTTATAGCAACTATTTTTGCTCTTTTCAGAGCGGATTTTCTTTCTCTTAAAATACCGGACGGGATAGTCATTCCGTTACCGAACGGATTTAAACCGTTTACACAAACTATATCCAAATCTCTTTTTAATTTCCAATGCTGAAACCCGTCATCCAAAATAAAAATGTCCGGAGAATATTTTTGTGCTAAGTTTGCACTTTCTAACCTGTTGGCACCTATTACTATCGGACAGTTTACCTGTTTTGCCATCATATAAGGTTCATCCCCCGAAACCGCAATGTCTGCCAAAATATTTTCCTTATCTCTTACTACAACATTTTTTATTTCTTTGTTTTTTCTTGCATATCCTCTTGATAGTATTACAGGTGTTTTTCCTAAACTTAAAATATATTTTGCAACTTCAAGAGTCATAGGTGTTTTACCGCTGCCGCCCCATGTGATATTACCGATACTGATAACAGGTTTATCCAACTTATTCCGTTTTGTTAATAACCTGTTTAGTTCGGATAACACAAAATAAATTATTGTAAATGGAAGTAATAAAATTTTAATCATTATAATATACTCTCGTATATCTTTGTAAGATTTTCAACAAATTTTTGTTTTGAAAAAGTTTCTTTAACAAATTTGTGACCTTCCAAACCCATATTTTTTGCATATTCTTTATCTTGTATTAATTTTTTTACACAAGATATAATCATATCAACATTTCTCGGTTCTATAAGAAAACCGGTAACACCATCTACTACTGTTTCGGGTATTCCGCCGATATTTGTTGTTATAACCGGAACTTTTAAAAATTCCGCTTCAAGATTTACATTTCCGAATCCTTCACTCCCGCAAGATAACAAGCAAAAAATGTTCATTACTTTTAAAAATTTAGGAATTTCGGATTGATATCCCGTAAATTTAACTATATCATCTACACCTAATTCTTTTGCATAATCCTGTTGCAACTTTTTGCCTGCACCGTCACCTACTATCAAGCCAACAATATTCGGATACTCTTTTCTTAATTTTGATATTGCTTCAATAAGATATTGCTGACCTTTACCTTCCAACGAAACTATTGCACCTACCGTTCCTATAACAAACTTATTTTCCAATTCATATTCTTTTATTATATCACTGCAATCCGTTTCTTGTTCGAATCTTGTTATATCAAAAGCATTGTACAAAACACTTACTTTATCCGAAGGTACATTTTCATACTTTATTAAATTATCTTTAACAACTTTTGAAACTGTTAATGTAATATCTGCAATTTTATAGTGCCATTTTGCATACCATTTATGTCTTGTATCTTGTCTCCTGTGCAAAACAACTTTTATATCAGGGAAAAAAAGTTTCATCAGCAAAGCTGTCCAATAAAGTTTACCTTGTTGTACATGCAATATTTTTATTTTTTCGCTTTTTATTATTTTTATTAATCTTATAACACCATTGGGAGTAAATGTTCCTCTGCATGTAAAATCTTTAACTTTAACTCCTTTTTTTTCTGATTCTTCGTATAAGAAACTTTTTTTCGGAGCGGCAACTATAGGTTCAAACTTTTGGCTTAACTCCTTAAAACTTATTGCGGTAAGCAAAGTTTGTTTTTCCGCACCGCCTATTGTATATGATGAAAAAAGATGTAAAACTTTTATTTTATCCATATTATAAGATTTTCTTTACCAACGAAACATATTCACTGCTTGTAGCTTTAAAAAATGCTTCACAATACTGCATATTCCTGCCTTTTACGACAGCCCAATATTTAGATATGGATGATGCCATTGTAACATAATCTCTTGTTGCGGTTTGTGTTTTATAATATTCTATTGCTTGTTTCTTTTGTTCCCATTGCTCGCTTATGTCAACAATAACGTTCGGTATTAAAGTAGTCCATACCGAATATGCATAAACAAAACAATTTATAGCTTTTGTTTTATATGCTTTTGCAAATGCTCTTGATATTGCTATATGGTCTTGATGATTATCTATCATAAAAGGTAAAAACACTATTTCGGGTTCCACTCTGTTGAAAAGTTCTGTAAATCTTTCCGCAAGTTGACTTGTGTTTCTATATAAAGATCTTATTTCCAATTGTAAAAAATGATTTCTTCTTGAACCTAACGCCTTTGCTGCATCTTTTGCTTCGTACAATCTTTTTTCACCGCCGGAAGTACAAAAAGCAATTTCAACTCTTCCGCCTGCTTTTGCGTGTTTTATAAGAGTTCCGCCGCACCCGATACTTTCGTCATCTTGATGCGGAGCGATAACCAAAACTTTTTTGCCCGGCAACTCTTCTTCCAACGGCAAAGAATATTTTAAAAAGGGTTGTATATACTCATACATTCTAAAAACACTTCTGTAACTTGCATATTTCATAAAAGCCTCTTAATATAACAATTGATTATATATATTTTATCAAAATACAATTAATAAAATTTAATATCGGCATTTGCTTTCAATTCCGCTATTAATTTATCGTACGATTTTTGTATATTTATCTTATACAGCAAATCATATATAGAATTTTTAACATCGTCAAACTCTATAGGCATTTTTGCTTTCTTTTCTTCTACTCTGAAAAAATGGTACCCGTTATTTGTTTTTATGGGATTTTTATTATAATCTCCTACCGGTAAACTGAAAACTACTTTTGCTACTTCCGGTGTAATATCTTCTTCTAAAACAAATCCCAAATCACCTTTTTTTTGTCTTAACACTTGATCATCCGAATATTTTACAGATAACTGTGCAAAATTCATATCTTGCAAAGATAACTCTTTTTTCAGTTCCTTTATTTTATCATTAACTTCTTTTTTTTGTTCCTTTGTAAATGCATCGGAATACTTTATAAATATTTGTCTTATTTTAACTTGTTCGGCATAATTCCTTTTCAAATTGTTTGCAACAGACGATACCAACTTTTCTTCTTGCAAGGAAAGATTCAAATCGAGCCCTTTTATTCTCGATATAACGTTATTATAAAAATTTTTTAATTCTTCTTCGGTCGGCTTTTGTGCTTTACTGTTAATTTCCGTTGACACGTACTTTATTTTCATTAACGATTCTTTTAATTCGGTTTCAAATTCTTTTTTTGTAAGCCCTTCGTTTTTTAAATCGTCTTCAAAATCTTTTTCTGTTTTAAAACCGGCTTTAATATTGTTCATTGCGGTATCTACTGCATCTTGCGTCACTTCAACTTTTGCTTTTTTTGCCGCATCTATTAACAAAATATCTTCTATTTTTTGATTAACTATTTTGTTTACAAGCAACTTAACATTTTCATCTGTCTTTTGATTTTCGGGTAATTTATCGAAATCTTCTTTCAATATTTTATTTACATATTTTTTTGTAATATTTTGTCCGTTAACCGATGCTACGATATCGCCGGTTTCCTGTGCATTAACAAAAACAGAAAAAATAAAACATGTTGCAACCATAAAAAATATTTTTTTCATTTTACATTCTCCAATATATCACTTGCTATAATGTCCTTTGCGCTGTTCTTTTTTATAATTACATGATTTTGCAAAGGTCTCGGACCTATTTGAGAAGGATCCGTATTTCCGTACAATGCTATACATTTTACTCCCAAACTTGCAGCTAAATGCATTGTACCGGAATCTATTCCTATAAATAATTTGGCTTTACTTATAAGAGCGGAAAGATCAATAAGTCCGTTTTCGGGACAAAATGTCTTTATATCTTTAGATACATACTTCAATATTTTCATAACGGATTCTTCTTCCCATTGAGCATAAACAACAACAACATTTTTTTTCATGTCGGCAAGTTTATTTAATGTTTCAATCCACACTTCTTTTCTTAAACATTTTTCTTGTCTTCTTTTACTTGCTCCGACGGATACAACAATAAAATCTTTATTTAAAATATTGTTGGCTTCCAACCAAAAAGAAATTTTAACTTCGGATTCTCCGTCGATTTTTAAAATATTCAAATAATCTTTTTGAACATTATCTATTCCCACTTCTTTTGCAAGAACAATATTATTGTTAAGTGAAGGAACTCCTATTTTTTGTACTTTATCGGTAAGCAAAAAGCTTAAACTTGCAGTTTTAAAACCTACCCTTCTTTTTATCTTTGAGAAATATGCCAAAAGTAATGTTTCGGGAGATTCGGAAAACATTACGGCCGTATCGATTTTTTCTTTTCTTATATCTGCAATTAAATCTATTTCTGCACCAAGCGAACCGACTTTTAAAAATATTTTATCTACAAGTTTTGTTGATTCCAATAAACCTGCAAGATTTTTTCTTGCCACGCAATAAATTTTTATATTCGGATATTTTTGTTTTGTTGCTTTCAGTACCGGCAAACTAAATAAAAGGTCTCCTAACTGGTTCATGTGAAAAAATATTATTTTATCCATTCTTTTACACTCTCAAAAACCATACTCGGTTTTATTTGTTCCAAACATTTTTCTTTATCGAATTTACATTTTCCCCTGCACGGACTACAACTTAAATTTAAACTTATTACTTTTGCGTTGTTACCGTAAGGTGCGGTTTCTTTTATGTCCGAACCGCCGAAAATAAAAAGATTTTTAATACCTATAGCATTTGCCAAATGCATAGCTCCGGTATCCGCTCCTATTGCGACTTTACATATAGATAAAATTTCCGCCAACTCTTTTATATTCGTTTTTCCGCACAAATCAATAACATTGTCAGACTTTATTTTATCATAATCGTTTTTAGAACCTAAAACAACAATCTTTATATTTTCATTTAAAGATTTTATCATTTCTGCCAAAACAACATAATTGTCACTGTTCCAAGTTTTTGTTTTACCTCTGGAAAAAGGAACAAAGGCTACAATCGTATCATCTTTTTTTATACCGCATTCGCACAATTTATTCGAAGTATTATCAATTTTAATATTAAAATACGGTTCGTATTTTTCTTTTGTTATATAACTTAAAGAATTAAGGTTTCTTATAACCGCATTTTCATTTTTATCTCTTTTGTACGGCTCTTTTAAAAACAACCAACTTAACTCTTTCATTCCGCTGACACCGATTTTTTGTTTTGCTTTTAACAATTTACAAAAGATAGCAGTTCTTAAAAGGCCTTGCAAATCTATAACCAAATCATAATTTTCTTTATTGCATTCTTTAAGAATTTCAAAGAAAGCTTTTATTCCACCCTTTCTGTCCCAACATTTTATATTATTAACATTCGGAAATAATTCAACAACTTGTTTCCATTGTTTAAAAACAAGCCAATCTATTAAACTATCTTTCCATTTGCTTTTGATAGCTTGCAGTATAGGGCTTGCCTGTATAATATCACCAAACGAACTTGGTTTAACAATTAGTATTTTCATAATATATATATGTAAACAAACATAAAAGTATACTTCTTTTATTTTACCAAAATAAAAAATATATTGAAATATTAATCTTTTTGTGTTATACTTTTAAGACTTTATGACAAAAATTAAGGAACTTCTTAGAGAACTAAGAAGAAAGGTTACTATTGTTTTTATTCATCATGGAAAGATAAAACCGATAAAGTTTAATTTTTCTATGCTTTTTCTTTTTGTTGCTTTTTTAGGTTGGACAGGAATGACATTATGGGCAGGTTTTATTTCCGGCAAACACATAGATTATTTAGCAGTAAAAGCCGATAATAAAATAATGAAAATAAGAATGTTGTTCTTTGCAGACCAAATAAAAAAGTCTACCGAAATGTTAGCTCAGGTAAAAGAAAATGATGATCATATCCGTTCTCTTTTGGCAATGGATTCCAAAAGAATAATAATAGAAAACGGAGTAGGTTCCGGTGGTCCTACTCCTATAGAATCAAGCGCATTATCAATGTTGTTATCAGGAAAATTCGATAGTCTTAATTATCAAGATATTTCAAAACAAACTTTTGAATTACTTGAAGAATATAAAGCTTCAATGAAAAGTTATTCCGAAGTTATAAATCATATATCCAAACAAAGAGAAATGTTTAGATACACACCTTCGATTTGGCCGTGTAACGGAATAATTTCTTCACCTTACGGTGTAAGATTTCATCCTATTTTTAAGACAAGATTTTTCCATCGTGCCATAGATATTGCAAACAAGAAAAATACTCCTATAGTAGCAACTGCCGACGGAATAGTTGTATTTTCGGGTTGGATGAGAGGTTACGGAAACGTTATAGCAATAGAACACGGACAAAAATACAGAACGGTTTATGCTCACCTTGCAAAGAATTTAGTAAAAAAAGGTGAATTTGTAACTAAAGGTCAGGAAATTGCCAAGATGGGTAACACCGGAAGATCTACCGGACCACATGTACATTATGAGTTACATTTAAATAAAAGACCGATAAATCCAATGAGATATTTAAATAGCTATTTAGATTAAGGATAAAAATTATGATGAACAAGAAAAACAAAAAAATATTTGATACAATAGAAACATTAATCGGAAACGGAACAACTTTTAAAGGTGATATTATAGCATCAAAAAGTTTAAGAGTTGACGGTGTTTTGGTAGGTAATATTAAAGAAGCGGCAAATGTTATTATAGGTGAAACTGCTCAAGTAAAAGGAAACATCAATGCAAACTATGTAGTAATTGATGGTACGGTTGAAGGAAACATTACCGCAAGCGATTCAATAGAATTATTAAACAAATCTAAAGTTATAGGCGATTTAACTACAACTATTTTATCTATAAATGAAGGTGCAAAATTTAAAGGTAAAAGTTTAATGATTGAAAAAGAAGAAGAAAATAGCGGCGAAAATATCAAAGAAGACGCTAAAGAAAATAACGAAGAATTTATATAAAGAGGTTAGTTACAGTCATGATGAATTTTTTTAGAAAACATAAAGTAGCAATTATATTGGTAATATTGATTGGGTTTTTCGGTGGAACATTTATAGCCGGATTCGGAGTATCCACATTCGGAAATGCATCTTCTTTAGATACGGTAGCGGTTATTAACGGTAAAAAAATACCTTATAAATATTATTACAGTTTATACAACAATGCACTTAACATGTTACAACATTCCGGTCAAGACGTTACTGATGAAATGAGAAAAGCATTACAAAATCAAATAGTCAGAACATTGGTTCAAGATGAACTTATTTGGCAACAAACAAAAAAATACGGAATAACCGTAAGTGATAATGAACTTGCACAAGATATTCAAAGTTATCCTTATTTTTTAAATGAAAAGGGTCAGTTTGACAGCAGAAATTATTATCAGTTTTTAAGTAATTTAAGAATGTCACCTAAAGATTTTGAATCTTTAAGAAGAAAACAAATTGCAGCAAATAAATTACAAATGCTTGTAGCTTCGGCTGCAACAATACCGGATTCACAAATGGCGGCAGGTTTAAACGAAGATAACTTAATGCAATTAAAAGCTACCGAAGTTTTAAACGATTGGTTTGATACCATAAAAAGAAAATCCGATGTAAAGATTTTATTGGAAGACAGAGCTTAATTTTATTTCAAACTGATTCCGAATTGTTTTAATTCTTTTTTTAATCTTATATACGGCAATCCTACAACAGTATAGTAGTCGCCGTATATTTTTTTTACAAAACAATCATCCTTATCTTGAACGGCATAAGAACCGGCTTTATCCATATGTTTACCAAACAATTTTTGTAATTGTTCGTAAGGTAACTTTTTCATTCTGACATGAGCAACATCATAAAAAACTATTTGCTTATTATCACTTAATACAGAAACACCGGTATATACTTTATGCAAGCTACCGTTTAATTCTTTTATTATTTGAATTGAATGTTTTTTGTTTCTCGGTTTACCTAAAATTTTTCCGTTTAAAACTACTATCGTATCGGAACCTATAACAACACTGCCGGGATTTTGTAATTTTACATTTTCCGCTTTTTTATACGACAAATATTTTACTATTGATGACGGTCTTTTTAAATTGTGTCTTTCATCGATATTGCTCGGTATCACTTCAAATTTAAGTCCCCACTTTTTTAATAATTCTATTCTTCTCGGAGACAATGAAGCCAATATTATTTTTTTATTTTGCATATTCTTTTATCCAATTTAAATAATCTTTATTTGCCGTTATATCCATACAAACTATTTCGGGCACTTCGTAAGGATGAATTTTTTCTATTTCTTTTACTATCTTATTAAAATTATTTTTTATACTTTTCATAACCAACACCCATTCCTTACTTTTCCAAATTTTATTTTCCCACCCATAAACAGATTTTATTTTCTGAATTATATTAACACATGCAACCAATCTTTTTTCTAATAAAAATTTAGTTATTTTATTTGCAGTACTAATATTCGGAACAGTAACAAAAATTGATATGTATTTCATTTTTTTCTTTTTACCAAATAAAAAACTCCGACAGTAGGACTCGAACCTACAACCCTCCCGTTAACAGCGGGATGCTCTACCATTGAGCCATGTCGGAATCAATTACTCATCTTCTATTTAAAGATTACAGATAG
>JAEEGL016787622.1_pt1 | contig 13100 bp, 5 predicted proteins | sample 9134231 | NCBI WGS metagenome assembly JAEEGL01 (sample SAMN16246548, study PRJNA631951) | gut metagenome | biome: gut microbiome; feature: rumen; material: fiber-attached | host: Bos | place: Iran: Karaj | collected 2018-10 | reverse complement strand
TTTTATCATTATCGATCCGGAGCGCTCAGCTTCTTGGGTCGGGTGGAAGGCTTTGTCTGCTATGGGGATACACCGGCAGATGTCAGCTTTGACGGACAGGGCACCGTTCACAGCTATATGCGCTTCAGTGTGCTCCAGACCTGGTGGGGCAAGGCGGACAGCAAGCTTGGCGAAGATGGTATGCTGCGTCTTCAGCAGCAGGATTATTATGAGTCCAATGCTGAACCGCTCCAGCGGGTGAAGCTGAATTGCGAGCTTTTTGCCTATGATGCGCCTAATGGCGAGCAGGAGATTCTTCCCTCCGCTACGGAGCTTGAACTGCTCGGCACAGACAACGAGGAGTGGGTGTGCGCCCGCCGCTATGGGGAAGAGCAGAAGCTCTGGCTGCATCTGGACCCGGAATACTACTTTCAGGTAGAGGGCCCTGAGGGCTTTGTCGACGGCTGGGAAGCCCTGGACGGGCTCTTTATGGCGGACTGAGCAGATGCCTGGAACTGCCTTAGAAGCCCGTGGCCGTTTCGGTCGCGGGCTTTGCTGTGTGCTTGCCTGTTTACTCGCTGGGTCGGATTTGTGCTTTAGGATGGGCAAGACGCTGTTTTTGTGCTAAAATAAAACAAGTATATTTAATAGTTGAAAACTTTTTGCGGTGAGGATAATGAGATTTACAGAAAATGAAACAGAATGGGCGATCCGGGTCATCCGCACGGTGCAGGATAATTCCGGCGCGCCCCTGCCGCCGCCGGCAGCGCTGCGGGAGACGGCAGCGCGGGCGGAGCGGGGGGATGAGGAGGCCCGCGCGGCACTGACGGCCGCAAAGCTGCGCCTGCTTTATCCTTTGATTCCCAGTGCGCCTTATCGGACAGAGCGGGAAAAGCTCTGGCAAAGCATCATCGAGGGACGATATGAGGGAATACGACTCGTCGAAAAGCTGGATTACGAAAGGGCCTGGACGGATCTGCAGGGGGAAGGGCCCCGGCCTCGGCTGGGCAGCTATTTTGAGCGTTGGCTTTCCGCTCGGATCAAGCAGGAGCTGGTCGCTGTGCTGACGGAGGGCTGGCGTTTTTAGCTGAACGAACAGATCTTTAGGGGGCGCCCCCTTGCCGGGGGGCGCTCCGCTCCCTTTCCCGTGTGCCATATTTGTTTTTTGATGCTGTTTTGTCTGCTTTTATGGCGTAAATGGCAGCTGGAGCGCAGTTTTGCGTATTCGACTGTCATTCTTTTGTTTTGACGCGAATGGTTCATTTATAAAATTTATATTTTTCCATTTTACTTACATCATACTAACGACTGCGTTTTCGGCTTTGCTGTGATCGTTTTCGTGAAAGGTTGATCCAGCATAACGGATTTTGGTGCTACTGTTTTTCCTTTATCGCGTTGCCGGGGGAACTGTTGCAGATGCGCTTGCGTGTGGCTTGCAAGTTGATGCGAGAGCCTTGGCATAAATAGGGAAAAAGCACTTGGATTAGGCTTTTTGGGGATTGACATGACAGAAAATTTAGTTTAATATGATTATGTAATTAGTCAAAATGGGCAAAAGTATGTGGTCAGGAGGTCGATCTGTGAAAAAAACTGTCCAATGTCCTGTGTCAGCTACAGCTTCGTGGTATGGATAGTGTGGGAATATCATGTATAAATTTTCTTGGATTTGGATTTCTCCAGTTGTGCCGACATAGCTTTTGATCGTTAGAGCCTGCAGTATGGGTAGATGCTTTTCAAGTTTAATATGTATAAAAATTTGTTTATATATTAAATCCAAATGGAAAGGTGAGGGAGAACATGCAAAAGAAGCTGAAGCGTTTCGGCATTTTGGCCTGTGTCATTGTATTGTGCATCGCAATGCTCGCGACACTGTCATTTGCCGAAGAAGGAGATGAGCCTGCGCATCAGAAATTGGTTACGGAAAATGCAGATGGTACATATACCATTGCCCTGAACGTGACCGGTGACTCTGAAAAACAGGTCAACAAGACAAATGTTACCATGATTTTGGACGCATCCAACAGTATGTATTCCAATAACGCTGGCACCACCAGTGTGGAATATACTGCTTCGGATGCCACTGCCGCGAACGGTATGTACGGCACGCTGGCGGAAGAACCGAATCTGAACAGTGATGACGATTTCTTCGCGCTGACGCGCGGCGGCTATAACAACAACTACGTGTATACATATCCTTCGGATGGCGACACCGCCTACATCCCGACGAACAACAACAATGGTACACAGTATGGGATAGTCGATGGCGAATATGTTCAGCTGGAACGTAACGGCGGCCTTTTTGGTGGGTATTGGTCTTATAACGGAGAGCGCTACAATGGCGATAGATATACGCAGAGCGCAGACACCGCTCTTTATGAAGGCCAGCGCTATACGCGCGCAGCTGCCAACCAGAACCGTATGGGTGCGACGCTGGACGCCATGGAAGGCGTAGCCCAGACGCTGCTTGCTTATAACGGCGCAAACGGCAACCCGGACGATACCGTGGAAATCGCCCTGATCGTCTTTGCGGACGATGCTGACGTCGTGGTCGAACCCACCACCAGTTTCGACACCTTCAAGGGCAGCCAGGGGACTCCGGGCGGCGCGGAATATTACCGCACTGACCACAATTACCACGGCACGAACTGGGATGCGGCCCTGCAGGCTGTTTCCGATGTTGACTTTGACGATGAAGACCCGACATACGTCATCTTCTTCACGGACGGCGAACCGACCAGATATGTCGGCCAGGAAGGAACCGGCTACAACACTGTGCCGGCCTATGAGGCCGCTCTTGACCCGGCAAAAGCTGTCGTGGATGCGGGCTATACGCTCTATGACATTTTTGCCTTTGGTTCTGCTGATGGTGCGACTTACCTGAGCCAGCTGACGAATTACGCCTATACGGGAAGCGAGACGGGTACGCCGAGTGACACCTATTACTACTCTGCTTCCAGTACTGCGCAGCTGCAGGCGGCCTTTAATGAGATCCTTTCCAAGATCGAAATGGCCGGTATCGGCCAGGTGGAAATGAGCGACGGCACCACCAGTGAAGTATCGACTTCCGCCGGCGTTGTCAACATGCTCACTGTTGATGAAAATTCTTACAAGTACTACCGTGCCGGTGCTCCGTACAGCTCGACGGCCAACAATGGTCTTGGTGACGAATGGACGGATGCTCCGGAAGCCGAGCTCGTCGATGGCGCGGTGGAATGGGATCTTTCCTCGGTCGGCGTTCTGGAAAACGGCGTGACCTACACCGTTACCTTTGACTGCGCGCCCAGCCAGTACACCTTCGACCTGATCGCTGATCTGAACAACAGTGAAGATCCGGCCACGGCGTATAATGCGCTTGACGAAAACATCAAGAAGTACCTGATCAGAAATGCGAACGGCTCCTACTCGCTGCTGACCAATACCAGCACCAGTCTTTCCTATGTGGATACGCGTGAAGCAAATCCGCAGCCGCATACGGCCACGTTCAACAAACAGGATCCGGTCGCAACGGACGTTTCCAAGATGACGGTGACCAAGGTTTGGGAAAATGAACTGGACGGCCGTCTCTCTCAGCCGGTCACCATGGGCGTTACCCGCGATGGCACGAAGATCGACGAAGTGACCATGAGCGAAACGGCCGGTTGGACCAAGTCCTACTTCATCGCCACCGGTCAGATGACGGTGAATGAAGACAAAGGCACAGTAAACATCTTTGCGGAAGGTCACGATTATACCATGACCGAACCGACAGTGCTGTCTGAGCACTGGGATCTGCAGATCGAAGTCGTCAGACCGATGATCATCAACGGCACCCCCACTACCCTGGTGAAACAGGATGCGGCGCCGGAAGGCATGGAAAGTGATGTCGACTATTACAATGACGGCACCGATGATTTCTACCGGATCGCCGGTTCTGTTTACAAAGCTTCGGATGCGGTCGATGCAGAAGGCAACGCTCTGCTGACTGCCACCAACTTCCGCCGCAGCCACCTGAACCTGACCAAAGTGGTCGAAGGCGATGCGCCGGAAGGTTCTGAATTCACCTTTGAACTTACGGTTAACGAAACGGAAGCCGATACGGACGACGTCTGGTTCTCTGTCATGGATGGCGATGAATTGGTCGATTTGACCGGCAAGACCACGGCGACTGCAGAGCTCGACGATCAGGGACAGCCTACCTATTATTATTACTACCCGAGCGGTGAAACCTTCACCGTCACCATGCAGGCTGGCTGGAACCTGCGTGTCCTCAACCTGCTGACCGGTTCCACCTATACGGTTGAAGAAACCGAAATGCCCGCGAACTTTGCTCTTGCCAGCGTCGAGCTCACGGGAGAAACAGGCGAAACGCCTGAAGAATCTGGCGACGAAGGCGGCAACGATCAGCCTGCGGATCCCACCACTGGTGGAGACCAGCCCGCGGATCCCACAAATGGCGACAATGAAACCGGCGAAGATGAAGGTGTGAGCGCGGTATTCACCGGCACCGTTGAAAACCCGAACATTTCTTACACCCTCACCTATACCAATGAATATCAGCTCGGCACGCTGCAGATCGTCAAAGAATTCGAAGGCCTGCCGGAAGACGCTGAACTGCCGGAAGACATCAGCTTCACGGTCACCGGCCCGGAAGACTACGAAGAAACCATCGATTTTGCTGACTTCGAAGAAGACGGCACCTACACCATCGAAGGTCTGTCCCTCGGGGATTACACCGTGACGGAATCCGGCGGCGAAGTGGAAGGCTACACGCTGACCACCACTTATGAGCCGGCGACTCCTGCGGAAGAAGCTGCTCCGGCCGCGAAAGCTGACGAAGAGGCTGCTACTTCCGCGACCGTCACCCTGGAAAAAGGTGTAACGTCCGAAGTTACCGTGACTAACACTTACGTCCAGGATACCGGCGATCTGATCATCACCAAGGTGATCGAAGGTCTGCCGGATGACGTTGAACTGCCGGAAGACATCAGCTTCACCGTTACCGGCCCGAACAACTACAGTGAAACCATCGATTACGCGGACTTCGACAATGGCAGCTATACGCTGGAAGGCGTTCCTGCCGGCGAATATGTCGTGACGGAATCCGGCGGTGAAGTGGAAGGCTACACGCTGACCACCACCTATGACCCGGCGACTCCTGCGGCTCCGGCGGAAGAAGAAAACGATGAGCAGCAGGAAGCCAAAGCTGGCGAAGACGGCCAGGATGATGAACAGGAAGCTGAAGAAGCTGCCACCTCCGCGACCGTTACGGTAGAAAAAGACGGCGAAGCCGAAGTTACCGTGACCAACAGCTATGCGGAAAAACCGGGCAGTCTGATCATCACCAAGGTGTTCGAAGGTCTGCCGGAAGACGTTGATCTGCCGGAAGATCTCAGTTTCACCGTTGTCGGTCCGGAAGACTTCGAAGAAACCATCGATTATGCTGATTTCGAAGAAGACGGTACCTACACGCTGGAAAACCTGGTCGCTGGCGACTATGTTGTGACGGAATCCGGCGGCGAAGTGGAAGGCTACACGCTGACCACCACCTACGATCCGGCGACTCCTGCGGAAGAAGAAGCGCCTGAACAGTTTGCCAAAGCTGGCGATAACGGAGAAGATGAAGAAGCTGCTACTTCCGCGACTGTTACGGTAGAAAAAGACGGCGAAGCCGAAGTTACCGTGACCAACAGCTACGTGGAAAAACCGGGCAGCCTGATCATCACCAAGGTGTTCGAAGGTCTGCCGGAAGATGTCGATCTGCCGGAAGACATCAGCTTCACGATCACCGGCCCGAACAACTACAGTGAAACCATCGAATATGCGGACTTCGAAAACGGCAGCTACACGATCGAAGACCTGGCTGCCGGCGACTACACCGTAGCGGAATCCGGCGGTGAAGTGGAAGGCTACACGCTGACCACCACCTATGATTCCGGCAGCGGTGAAGAAGAAGTTCCCGAACAGCTTGCCAAGGCTGGCGAAGATGAAGAAGATGGTGAAGATGGAGAAGAAGCTGCTGACTCGATCACGGTCACGGTAGAAAAAGACGGTGAAGTCGAAGTCACGGTGACCAACAGCTATGAAGTAAACACCGGCAACCTGATCATCACCAAAGTGATCGAAGGCCTGCCGGAAGATGTTGATCTGCCGGAAGACATCAGCTTCACGATCACCGGCCCGAACAACTACAGTGAAACCATCGATTATGCTGACTTCGAAGAAGATGGCACTTACACCATCGAAGGACTTATCCCTGCTGAATACATCGTGACGGAAAATGGCGGCGAAGTGGAAGGCTTCACGCTGACCACCACCTACGATCCTGCGACTCCTGCGGAAGAACCCACTGCTGATCCGGGGCTGATCCTTAGAGCTGTGGATGACGAGCAGGATGGCGAAGAAGATGAAGAAGAAGCTGCTACTTCTGCTACGGTTGAAGTGGTGGTCGATGAAGATGCTGAAGTTACGGTGACCAACAGCTATGCGGAAAAACCGGGCACCCTGTACATCACCAAAGTGATCGAAGGCCTGCCGGAAGATGTCGAGCTGCCGGATGACCTGAGCTTCACCGTTACCGGCCCGAACGACTACAGCGAAACCATCGATTACGCGGACTTCGAAGACGGCATGTATGTGCTGGAAGATCTGGCTCCCGGCGAATATGTCGTAACGGAAGCCGGCGGTGAAGTGGAAGGCTACACGCTGACCACCACCTATAATCCGGCGACCGGATCCACCACTCCGACTGAAGAGTATGTTAAAGTGAAACTTGCAGACGGTCTGGCTGATGGCGAAGAAGATGAAGAAGAAGCTGCCGACTCTGCGACTGTTACCATCGAAAGAGGCGGCGAAGCTGATGTGGAAATCACCAACAGCTATAAGCTCAGCACGGGCACGCTGATCATCAGGAAAGTTACCAGCGGTTCTGCTGAAACGCCCAGCATGACGGAATTCACCGTTACCGGCCCGAACGACTTTGAAGAAACCATCGTTTATGAAGCTTTCAGAGAAAGCGACTACATCTTTGACGATCTTCCGGTCGGCTCTTACACCGTAACGGAAAACAGGAATACTGCCACGGTCACGGGTCACACCCTGACTATCAGCGGTGACAATGGTAAGGCCAAAGAATTGGTCGCGAATGCGGAACTGGTGCTTACGATCAACAACACCTACAAGAAGAATGGGCCTCCCGGAGGTCCCGACTACTACACCCTCCGTTATGAATCCAACGGCGGGACGACCTTCCCGAGCGAATCGTACAGGGATGGTACGGTCGTGAACATCACCAAGGTTCCGATCCGCATCAATTACACCTTCGAAGGTTGGTTCCTGGATCCCGAACTGACGCAGCCGGTGAGCACCGTCACCATGAACAAGAACTACACGGTTTACGCCGCGTGGAAGAAGACGGATGTCCCGCCGGATCTGAACGGCTCCGATCACTATGCTTACCTCATCGGTTATCCCGATGGCATGGTCCATCCGGAAGGAAATATCACCAGAGCAGAAGTCGCGACGATCTTCTTCCGCCTGCTGGACGACGAAGTTCGCGACAGCAACCTGTCGAAGAACAACAACTTCGGCGATGTGGATTCCAGCATGTGGTTCAACACGGCGATCTCCACGATGGCCAAGCTGGACATCGTCAAGGGTTATCCGGACGGCAACTTCCATCCCAATGACAGCATTACCCGTGCTGAGTTTGCGGCGATCGCTGCCCGCTTCGATAAGAATGACGCTGAAGCAGCTCCGCAGTTCACGGACATCACCAATCATTGGGCGAAGGCGGAAATTGAAAAAGCCGCCAGAAACGGTTGGGTGAACGGTTATGACGACAACACCTTCCGTCCGAACCAGAAGATCACCAGAGCAGAAGTCATGGCTATGGCCAACCGTGTTCTGGGCAGAGATCCGAAGAGCCCGGAAGATCTGCTGGAAAACATGATCAAATGGCCGGACAACATGGATACCAGCAAGTGGTATTACATGGATGTTCAGGAAGCCACGAACACGCATAACTACGAACGTGAAAGCAAGACCACCGAAGTTTGGACGGAACTGAAGGAAAACACCCGCGACTGGAAGGCTTACGAAGCGCACTAAGCTTGGATAAGACTGTGTTTTGAGATCGCAGGTCAGGCACAATACGTTCAAACAGTAAAATGACAGCGGATAAGGCTAACGCAAGTTAGGGATCCGCAAGGGAAAAAAGAAACGGCATAGTCGCCAAAAGCGGCTATGCCGTTTTTCTGCAGGGCCTCTGTTCTCTTTGAAGGACGACGCAGGGATTTGGCTGAAGTCTTACCGCACACGGGCGGCTTGCCGCGGCACACATCTGCCGTGGATGAACAAAAGTTAAGAAGAAAAAAAGCCAGGGAAGGCAGGTCTTGCGCTCTGCCTTTTTTTACCGGTGGCTTTGCGGTCAAGGAACTTTTATGAGAAAAAAATAGTCAAAAAGAAGGAAAAAAATATATCACATGCCAATATTTATGGTATACTTTTCTTGGACTATACTTCAATATTTGGTATGCTGCTTTCCGGTAACTGCCAAAATTTAACTTTATTTTGTGTGTCGGGCTTTTGCGAAGAAGATCATGCCTGTTTTTCTGCAGAATGCCGACAGCGTTCGTTCTGTTAAACATTATTGTGTGAAGATCAAATATCAAAAAAAACGAGGAGGAGTAAAATGAAAACAACAAATCGAGCGATTCATCGAGACTCCCATCTGGCGGTCAGACTGCTGGGCGTGCTTATCCTGGCGTTTGCCTTTTGCCTGATGGCAATGCCGGCTTTTGCTGCTGGCGCCAGCAGTATCGATTCGGTGAACATCATGGGTGATGACTCGGGGACGACTTGTACCTATTCATCCGGCAATTGGGTGACGAGTGAGCCTTTGGTAAAGTCTAATAGTTATCTCATTAATGTTTGGGTTACTTTTGCTGATCCGGACGACCCGGATAATGCAGTGTTCTTTAATGGGACTGCCATGAAGCCGGCCAATATCCAGAGACCAAATCAGTTTGGCTGCACGGTGTCGGATCTGCCGGAAAACAGCAGGATCCCGATCGAGGTCTACAGCGATGGCAAGAGCTTGACGCAATACCTCAAAGTCAGTTTTGTTTCCACTAATGTTGAAGTGACCAAGCTGAAAGTTACCCTGACGCCGGACAGCGGCACGGCCAGCTCCCAGACGATCACTTCTTTCCGTGATATCGGCAGCAAGACCTTTGCGGATGTTGTCACGCCGGATAAAGACGGCATCTTGAAATTCGAAGTTACCGGCATCAGCGCCGGCGCAACGCACGACTATATCCCGTCGATCACCAATCCTAAAAAAGGCACGACTGAACAGATCGAATTTACCGCTACGGCTGCGGATGGCAGAACGACCCGTGATTATGTGATCAATATCAGCCGCCAGCAGTCGCTTTCCAACGATGCTTCGCTTGCCCGTCTGACGGTCACCAAGAGCAGCAAAGTTTTGCTTGACAAAAACAGTCCTGCGACCTCTTACACCTTTACCAATGTCGGCACCGGTTCGGTCGTGATCGATCCCGTTCTGAATAACGATAATGCCAGTTATGAGATCCGGAAGAACGGCAGCCGTATCAGCGGCAACTCCGTCTCGCTGACTTCCAGCACGTTGAACAAGATCACCGTTGATGTGACGGCGGAAGACGGCAGGACCACCAAAACTTATACGATCAATGTATACACCGGTGCGGGCGGCAGCAGCAACAACTACCTGAAGAGCCTCTATGTGTGCCGCACGAGCAGCAGCAGTTCGGAGACCTATATGATGTCGCCGTCCTTTGATGCCGAAACCAAGACCTACAACGTCTATGTTCCTTATTCCCGCAGCTCGGTTTATGTTTTCGCGGCTCCCAAGGATTCCGGCGCTACGATGTACCTGGATGGTTCCAGCTTCTCCAGTTATCGGAACGTCAGCCTTGATGTCGGCAGCAACAGATTCACCTTGAGTGTCGATGCTGCCAACGGTGAGACGAGAAATTACACCTTGTATATCAACCGGGCCAAATCCAATGCCTCGGATGATTCCTACCTGGATGCTCTGGAACTGCGCACCGGTTCTTCCACCAGCACCCGTGTAGCGCTTTCGCCGAGCTTTGCTTCCAACACCAAGACTTACAGCGCCACTGTTGCGACCAATCAGAAGACCATCCGTGTGTATCCTACCGTTTCGAACAGCAGTGCCGTTGTCAAGATCAACGATGAGCTCTTGAATGGTTCCTATCAGGAAGTGAGTCTCAACAGCGGCAAAACGACCATCAATGTTGAGGTCTTTGCGCCTGACTATGAAACGACCACGACTTACAAGATCACGGTCAACCGGGGCGAATCGAGCAACAACTATCTGTCCGCCTTGCGTGTAGATGGTTCCTATAACACCAACCTGACCTTGAGCCCGTCGTTTAACCGCAATACGACGACTTATACGCTCATATTGCCTGAAAGAGATACCTATGTTTGCTTCCGTCCGACTGCGGAAGATGCTACGGCCACTATCCAGGTGAACGGTGCTTACTGCGACAGCGGCAGCTGGACGCAGAATTATAAGATCGGCAGCACGGCCAGCACCTTTACCATCAAGGTAACGGCAAGCAACGGTACTGTTCGCAACTACACGATCAATGTTACGCGCAAGCAGGCCAAGACGATCAAGCTGAACATCGGTTCTCAGACGGCGGTCGTTGATGATAAGACCGTCACCATGGATGCGGCGCCGTATCTGATCTCGATCAACGGCCTGGGCTACACCATGGTCCCGATCCGCTTTGTATCCGAACAGCTGGGCGCTACTGTCGATTACGTCAGCACCACCAAGCCGATCACCATCACTTATGGCGGTAAAGTCGTGACCTTGACCTTGGGTAAGGCCGAGCCGGCCAAAGGACTTGATGTGGCTCCGGTCGTCAAGAACGGCCGCACTTATGTGCCGCTGCGTTATGTCTCCGAACAGCTGGGGGCTACAGTCGATTATAATTCGTCTACCAAATTGATCACCATCGTTCAGTAAGTGATGACTGATTCCCTGAGCTCACAACTCAGGTTGAGAAAAAGAAAACAGGTGAGGCCATCTTGGCTTCACCTGTTTTTATGTTTGTGTGATCAGGTCTTATGCTTCTGTGCTGAGGTCAACGATCTTGGCGTCCACGGAGTTTTTCTTGACGGAGGCAATGCCGTTCAGTGCACTTTTCACGGCTTTATAGCCTTCGCTCGTGCCGATGATCTGCCCGTTCTTCGCTTTCAGGCGGAAACGGAATTCTCCGGCTTTGTCCTGATAGAGCTCAAATTTCGGATGCTTCTGCTTCTGGCAATCTTCGACCGTCTGGTTTTCGATCTCCGCAATGGGCGCGTTCGATTGAACCGAGGCGATGCCGCTTTTGGCGGATGTCAAGCTTTTGTAAACCTGGGAGGATAAGATGATTTCTCCGTTTCCTGCTTTGAGATCAAACTTACAGCCTTTGGGTGATGCTTTGATGACAAATTTGCCCATAAAACACGCCTCCTCTGCTTTTTGGATAATATTTCGATAGTTTTATTATAAAATGTCAGCGCGCTACTTGCAAGAAATATGTTGTGCTTTTGGGGAAAAACTGTCGAAAAAAAGAGAAAGAAACGCTTTCCGAGGGAGGGGAGGGCGCAGGCAAACTTGCTTTTTCCTGGCATGATTTGTATAATATAAGTATACTTTTTGCTTTTCCGCAGGATTGCGGGAAGGAGAAAGCAGGCCCGGATCTTCGCTTTGCTCCGGGCAAATAGGGGAAAACACTTGCCCATCGTGGAACGCCGCTTCGTTCTGCCATGGGTATTGTTTCTGTGCCCGGACAGGCCTGCTTTCCTGGGCCGACCGACGCAACGTGTTGTTTTGCAGAAAATGAGAGGGGGCTTATTGTGAAGATCGCAGTGATCGGCGCCGGCGCGATGGGCAGTATGCTGGGCGCCTGTCTGAAAATGGGCGGGGCGGACGTCACGCTGGTGGAAAGGAATCCGGAGCTGGCAAAACGTCTGGCAGACCCCGGCCTGCTGATCCGGCATTATACGGATGATCCGGATTCGGCGGCAAGCCTGCCGCCCGTCCCGATGAAGACCTGCACGGATGCGCAGGGCTTGGGGGAAATGGATCTCGTTCTGTTTATGGTCAAGGGGCCGGATACGAGAGCGGCACTTTCTTCCGCCATGCCGCTTTTCGGCGAAAAGACCTGGGCGCTCACGCTGCAGAACGGCGTGGGCAACGTGGATATCCTGGCGGAAGCGCTGCCGAAAGAGCGCATCCTTTACGGCTGCCTGAATATGTCGGCCATCATGGAAGAGCCGGCTGTGGTGACGGGAAATCTTTTCGGCAAGGTGAACGTCTATCTGGGCGCGGTCGTGAAAGAAGAGGCACAGCGCCAGTTCGGCGAGGTGCTGGCGGCGGTTTTCAGCGCCGGCGGCGCACCGGCGGCCTATATCGATGAGATCGACCGCGAGGTCTGGAGCAAGATGCTGGTCAATATCGCCGTTAACGCCAGCTGCGGTCTGGTGCGCCTGCGCGGCGGCGAGGCCGGGGAGGATCAGCAGTTCGTCATGCTGGCGGTGGATATGATCAAGGAGACCATTGCCGTGGCCCATGCCTTAGGCATCGAGCTGGATTTTGGCAAGTTCATGACGCGCACGCTGCCGGCCGCCCGCAAGACCTCCGGCGCCCACTATCCTTCCATGGCGCAGGATATGATGATGTATCAGGCGCCGACGGAGATCGATTTCCTGAACGGAGCGGTGGAGCGGCTGGGGAATGAGCTGGGCGTGCCCACGCCGGTGAACACCACCGTTTCCCGTCTGGTCCGCGTCATCGAGCATAACTACGCGCGGCAATATGTGCCGAGCGGGAAGAGCGGCAAAGCTGCGCCGGCTTTCCGCATCCGCATCTCCGAAAAATTCTGCAAGGGCTGCGGCTATTGCGTGAAATATTGCGAAAAACAGGTGCTTTGCCTAAGCGAAGAACGCAGTGACAAGGGCTTCCATATCGCGCAGGCAGCCGCACCGGAAAACTGCACGGGCTGCCTGAACTGTGCGGTCGTTTGTCCGGAAGCGGCCATAAGCATTGCAAAGGAGGGTTAAGATGGAAAAGCGCTTCA